>Ga0206900_1247_pt1 | contig 10317 bp, 5 predicted proteins | sample Alteio_BWOrgHeat_46_FD_153235 | JGI IMG/M metagenome (GOLD analysis project Ga0206900, IMG submission 153235) | Enriched cells from forest soil in Barre Woods Harvard Forest LTER site, Petersham, Massachusetts, United States -... | ecosystem: Environmental > Terrestrial > Soil > Temperate forest > O... | reverse complement strand
AAGCGCATAAACGATGGCCCGGGGTACGAAAAGCATAAAATATTCTTGTACAAGGAAGATTTCAACAAATTCATGCTCGGGCTGGAAGAGGCAATTAGCCACGTTAAAAACGAGCTTATGCCCGGTTATGATTTCGGCAAATACGATGAACGGGAAAAGGGAGAACCAGATGGGTTTGCTACCGGATTCGATGAAATAGGCGGTTATATATCCCTTGATAAGGTAGAAGAGTTCGGCAGCCTTGCCGACTAATCTTTGGCCTTTCTTATCTCAACAGGTTCAGCGTTCCGCTTTTATAAATATTGGCTTTGGCACCCACTACATTCACCATGTAGAGGTACACGCCTTCTATACAGATATTGCCCTTAAAGGTCCCGTCCCATTGTTTCGCAGGATCGTCTGAAGAGAATACGTGCTCTCCCCACCTATTGTATATATCTATATGGTAGCTGGTGTAGTTGCCTGCCACCACCCTAAAGGTATTGTTGATATTATCCCCGTTTTGAGGGGTAAATGCATTGGGTATCCACAAAACAGGATCGAAGTCCACACATACTTTGTTTGACCATGAAATCACGCTTTTCAGGCTGGTACCGGCCTTAAATGCAGCAATACGCATACATAACCTATAGCCCTCTAAGGTTTTGATCACAGCATAGGTAGTGTCTTTCGTAAAATTGTAGAGCGTAATGGTAGTATCGTCGTTTTGGCTATTGTTGATGGTATATTGATCCACCGGCCAACCTTCGTATGGGTTCCAGTGGAGGTGTATGGTAGTGTCATGATCGAAGTTCGCATTGAGGTTGATGGTGCGGTGTACCTCGGTTTTTATCGGATAGCCGCAGCTATTCACTGCCTGGATATAATATCGGTATGCGTATTCGCCCGTGTTCACATGCTTGTCCACATAATTGGTTTGCGTGGCGGGTACACTGTCAATAAGCCTATAAAACTCCTGGCCTGCCTGCATGCGGTATATCCTGAAATACCCATTGAAAAATTCAGTGTTCTTTTTCTCCCAATAGATATCTATCTCTTTGTCATTGGCAAGCTCGGTAGTCACAAGGTCCATGGTCAGCGACAATGAATCTACTTTTACGCTTAGGTTCTTTACCGGTCCTTTGCATCCAAAATCACTTATTTCCTGCACATGTACCGCCCTATTGCCTTCGATATACCAGTTCACGGTAATTTTATCCGTTTTGTCCCCGTTTACTATGGCACCACCGTCCACTGTCCAATCATATACCGATGTGGGAAAGCCCTTTACTGAATATACTGCTCCATCCAAGTTCGGGAAACAGATCAAATTCGGGCCTGTAATTTCAGTGGTGACAGGTTTTTTGTGCGCCGTGACAACCAAGTATCGCGTAGGGCCGGGGCAATTGTTTTTGGACAATTCCGTTACCTCAATATTAAAGGTATCAGTAAGGGTAGTGAGGCCGATTTCTTGCCAGCGCGCAGTATCACTGGTGCTAAGATTGGTTTTGCCATGAAATTTCCATAGATAGGTGCTTCCGGGCAGTCCTGTCACGCTGTATATGGTTATATCTCCTTCACAAATACCGGTAGGACCAATGATCTCGGATGTGCTTGGTATCGAGTAAATGCTTACAATCACGCTCACTGGCAGCCCGATACATGGTTTTTGGTTTACGGCATCATACGCGGTTTCAGTTACTGTAAGGCCACCAGTCCCTGCTTTGTCCCAATCCACCACAATGATCGCTGTCCCTTGACCCGCAATAATGGTTCCCCCAACTATTTTCCAGGCATATACAGATCCGTTGCTGTTGCTCACTTGGTATACCACGCCTTTGGTGAACTCGCACAGGGAAGTATCCCCCCTGATCGGTGAAGTATAGAGAACATAATCTTTGGTAATCTTTAGGGAAACCGTATCCCCCACACATCCGTGAGCCGTTTTCTCAACTACGGCTACCCTTCCCGTGCCCAATGCCCCCCAATCTATTTTTATTTGCGAGGTGTTTCCACCAGCCACTTGGGTGCCCCCGGTCACGGTCCAGAAATAGGTGGACCCAACTTGGGAATTGACCCAATATACAATGCCCGAAGAATTGGGACAAACCGAATAACTGCCAAAAATGGTATCCACGATAGGTTTTTCTACAATAGGCTTTATGGTCACCGTATCCGTAAAGCAACCATTTGAATCTTGGCCTGCCACGCTGATACTGTCCAACAACCCTGCAGAAACCCATTTCACGTTTATTAATTTTTGTCCTGGCGAATTCCCTGATATGATGCCGCCATTTACCGTCCATTTATAATTCAAAAATGAATTGGACTGCACGGCATATGATCCGGTAAATCCCACGCAAGAGGTGCTTGGACCTAAAATAATAGGTGGAGAAGGTTTGGGGTTTATCTTCACGTTCATTGTCACGGTATCGCCCCGGCAACCAGTTATCGAATTGTATCCGATGAGCTTGATGGTACCTGTTGGGCCATTTCCCCACACAACCCTGATGGTACTATCAAAAGGGCCTTTGTACATGGTGCCACCCGTTACGATCCATGTAAGTTTATACCCTACCTTTTGAAAGCTTGTCGAATAAATATCCCCAGGCAAACCAGCACAAGCAGGATTGGGTCCGTCTATATGGTTGGCCCCCCGAAAAGGAACCACAAATATCTTGATGCCATCATAGGTGGTTTTTGCCGGGCAACCATCATCAGTAATCCCCACCGTGAAAGTATAGGGCGATGCACTTGCGTCCTTGCAAGCTGTTTGCCAATTAAAGGCCCCTGTGAGGCTGGTTTTTGTCTTGGTCCAGATTAGGGTTGGTGTATGCGTAAAGATGCTATTTTCATAGAACCCCGATGAGGTATAGTTGGTGATGGCCGCAGAGTCACTCGTTTCATATTTTAGATGGAAAGCTATATTGGTGCCTGCTTCCACGGTATAGGTAGATGCAATGGATTTGTCCAATGCCAGACCACTGGTATCCAATACCCGTTGTGGGGCATGGTGCTGAGGGCAATCGAGTACCAATATTTGAACATCTCTACGGGTGGTGGAAATATATTTCCCGTTGCGGTATTCCTTGATATCAACAGCCAATGCATAACGCCCTGATTTTAAAGCAAATAATGTCAATATCCCCGTAAACTTATCAATTGCGGCCACTCCTTTTACTCCAAATGGATATTTCGGGCTATATCCCTTTTCATAAGGAACATAGGTAAGCGAACTATCAGGTGCGTTTAAAGGATCAGGGCCAGGAAAATCCAATAGTGGATTTGGGGCTGGATTATTGGCATCAGCACCGCTGTACGGCCAACCTAAGGAGTACACCAAAGAATCTCCATCAGGCTCTGATGCCGCATAGGATAGGCTTACGGTATCGTATGCACAGATATAAGGGGTCGGAACTGTATTGAACTCTGGTGTGGAATTCAAGGTGGTGGTTGGGGGTATAATAGCAAAATACGTTTCACCTTGGTTATACCCAATGTTTTCCTGGGCATTCCGGCAACACCGCTTATATAAGAGATAATAACCATAATTGCTTGGTGGTACACTAATGGTGCCCTCATAATAGTTTTCCCGCAAACAAACATCGATTTGCGTTTGGCACTTGGGGTTGCTTGCTGGTGGAGTCACTACAATATCAGCTCCGGGAGATGGCGTGTTGATATCAAAGGTAAATATGCCACTTTGGTCTCCAGCTACCCCGCTGTTGCCATACAACATGGTATCTGCCACACCATCAACAAATCGGGATGTCTTTCTTTCATATAAGCCGATGCTTATTTGTGGGTCAAAAGGCGTGGGAGCTGACTGTCCGGGTGGTATAGAACTGCAATCCCGGAACATATCTACCTTCACTTTAAACATATAGTACCCATCTTTCTGCCCCGCATAGGTATAGGTCATGCTTCCCCCTACCAAGTGGGTGGCCGATGCCTCAAAATTCATATATAGAAGAAAAAAAACAGTACAGGCAAAAAAACGGAAATGGAACCTATTGAAATATTCCCCGGCGAGGCAGGCACTCACGGTATGGGTTAAAGAATTATTGGGTTTTTGGCAGTCCATTTCCACTATTACATCATCAAATGCATTTCAAACAACCCCTTCGCTCTTCTTTGTTCCGCAAAAATAATGGTAAAGATAGCCATTAATCCTAAGACGGCAAACAAATCCGAAAAGTTGCATATCATAGGGTTTATGACTTGATTCAACAGAAAAGGTTTAGCCCTGGATAAAAATTAGGCCCGGGCTTCTTTTCTGCATGGTTTATCGTCAGGTATATGTCTGGGAATGCAAAATGGTGTGATATTTGCAACTTTATGTACAAAAGATTCATTTTTTGTTGCAAAAAACTTAGGCATATCGGGCAAAGGCCCATTAAAATTTGAGTAAAGGAAGGACTATGGGAAAGATGAAAGTTTTGGTGTTTTTGGTATTTACCTGCCTGGCTACAGGGGCAGCCGCCCAATACGAAAGCATCCGTTTTCCGCAAACCAAGGAAGAAATAGCGCTCATGCGCGATAACAATGTGATGGGCGAAACCGAATGGAGCATGGAAAGCGGCAAAAAACTCCCCTACTATACCCGTGCTTTCGATCCATTGGGCAGGCAGGTGATCACTGTGGATTTCTACCACCGCAAGTACTATGCCTATGATGACAGTGGCAATGTTACGTCCTATCTGGATTCCTTCAAAAAGGGGGAAGGGTTTGAGGTGACGGAATATAAATTCAAATATTATGGCCACGGATTGCTACGAGAACTCACCGGACCTGATATAAAATCTACCTTCGTTTATGATCCTGACAAACACCAACTGGTGGAAACCATGATAAAAAACGACACCGCCTACAAGACCAGATATACCTATGACGAGAAATACCGGCTCACGGAGGCGTACTTCTACGGCAATGACAATGAGCGGATTGCCCATATTGAAAAGAACTATGGCCCAGATGAACGGATTTTCAACGATGTGCTGACAAAACTCACCAAAAACACGATTGACTCCACCCTCAGCGTGTATGAATACAATGACAAAAAGAAGCTCGACAGGATATTCCGGTTCAGGTTTCAAAGCTATTATTACAGTGCCACCGGAAGCCTAAAGCCAGACCATTCCGCCACGCACTATGAGAATGCGACATTTACCTATGATCTTGACGATAACGGAAGGAAATTAGCAGAAGAATTTACAGTAAAAGGTGACAAGCTCAATTATCGGTACAATACATGGCAGTATGATGCCAACGGGCTGGTGACCAAGGAAACCAAGCGGTTTGCCAAAGCAGAACCGGCCACCATTTTGCATGAATACATCTACTTTCCGAAATAACTATCTCAATAGGTAAAACCTGCCTGTCAACTGCCTGTCATATAATACCGTACCTAAATATTCCCGGTAGATAACCACATATTCGTACAAGCCTTCAGGGCATAGGGATCCGCCAAATTTACCGTCCCAACCGTTTTCATCATCGCCTTTGTACACGATTTCGCCCCATCGGTTCACAATGGTCATTTGTGCCCTTGCAATGTCAGAACCATACGGACGGAAACGGTCATTTAGCGAATCTCCGTTGGGTGTAAAGGCATCGGGGATGAATATCTTGGCGCGGCAGTGCAGCACATTTATGGTGTCGTATACAATACAATTGCTGGCCGTGACCCGCACCCAGTACGTTCCCCCGGAATGGATGGCTATTTTTTGAGTGATTTCCCCGGTTGACCATAAATACTTGGAAAACTTTATCCCGGCATTGAGCGTGTCAATATTCCCCTCGCAGAGGGTGGTATCCGGGCCAAGGTATACCGGTGGAGGCGACTCAAAAAACACCAATATGGTATCATAATAACTGCATTGCGCCGTAGAAATCCTGATCCAATAATATCCTGTTTTGTGCACGGTGATGCTGGTATCCGTTTCTCCTGTTGACCATAGAATATGTGCGCCAGGTACGTTTTTTGATAGGGTAAGGGAGGTACCGCATACAACGGTATCATTTCCCAAGCTATAATTACGCGTTTGCAGAAAAGTAATCCTCACGGTATCAGATCTAACACACTCGTCCTTGGATGCGGTCACCCAATACCGGCCGCTGGTATCCACTTGTATGGCACGGGTGGTATCCCCAGTATTCCATTGGTATTGTACGCCTGAGATACCTGCATCGAGCCTCACCGGCAAGCCCAGACAAGTGCTCCGGTCCCCGCCGAGATTTATTTTAGAGATATTGTTGATTGTGAGGGTCTTTCGTACGGTATCTGTAGCGCCATTGAAACCAATGACCAGATAAACATGATAAGTACCTGCTGATGAAAAATAATGCACAGGATATCTCGAGCTATCCGTGTTGTGGATGGTGCTCACGGGATCATCAAAGTACCAATACCAATAATCTGGGTTGATATTTGTTTTTCCGATAAACTCGGTACCATCTCCCAGGCATGTGTTCTGGTAGATAAAATCCTTGGTCGGGAGAAAAAAGCTTTGGACAAAAGTCGGCAGCCCGGCATAGCATTCCTTGCCATTCAAATCGAATCCTATGTCATTGTAATTGCAAGCCAGGCCAAGCTGGTCTGGGTCAGAGATCACCCCCATTTGGCCATGCGCATCCCTTGAAACATAGATTTTCCCATCCGGTGCCTGCTGTATGGCACTTAGGGCACTTGTGGATGTGAATATAGTGACTCTGGAATTGGTAATCGTGTTGATGTCATTGGACGAAAGATCAAATTGATACAATTGCCGGTCGAAATAATCCGTGGCGTATAATTTCGTATTGTCGGGTGAAAACTCCACCCCATAGGCAGTGCTCACATTGGGAATGACCTGTAGGTTCCCCACCTTGCCCGTAGTATTATCGAAACTGCCAATCTCCACCAGGTTCAGCAACTTAATGGCAGAAGCAAGCCTATTGCCTTCTGATGATACCTTGAGATATCCTATAGCATCAAATTTGCTACCCGCCACTGATACCCCGCCCGGGGATATGACAGGGGTGGTGCGCACGCCGCTATCCGTCACCAAGAAGGAAATATAGCTGTCGGAATCATTGTGCGCGATGACCCAAATATCCTTTTTATTGAAATGCTGCACGGCGGTGAGCTTTTCACAAACAGGGGTTCGTATCTTTATGTTCTTTTTTACCACATCACCGTTATAGGCATTTTGGGACATGTCCACGATAGAATATTCGATGCCAGCGCTCCCCATTTGATTGTCAACCGTGAAAATATAATATAAAGTGGTATTGAAGGGTTTGGGTATGATGATGGCCGATTGCGTACTGGTAAGCCCCCCTGCCAGGCCCGTGCCATTGGGCATCAGGTTGTGCGTACGGTCATATACCTCAATACCATTGGTATAGAACAACAGCTTACCTGTCGCATCAGAAATGGTGGCGCAGCCATTCAATGTGTTCATGGCACCATCAACGAGCGCAAAAGCAGCCCCGGTATTAAAATCTATACCCGCGTTCTTCCCAAAATACCAGATATTCCCTTCCTTCTGGGCAGAGGTATGGCCTAGAAAAAGCGTGAAACAGAAACATATACTGAAAAAAACACGAAAAAATTTGCCCATTGATATCATCCTCCTGTCCGCAAATGCAGGCAGGGCCTTTCAAATATAATGATTAGACGGCAAAATTCGTGCAATCGTTGCGCGGGTCTTGGTTTTCTGGCATTTATTTCGAAGCCGTTTCCTCAGCCCAAGGGGTCCATTTCACAACCGTGTTCTTTATGGGTTTTATAGACCTGAGATATTTGTACAGAGCAGCCAAGTCGTCGCGGGTCAATTGGGAATGCCCCAGCCAAGGCATCAGGGTCTGGTACCCTACTTTCTTCCAAGGCACGTTCCGGTTCTCTGGTTTTTCATAATATTTGAATGCGTCTATGAAATGGTCCTTGGTCCAGTTCCCGAGCCCTGTTTCTACATCAGGGGTAAGATTCGATGATCGCACCGTGCCTATGCCCCTGAACTTGAAAGCATAGCCCCCTGCCATGGTGAGCGACTCAATAAACTTACCCTTATCGTCTCGTTGGGTATGGCATTCATTGCAGGCACCGAGGTTGAATAAATAGGTACCATACGCCAAGGTATCAGAAGGAGAAGGGCGCTTCACGGGTTGAGCAGGTGCAGCTTCCATGCTTACCAATAAATTCACGGGGACTTTAAGGTCGTGTTTAGGAAAACTGCCCTCTAGTGGTTTTAAGGTACGGATATATGCCAACATGGCTTTAATATCTTCAGGGTCTGCTTTTCCAAAATGCTGAAAGGGCATTACGGGAAACAAGACATCCCCATCTGTATTGACCCCGGTTGTCACGGCATGGTACAATTGGGCATCTGTCCATTTTCCTATGCCCGTTGGCGTAATATTCTTGGAATATATTTTGCCAGGAAAACCGAAATCCTCGCTGAACAGTAATCCACCTTTGCCCAAGCTGTCTTCTTTTTGTGGGATATCAAACAAATCAAGGTTTCTGGGGCTATGGCATTCCACGCAACCGCAAAGTGCATTCACCAGGTATTTGCCACGTGCGAGCGTGGCAGTATCGTTTTTCGGAAGGCTTACTTCTACTACCGGGCCATCCTTTGGGAAAGCCGATTTGAGGTAAACGACACCGCCCACAACAACCAGTACAATGATCAATGCCAAGATCATCAGTATTTTAAGCAATCTTTTCATGTTTTTCCGGATTTGATGCCGTAAAAATAAAAACTTGGTTGCGTTCTGCCAAAAAAAGTTTTGGGATGCAATATTTTAGCCTGTTGAGGCGGATGGAATTTATATTCCCATTCCCCCAAATCGAATCTCGAGGCACGTCAAATCCCAAATGCTGCTTTTGGCTATTGGGCGATCACTTCTCTAAGCCCCGCGTAGAACTTTCGTTCGTTTAAGTAATACAGGTTTCCCCGGGCCATCACGTGTACCACCAGGTTTTCAATGGATATGGGTTCGCCGTCTTCGATGTCTGCAATATTGGAATGCCTAATATCATGCCCATCAAATATCAGTATAAGCCCTGAACCAATGGCTTCCATTTTGTTTCCTTCTTTTACCACTACCCCAGTATCCTCCCCTAAACCAATACCGATACAGCCGGGATTGCCAGCCACTGCTTGCGCCAAACGGCCAAAACGTCCGCGGGTCACAAAATGGGAATCAATGATTACATCACGCATAAAGCCCAGGCCCGTGGTGATTTTTACCTCGCCTTTCAACAAAGCTCCCTGGCTGCTGCCTTGGTATATCATGGTATTGGACATGGCCATGGCTCCGGCACTGGTACCGGCCACTACAAAATCATCGTGCATATACCTGTCCAATATGATCTTTAAAAAACTGGTACCTCCCAGTATCATACTCAGCCGCAATTGGTTCCCGCCCGTGAACATGACCCCATCTGCCTTGCTTACCCGATCAGAATATTCCAGTTTCAAAGCATCTTCCCGGTTTTTGATATGGATAATGCCCACGTTGTGGCATCCCAGTTTACTAAAGGCTTTGATATAATTTTCCCCCACTTCCTCGGGGATCACTGATGCGGTGGTGATGATTTCAATATAGGAATCCACACCCTTCATTTCTGACAGGATGCGTTTTAAGATACCGTCTTCAAAAAAATTCAGATAATTCTTTGGGGCGAAATTGGGTTCAGGCTCGGTGCCCTTGTCTTCGCTACCCCCAATAGAAATGAGGGTGCCTTTTGGGATTTCCATGTAGTGTGTATGAAATAATCTGCCTGCGAATTTAGGGGGGATTGGTGAATGATGTTAAGTTTATGTTAAATGAAATTTGAGGATCAGCCATTTCTATCTGGGTCTTATTACTCCCAATTCTCCTTAACTTGCCACCCTGAATTGACGCAGTTATTTAGCTGAGCAAACATAAAAGATAACCTGATACACAAATGAGCAACGAAATAAGAAACCTGGAACCCAAGGCCCTTTGGAATCATTTTGCCGACCTGAATGCCGTGCCCCGACCTTCAAAAAAAGAAGAAAGGGTCATCGCCTTTATGAAAAAGTTTGGTGAGGACCTTGGCTTACCGACATCAGTGGATGAAACTGGAAACGTTATCATCAAAAAACCGGCGACTGCAGGGATGGAAAACCGGATGACGGTTTGCCTGCAAAGCCATTTGGATATGGTGCACCAGAAAAACAATGATACCCAGTTTGATTTCAATACCCAGGGCATAGATATGTACGTGGATGGAGATTGGGTAAAAGCAAGGGGAACCACATTGGGAGCTGACAATGGCATTGGTGTGTCCACCATTATGTCTATCCTTGCCTCCAAAGACATCCC
>Ga0206900_1246_pt1 | contig 10339 bp, 6 predicted proteins | sample Alteio_BWOrgHeat_46_FD_153235 | JGI IMG/M metagenome (GOLD analysis project Ga0206900, IMG submission 153235) | Enriched cells from forest soil in Barre Woods Harvard Forest LTER site, Petersham, Massachusetts, United States -... | ecosystem: Environmental > Terrestrial > Soil > Temperate forest > O... | reverse complement strand
CACCGTTTGCAAGGACACGGGATAAGATCCGCATGTTAGAGTACTGTCAGAGGTATAATTGATCGTATAAACAATAGAATCTCCCATGGATATCCCTTTTGGGATTTTCCACTGATATCGGGTGTCCGTACCCAATACCGTGATCAATAACGAGCTGTCCGATGGTGCATTATGGATTTTGGCTAGGGAATGAGTCACATATCGCATTCCTTTGGGAAGGTCAATATAGATAAAGTCAGTACTGTCAGTAGCTACCGGACCGTTGTTGATGAATTTGAGTTTGATATTGGATGTGCCTCCGCAACCTACCAGGCTGGTTTTACCGGTCACTGAAAGGGAGCCACTGTAGGGCGTTTTGGCCCCGATAAGGGTGAGCCCATTTTCATCCGTACCCGTAGTGCTTACCGCATTGCCACAATCATTATACGCGCTCACCGTATAGGCCACATTGCTGCCAGAAACATAATCACAATTGGTGGTGGCCCTAAAACTTACCGTATAGGTGTTCCGGGTGGTATCAAAATTGCCGGGAAACCCATGTGCCGCTACATAGCTGCTTAGTTTCGTGAGCTTATATGCATATAAATAGGCATTTATGGAGTCTGGTTCTGTCGCTGCAACAAAGGAACCACCGGTCGGGAATTTTAATTTGGTACTCCCTTTCACGATTTTCATACCTGGAGGCAAGTTCACATCCAAAACCACTTCAGCGGCCGAACCCGTTTGCACATTGCTCACAGTTACGGTGTATTTAGCCGTATCACATAGATAAATACTGTCCGGAGCCCCGGAAGATTTTATCTGAAGGCTCGGCAGGGTCGGGTCGGCGTATAGGTAAATGGATTGAACCGCGCATTTTGCCAGGGCTGCACTGTCAGGGTAGGCATTGCAGTCCCAACCATATAGCACTTTCACGCTGTCTGTTACGCAATTTTTCATGCGTGCCTTTACCCGCATGGTCACTACCTTGTTGGCAGGTATGGTATCCAGCTCAAAAATGCCATTGATGGGGCTTATCTTTTTGGTGCCTTTGAAAACGGTATCAATGATCACCTTGCCACTAATGGATTGAAAGCTCATCCAGGCTTTGGAGGCAATACTGGCATTGGATAAATTGGTGACATATACTGTCCAACTCATCGTATCGCTTTGAGAAGAAACCGATGGCAAGGCAGCCTGTATGCTGAAGGATGGAGGGGTATAATTCACATAATCCACATCGCCATAGGCCACAGAATATCCCCCACCCAAAAAAGCAGACTGTTTATAGTATCCATAATAAGACACTGGCTGATAGGTAGATGCTGCCGTGGCACATGATGGTGACAACAAATAGTTCATGGTGCCTGCATATCCATCATCTGACAATTGCATTGGCCCTATAGGTTTGTACAGGGAATCCAAATTGAAGATAAGCGTATCCCCTACCCTTGCTGGCGTAAGCAAAGGGGTATTGTAATTTCCATATTTGCCAGTGCCTTGGGTAGGATAATAATAGAAAGTCCCTGAGCTGTATGAATAGTCGTGCGGAATAAGCACCTTCATTTTTGAAAAAGATGCCCAATACCGGTATTCATAGGGGAATATGTTACCTCCATAGTAGTTGGAGCAGCAATTGCCGATACTTAGAAAAAAGCTTTCCGTGAGGGCAGCCCCCGAGCAACCATTCGCAGTGACATAATCTGATGAACCCAAGGTATAATAATAGCCTACTGCATAATAATCCAGCGTCTTCTTGTTGATACTATAATGGTCAATGGGTGAAGCGGGTACAGATTTTGTGCTGAAATAAAACTCGTTTGCCAAGGTGATATAGTGCACATCCTGCGTGTTCTTGTTCACCACATACCGAATGGTAGCGAATACAGAATCCCCGTTTTTGAACACAAACCCTGAGGGCAACCCAGAACCACCGACATACCTAAGGGTATCTGTACCAAAATAATAGGTGAAATTTCCACTTGATTTGGAATAGGGTACTTTTGTGGTGGTATAGGTTTTCTTGTTGGTGGAGTCTTTGATGGTCAAGCTGATGTCTATATGCGCCAGATAATCATCCGTGAATTTAAAATCGGCAAATGCATATTTCCAACTCGTATATGTGGAATTGGTGATGACCCTGCCTTTGAATACTCCCGTCAAGGTATCCCCGTACATGGCCCGGTCCCTTCTTATTTTTGTAAAATCAAGGCTCCCCGAGGCATCCGGCACGCCATCATCGTTATTGTCGGGTTTGCCATAAGATGTCCTCATAAAGGTGAAATAGGCATTGTTCATGCCCACCTTGTCAGGGTTTACACAATTGAGTGTAACCGTGGAAGAACTGCTAGCCAAGGTAGAAGTACAGTTGCAGCCCTGCCTTGGCACATAAATGATTGTATATGATATATTTACCTTATCTCCACATTTTGCCACTTTGCCAGTGGTATCTCCCACCAGTTTCATATCAATCCGCGAGCTGTTGAAGTTAAACCCCGAAGGCGGGGTTCCGCTGAAACTAACATGCACGAAACTTCCCACCACTTTCACCGAATCGGGTTTCCAGATGATGCTTCCAGTCACATCGGTCTGGTAAAATGAGGATTTGTCAACATCTACCCCTTTGGGGAAATAGAATTGGTACTGCAGATAGTTGCCTCCCGTGCCTGGCAAAAGGTTGTTGTATTGATAATTGTTCTGAAGATAAAAATCAACCGTGTCACCAACGATAAGGTCGGTGGTATTGGCCACGGGAACCCCAAAAAACTGATAGTTGAGCCAATAATAGTGACCATATCCGGCAGTGTTATAGCTGTTGTTGCCGCATTGGTCAGAATAGCTGACGCCGTATGCCCAGCCATTCAGGTATCCCTGGTCCACGCAACAACTATACATGTTAAAACTGATCGTGACATTGGCACCCGCAGAAAGCACGGGTATAAATATCTTAAACCTGCCTTTGGGATTGGAACCGAGACATGAATATGCATAATTGGCAAAAGTAGAATCTGGGGTGATGGATTTGGTGGCCCCTGATCCGTATTGGATGGTAATGCTGCTTACATCAATCCGTGTGTAAAAATATGGGTAATAGGAGCCTACGCCCGCAGCTTCCATGATATCCACCCACAAGTTTTTGGCAGGCCCCGAACCCGAGTTGGTAATGGTGACGCTTTGGGCACTGGCCGTAGATGGAGTATAGCAATCGCTTTGCATGTCCGATTCAGTCACCACTATGTTGGGCAATTTGGCACTGAGCACCACATTGCTGGTGGTTGAAAATTTTTGACAGGTGTTTCCATTGCAGCCCCAGCCCAATCCATAGCTGTTGCCCAGGCCCGTGCAGGAAATAACACTATCCACCTCCACGATCGTGATTTTTTCACCCTGATCAAAATAACTGTCACCATTGCCTGTCTTTTTGAAATCCGTGGCATCAAAGCTCATTTTCAGGCTGTCAGCCGAAGTGGAATAGGTCTTATTGAGCGATTTGATATAGATGCCTGTCCCTTTTTTTATGTAAAAAGTGAAGGCCGAAAGTGGCGCATTGGTGGTATTGGTGATGGTAATATGCCGGGAGAAGGTATCCCCCAATGAGGCAGTAAATGACTGGTTGGTGAATTTGTTGATCGAAAGCGATGGGACCGCAACGTTATAAAACCCGGTGAGCCCGGAATCGAGAAAACTGCCACCTGCATTGCGATATGCAGCTTTGAGGGTGTTTCTAATAGATCCTCCTGAATTGATAAAGGCAATCACATTGCAATCCACCGTGGCTTTTATGGTGAACTTTACACTGTCTTTCGGGTAAATATCCGGAATGGTAAAAACGGGCTGGTTCGCGACAGTGATGTTGCTTTCCTTCACTGTTTTGGTAGAAGATACCGATGAAGCCACATAATGAAACCCGATAGGCAGCTTCACGGTCACCTTGCCACTCAAGATGGAATCAGAAAGGCTCGAGTTGGTCACCTTTAGCGTAAACTGCTGAGGATCACCACAAACCACAAGACTTGAAGGGTTGGTGCTGGCAAAAACGGCAATCTGGCCAAAAACATGGGCAGGGAATGCCATAACAACGAAAATGAACCCACAAATCCTGCCTACAGCACTAAACATATCTCTTTCCTGCTTCGAGCTAAAATTGCATGGAATTTAGGCAATAATTGTGAAACAGAGGTGGATACGGTCCAGTCTTTTTGGCCCAGGGTGAGGCAGTACCATATTAAATATTGATTAATAAAAAGTTAACAAACCTATCCTATCCACTTAAAAAGACGTTCAATCCCAAATCCCAGCATAATATTTGCTTTCTTTGCCCCATCAATACACAACCCATCAATACACAACCCCAAAAAATGATTCGATCCATGAAAAATACCGCAGTTTTTTTGGCTTTGATGTGCATGGCCATCATTACCAATGCCAGCCTGCCCAAAAGCGACAACGATGCTTCAGCCTCTAAAGCCAAGCATCAAACGTACAAAGTATTGAAAAAGATTAAAATAGGTGGTGAAGGTGGATGGGATTACACCGCATTGGATACCGTGAACCGCAGGTTGTATATTTCTCATGGCACCAAAGTGGATATCCTGGATGTGGACAAAGAGCAAGTGGTTGGAGAAATACCGAATACCAACGGGGTACATGGAATATGCTTTGCCTATTCGCTGAACAAGGGTTTTACGAGCAATGGCAGGGATTCTAGCGTCACCATGTTTGACCTGACAACCCTGAAAATCATCAAAAAAATAAAAATAAACGGGGCAAACCCCGATTGCATTATCTACGATCCCTATACCAACCGGGTTTTTACCTTTAACGGCAGGAGCCACAATGCCTCAGCCATCAATGCCGAAACAGGAATGCAGGAAGGCACCGTAAACCTTGATGGGAAACCAGAGTTTTCAGCATCAGATAACCAAGGAAAGGTTTTCGTAAACATCGAGGACAAAAACGAGGTGCAAGTCATTGACCCAAAAATGCTGACCGTTACTTCTACGTGGAAACTGGAATCAGGGGATGAACCATCCGGTTTGGCCTACAATGCCACCCATAAAAGATTGTTTGTGGCTTGTGGCAACAAAACAATGATCGTACTAAACGCCGAAAATGGTACCCAAGTGAAAAAAATAGCGATCGGCGATGGCGTAGATGCGGCAGGATACAATTCCCATACAGGATATGTTTTCACCTCCAATGGCGAAGGAAACCTCACCGTGGTTCATGAAACAAGTGCTGACGATTTTAGTGATCCAATGACCGTAATCACAATAAAAGGCGCCAGGACCCTGGCCGTAGATGAGAAAAAAGACCTGGTGTACCTGCCTTGTGCAGAATATGGGGCGCCGACTTCCACCGAACCTGGCAAAAAACCAAGGCCATCCGTGATTCCCGGAAGTTTTTCAATCATGGTAGTGGGGCACTGATCTATAGCACACCAAGGATCAAAAAAACGGCACCTCCTGTGGCCAACAACAAACTGGCATACCAAAGCAGTTTTCTGCGGGTGAGGATGGCAATAGCAGATATGGCGATGGCGATCTGGAATATCGTCACTGATTCGGCAAAAAATACATGCTTGTCAAGATGTTCTTCAGAACTTTTAGCATAAAATCCCGCATTGCGGCTGATGGAGTCTTGTTCGGTCTTGTAACGGGCCAATTTTTTCTTGATGTCCCCGCCTATTTCCTTGTTCTCATTGGCTGCCAATATTTTGGCGGTTGCCGCATTGATCTCTGATTTGATCCCTTTTGCCTGGTAAAGTGACCATTGATCGCTTGCCTTTATCTGGTCTATCAATGCCTCATTGGAGTGGTGGCCACCTAACAGGCCTGCAACAGCAGCCAATACTGCGATAAGGGCCGTGGACAATGCCACCCATAGTATCCATTTTTCGCCGCCAGCTTCGTGAGCGTGTTCGTGGATGGTTTCGTGCAGGTGCTCGGTAGGTACTTCTAGTTCTTCCATGATGTTTGATGTTCTTTAGCGATACATGCCAAAAATAATGATATTCCTTTGGTTATAGACAAACGATTTCATGCAGAAATAGTTATTGCCTCTCGTTCAATACTTTGACATCTATTTTACGGTTCGCCATTCTCGCGGGCAACCAGGAGGCAAAAAAGCCAAGCACCACCACTGTTGCAAAAACCACCACAAAATCAATGGGGTTGAATGCCACGGGATAGGCATTTACCACAAAGGTAGAATCCGCCCCGCCCAGTTTCACAAAACCAAAATGTATCTGCAACCAACATATCAAGGCACCTAACCCCAATCCAATTACAGCTCCCACCAATGACAAGAGCAGCCCTTCGAAAGTGATGATGCGCTGCACGATCCTGGGCCGGGCGCCCATGCTGAGCATGATGGCCATATCCTTTTGTTTTTCAAGGGCCAACATCAGCAGTGCCCCGATAAGGTTAAAGGTAGCAATGAGCAGAATCAAGGACAATACGAGGTAAACAGCTGCCTTTTCAGAGTGCATCACTTTAAAAAGGGTGGATTGCTGTTCGAATCGGTTGAGCACCTTAAAATCCTTCCCGGCAATCGAAGTTATTTTGGATTGTATTTCGTCCATCCTGCTTTTGTCCAACAGGTTTATTTCAATGGCGGTCAATGACTTTGGATCGTCAAGCAGTTCACGGGCAAACTGCATGGGCACAATCACATATCGGCTGTCAAAATCCTGCTGCACCGAAAATATCCCACCGGCTATGATGTCCTTTTGCGATAAGGCATTGCCGGGGTTGTGCATCGATATTTCTACGCCCTTTTTGGGAACGTACACCTGTACGGGATGTATTTCATCATAGCCATGCACATCCAGCTTATTGGCAAGGCCACCCCCCAAAATCGCATAGCTGGTACTGTCTTCATACAATACATCATCGCCTGAAACGATCATGCTATCCACCCCGGCAGACTTGATATACTTGGGGTCTATGGCCTTGAAGGTTCCCGGGTTTTGGTTGTTGCGGTACTTGAACATCGCATTTTCCTCTATCACGGGGGTGATGGCGCGTATGTTGCCCACTTTCTCAATTTCATGAATGAGGCTGAGTTTGGGCACGAAATATTTGCCAGTGACAGGCACGATCTTAAGATCAGAATCGAAGCTGCCGTACAGCTTGCCCACGATTTCCTCAAAACCATTGAATGCGGAAAGGACTATGATCAACGCCATGGACCCAATCATGATTCCCAACATGGATATCAGCGATATGACATGGATCACATTTGATATCTTTCTGGAAAAGAAATACTTGCGCGCTATGAAGAGAGAAAGGTTCAACCCAGAATTATGATATTAGTGGTGCGTATTTAGCTTATTTCCACGCGTTCACCGTCAGCCCTGTACCCGTCTTATGGTCGTTATAGGTATCGAAATAGTTCATGATGAACGCAATGGGATAGGCAACGACATAATAAAACGGCAGGATGACCACAAATGCCATGCTGCTATTGAGCATGAGCATCGGATATTTCATGGACAGTTTCCAGGATATTTTACCAGGAGTGCCATAGGTATATCTCGGTTCAATCTTTGAAAAACCGGCCTTTTTCAGCTTCACGGTGATGTCCTCTTTGTTGTAACCATCCCTCACATGCTCACCGATAAAGGAAGTTTCCCCATCGCCATGCACGTCTGAGCCCCCTTGGTCTGATGGGGTATTGATGATGAGCATGCCACCTGGTTTCAAGGAAGCATAGAAGTTTTCGAACACCGTCACGTCTTCCAGGATATGTTCCATCACATCCACGCTGAAAATCAGGTCATAAGCAGATGGATTACGATAGGTAACCAAATCATCCACTTTGAAAGTGACATTGTTGAGCCCTATACTGCCGAAAAATTTCTGGCAATCGGCCAGGTAATCTTCCTTCACATCCACGGCAGTTATTTTGTAGTTTTTGTTCTTTTTGGCCAGGTAATAGGAGTACTGCCCGAAACCGCATCCGGCATCCATAACCTCGGCACCATTGGGGTGTTGGCGCATCCATCGCCTCAGGTCTTTGTGCACGTGCCATGCCCGCAACAGCAACAGGTCGAGCAGGTTATAAAACAATTTTCTGAAAAACGGCGAGCGGTTGAAAAAGCCACCCAGTTTATCTTTGATAGGATCGTATTCCATTATCTGTCTATCGGTTTAAGGGCGCAAATTACGGTATTTATCCTAAAAAGAGGTGCCCTTAAAACAAGACTGAGTACATCCACTAATCAATCTTTGGCAACTCTTCATAATATTTTTTGCCCTCCTCCAAACTCAGCATTTCCTCACCTTCTTGTGCTTTCATCAACTTAACAAGGATTGCATTTTAAATGATTTCTAACAAACCAGTTATCTTTTGAGTCAATTTAGATATATACCTCATAGTTCATTGATTTTAAACATATACATAACAAATCATTGATTATCACCCATCAACATTTCCACCACCTCAGGCACCCCCTCCCCTGCTTTTTTGGCAATGGTGGTCAGGTTTTTTTGATACAATCCTTCCGGGATCACCGGATCAATGACGTATTTTGGGATGTATGGATTGGCAAAATTGACCAAACCTGCTGCCGGATATACGACCATGGATGTACCGATAACCATGATAATATCGGCATCTGCCACCTTTAAGATGGCCTCTTCCATCATGGGGACATCCTCGCCAAACCAAACCACATGCGGGCGGAGCTGCGAGCCTTTCTTGCACCGGTCCCCTATTTTTATGTCTTCATCACCAAGATCATACAGCAGGTTTTCGTCCACATTGCTCCTCGCTTTCATGATCTCCCCGTGCAGGTGGATAATGTTAGAGGAACCGGCCCGCTCATGCAGATCGTCAATGTTTTGTGTGATGATATGGGTTTCGAACTTTTTTTCGAGCTTTTTCAATGCAAGGTGTGCAGCATTGGGTTGCGCCTCACGGACGTTTTTGCGGCGCTGATTGTAGAAATCCAAGACCAATTCAGGGTTTCGGGTCCATCCTCTTGGGGTGGCCACTTCTTCAATATCAAAGCCTTCCCATAGCCCTCCAGCATCACGGAAGGTAGCGATCCCGCTTTCCTGACTGATGCCAGCACCAGTGAGTATGACGATTTTCTTTTTCAATGGTTTGTCTCAATAAAAATCATGCTTACATATCTAAATAACAATGAATATTTTATCTTATGAAACATCACGCCAAAGCTAAAATATTTCCAAGAATGGCGCAATAAAAATGGGTTTCAACTTGCCCTTAGGCAAAGATAAGTTTGCGACCTTTAGGGACAGGAATAGGTCTATTCAAGCTTGTTGCAGTTTCGATCCATTCTTGCATCACCGTTTCCATGTTGCCCAAGGCAGATTCATAGTTTGGTCCATCTGCCATGCAACCGGGAAGTTCGGGAGCCTCTGCTATGTAAGCCGCATCTTCTTCGCTCCAATATATAATGATTTCGTACTTAAGGTCTTTCATTCAGTTTCCGTTTATACTTGATGATTATCTTTCTAACCTGTTTTACTTGATAAGGTTTCGCTTCATTTCCGTCAGCTTGGATATTTATTATTTCCTCTATTCCATCGTCATAGAAAATATGATGGCTGCCTTTAATCCTAATTTGAAAACCTAACTTTAACAAGAGGTTCTTAAGTTCCTCAAAACTTATATTTTTGGTTTCTCCAGAAAGTATCCCCGCTAAAGTTTTTCATACTTACCCATTTGTTACTGCTCGATACTGAAGCAAATATAATAGCTTTTACTCTTTCACCGCCTTTATGGAATACATCATGGGCAACTTATTCCCCGTATGCCGGAAACGCCATTGTCCATGTTTTCCTTGTTCCATATCCTTAAATACGTTATACGATGAATAGGCAAATTCATGCATAAATTCAATGCGCAGACTTTTATCAATCAAAGAATTGAGTATCTCGCTCATACTATGGTTCCAGCCATATTCAAGTGCCACGCTTTCCCTCCCTTTATCGGCATAGCTGCCCTGAACTTCTTCTTTGATCGGACCGGTATTGAAATAGCTGTATTTAATATCAAACGTTGCCGTGTCCAGCATCCATAATACGGGGTGAAAATCAATCATATAGAAGGTGCCGCCGGGCTTTAAAAAATGGGTGATGATATCCGCCCAGCGTTGTAGGTCAGGCAGCCATCCAACGGTACCGTACGATGTGAAAACCATGTCGAATTTCTCATCAAGGTGTTCTTTCAGATCATATACATTGCAGCAAATGAACTTAGTATCCAGTTTCAGGTCTTGCGTCAATTCCTTGGCCACATTGATAGCTTCAGGTGAAAAATCCACTCCGGTAGCTTTGGCACCCATCCGAGAAAGTGAAATGGTATCCATTCCGAAATGGCACTGCAG
>Ga0206900_1244_pt1 | contig 10428 bp, 9 predicted proteins | sample Alteio_BWOrgHeat_46_FD_153235 | JGI IMG/M metagenome (GOLD analysis project Ga0206900, IMG submission 153235) | Enriched cells from forest soil in Barre Woods Harvard Forest LTER site, Petersham, Massachusetts, United States -... | ecosystem: Environmental > Terrestrial > Soil > Temperate forest > O... | reverse complement strand
GGCCGGGCGCTGCCGTATCTCGATTCGATCCGGATCGATATTCAGCAGAATCGAGATCTGGAGCTGACGCGATTCCTGCGAGGGGAGTCGCAAGTGATTCACAATCTCGATCCCGAGGCCTTCGACCGCGTCGCAAAGGAGCAGCCTGCCGCGTCCCACGATCTGGGCGTCTCTCTCGATTCGGAGTTTCTCTGGTTCAACGAAGCGCCGGCGTCCACGCTGCCCGCGTGGAAGCGGAAGTGGTTTACGTCGCCGGCATTCCGGCGCGGCGTGAGCCAGGCCATCCAACGCAATGACCTGACCCGGCTGGCGTATCGAGGGCACGCCCATCCGGCTTTCGGCCCGATCTCGCCCGCCAACCACTTCTGGTTCAACCCAGCCCTGAAGCCTCTGAGCGCGGACGCGAAAGTCGCGCTGAACCATCTTTCAAAGGCTGGCTTCAAATTCGACCACGAAGTTCTGAAGGACAGCGAAGGGCATCGAGTGGAGTTTTCGATAGTCACGAATTCCAACAGTCGGCCTCGGCAACGAATGGCGCAGCTGGTACAGGAGGACCTTGCGAAGATCGGGATCAAGGTCAACATCGTGACGCTCGATTTCGGATCGATGGTGGAGCGGATATCGAAAACGCTCGACTATGAGGCCGCGGTTCTCGGCTTCTCGAACGTGGAAGTGGATCCTCTCGAAGAAATGAATTTCTGGCTGAGTTCGGGTGTGCAACACCCCTGGTGGCCCGCGGAGAAGGCGCCCGCGACGCCGTGGGAGGCGCAGATCGACCGGCTGGAACTTGCGCAATCGTCCGAGATCTCGCGCGAGGCGCGAAGAAAGGCCATCGATGAAATGCAGACGATCGTTTCGGAGGAACAACCGATCATTTACCTGGTGAATCCGGATTATCTCTGCGCATATTCCCCTGCGCTCCGCGGCGTAGAGCCGGCTGTTGCGCCGCCGCAGATCTTCTGGAATATCGAGTGGTTGCGGCTTGAGTGAGGTTCTGGATTACAACGTCTCAGCGGTTTACGGCGGCGTCAAAGTTCTTCGCGGCGTGAAAGGGCGAATCTCGCGCGGCGAAATCGTGGCGCTGGTCGGCCTGAGCGGATCCGGCAAGAGTACGCTGGCGCTGGCGTTGCTCGGCCTGCTCCACTATCGTGGAGGGGAAGTCACCGGAAGTGTCCGACTACAGGGCGAAGAACTCGCCGGCGCAGGCGAACGCCGTTTGCGGTCGATCAGGGGGAAGAAGATTGGCTACGTGCCGCAGAGTCCCGCAGCGGCCCTGAATCCTCGTCTGCGCGTCCGGACTCTGCTCAGCGAGACCTGGCGAGCGCACGCGGAGGGGAAGCCGGCCTCCGAATTTCTCGCCCGGCTTCTCGGGAGTGTGCAACTACCGGCTGATCGTGATTTTCTGGAGCAGCGGACGGGAAGTCTGAGCGCGGGTCAGGGGCAACGGCTGTTGATCGCCCTCGCGATCATGCATGATCCAGCGCTTGTGATCGCCGACGAGCCTACCAGTTCGCTCGACGCGATTACGCAGGCCGCCATCCTGCGTCTTTTCGCGGATCTCAATCAAACGCGTGGCACGGCCATGCTGTTTATCTCGCACGATCTGCTCTCGGTTGCGGCGCTCGCGGCGCGCGTCGACATTCTCAACGGCGGCCGCGTGGTGGAATCGGGTCCGCCTTCGGATATATTCCGGAATCCGCGCGATCCGTTTACGAAACAGCTTGTCGCAGCAATACCCGCGCCTCCGGAACGGAGCGCGCGAATGACTATCGACTGACGGTTTTCCCCGCTACCGGCGCAGGCTTCGAGACACGGCGGGTGCGGAATTCGTATTTGTCGATCGTCATGGCCGTCTGACCGTCGGAATTGCGGACAATGCGGCCTTCCGCGACCAGTTTCAGCGGTACCTGGTTCTCCAGACGCGCGGGCCAATCGAGCGAGACCTGCAGCAGTTGGCCCATTGCAAATTTCTCGTTGCTGGTGAACAGAATTCCTTTGCTGCTGATGTTCAGCGTCTCGCTGGTTCCCTGCCCCGACAAAATCGGGTGCTCCAGCGTCTGATAGCTTACCGCGAGCCTGCAGGGAAATCTTGCGTTGTTGCGCCGCTCAGCGGTCTTCTTCTCCGATTCATTCACGTGTTTCAAAGCGCCCTCCACCGACTTGCGCAGATTCGCCGGGTTTAAATCTTCGTAGCAGAAGAAATCGTAGGCTCCCTGGCGGACTGCCTTGACGCCGGTGTCCCGGTCGTTCGAATGGCAGATTGCGATTACAGGGGTGGCGGGAGCATGCTGCTGAAGACACTTCAGCGTCGATAGACCTTTTCCGTCCGGCAGAAACATATCGGACAGAATCAGATCGTACGATGCGTCTTGTAGAGAACGCATCCCGTCCAGAAGCGCCGCCTTGTGATCCCAGGCGAAGCCCTCATCGATTCCTTGCCGCAGCGCCGTCTCTACTTGGGCGGCTGCCGCCGGATCTGCGCTGATGAACAAAATAGACCGATTGTTCATAGCTTTCGCTCCCGTCCAGCATAAACCCTCCGCTTGCGCCGAAATTGTTGCAGCATTTCGATCCATATTACTCCCTGGTCGCTTTCAGAACACTCCTGGTCCATAAGTACCATCCTCGGGAAGAATCCGAAAGGTTGTCCGATGGCATAAGCCTGTGGGCTTAAGTGAGCTGACAGCTAACACCCACGATGAAGTGGGTGTATTCTGGATTCGGATGCCTCTCGTACCGCGATTCATCGCTGATCTGAAGCCTTATGAGGTCGCCCGGTCCGTCGACGAAATCCGGCGTTTGTACGGAACGTCGCGAGTCGTCAAACTGGCGTCGAACGAAAATCCGCTGGGACCATCGCCGCTGGCGGTGAAAGGTATGGCAGAGGCGCTTCAGACGGCGAACCTCTATCCCACCGGCGGCGTAAGGCTTCGGCAGGAACTGGCGCGGCAGTTCGAGGTGAAACCGGAAAACGTAATCGCCGGAAGCGGTTCCGAGGGCATCATGTCGAACATCTTCCGGGCATTCCTCGAGGACGACGACGAAGTGCTCACCGCGAATGCGACGTTCATCGGATTTCGCGTTCTGGCTCAGTCGCGCGGCGTCGCTTATCGAACAGTCCCCTTGCGGGACTGGCGCTTCGATCTGGCGGCGCTGGCTCAGGCTGTAAACGAGAAAACCAAAATCGTTTATCTCGCGAATCCGAACAACCCGACGGGAACGATCTTCACGCGCCAGGAATTCGATGAATTTTATGGCCATATTCCGGAGCGCGTGCTCATCATTCTCGACGAAGCATACTTTGAATTCGCGAAAGACAACCCACGTTATCCGGATTCGATGCATTACCGGTATGACAACGTGATTACTCTCCGGACGTTTTCGAAGGCGTACGGCCTTGCGGGGGTACGTATCGGATATGGTTTCGCGCACGAATCGCTGATTTCGGCGCTTCTCAAAGTAAAATTGCCGTTCGAGCCCTCGAGCCTCGCGGAGGCGGCGGGAATCGCCGCCCTCTCGGACCGTGAGTTCCTGCATCGCACGCTGGAAAACAATGCGCGGGGAATGCGGTTCGTGACGAAGGAACTGCAAGAACTCGGGATCGAAGCCGTTCCCTCGGAAGCGAATTTCGCCCTCACACTCTGGCCCTCCGAAGAAGCGGCGGCCAGTCTCGCGGAAGCGCTGCTCCGAGCAGGTGTAATCGTGCGGCCGATGACAGCCTATGGAGTACCGAGTGGCATTCGGATTTCGATCGGCGCGCCCGAGGAAAACGAATTGCTTATTGAAGCCGTGTCACGGGCTATCAAAACCGAGGAGGTACTGTGCAGCCGTTAATCGAGGAAGAGCGGCAAGCTCTCGTTGGCGCCGATTTTCTGCCCCTGAACGGCACGGACCACGTGGAGTTCTGGGTCGGTAATGCGAAACAGGCGTCTTATTTCTATCGTTCCGCTTTCGGCATGGAACTTGTAGCCTACCGTGGTCCGGAAACAGGCGAAAGATCGTCCGCATCGTATGTAGTGCAACAGGGGAAGATCCGGTTTGTCTTCACCTCCTCACTAAGGGGCGCCGACGATCGCTCCGCTCTCATAAAACGTCACGGCGACGGCGTGCGCGATATCGCGCTCACGGTTGACGACGCGGAAAGCGCCTGGCGTGCGACGACGGAGCGCGGCGCCAGGAGCGTGCGTGAGCCATCCCGTTCAGAAGACGAATTCGGGCACGTTCGAACCGCGTCCATCGCGACGTATGGCGACACGATTCATACATTCGTGGAACGGAAGGCGTATGCCGGCCCGTTTCTTCCCGGTTTTCGCGCGGCGCAGGGACCGGATCCCGTGGCGCGCCCTGTCGGGCTGAAACACATCGATCACATGGTCGGGAACGTCGGCTGGGGCGAGATGAACAAATGGGTTGAGTTCTACCGCGACGTGATGGGATTTCGCCTGTATCAGCACTTTGACGACAAAGACATCAGCACCGACTATTCGGCGCTCATGTCAAAGGTGATGGCCAACGGAAACGGGCGAGTGAAGTTTCCGATCAATGAGCCGGCCGAGGGGAAACGGAAATCGCAGATCGAAGAATACCTGGAGTTTTACGGCGGACCGGGCGTGCAGCATATCGCACTGGCCACCGCGGATATCGTTTCGACGGTCTCCCGCCTGCGGCAACAGGGCGTGGAGTTCCTCACTGTGCCCGGCGCGTACTACGAGCAACTGCAGAGCAGAGTGGGCCACATCGATGAATCAATTGACGACCTCGCCGGACTCGGGATTCTGGTAGACCGCGACGATGAGGGCTACATGCTCCAGATCTTCACTCGTCCCGTTGAAGATCGCCCGACGCTGTTTTACGAGATTATTCAGCGCAAGGGCAGCCGCAGCTTCGGCAAGGGAAATTTCAAAGCTCTGTTCGAAGCGATTGAGCGCGAGCAGGCTCTGCGCGGAAATCTCTAGTCAGCGCGACAACTTCAGGTAACTGAGCCATTATTGCAGATGGCCATTGCCCCCGCTCCCCTCGCTTGCTAAAACATAACGAGAGGGATTTGTCATCGTCCGGTTCTGCGTACTCGCCAGCGGCAGCAGTGGTAACGCGGCTTTCCTGGCCACTTCGAAATCGCGCATTCTGATCGACGCCGGTCTGAGCGTCCGCGATCTCACGCGCCGCCTCGCCGAAATCGGCGAAAAGCCGGAGGATATCGACGCCGTGCTCGTCACGCACGAGCACTCCGATCATGTCGCCGGACTCGCGCGGTTCGTTCGCTGGCGCGCCAAGCGCTCGAAGCCGGTAGCCGTGTTCGTTTCGAAGCACACCGCGCCCGTCGTCGATTGGGAAGAGGATGGCCCGCCGGAACGTCTCGAACGTTTCCAGGCGGGCTCCGGCTGGTTTGTGGGAAACATCGCCGTCCACAGTTTCACGATCCCGCACGACGCTGTCGATCCCGTCGGCTTCGCCTTCCACGCCGAAGGCGTTAAGATCGGGATTGCGACCGATCTCGGCTATGTTCCCGATTCGATCAAGGTCCACCTGCGCCGCGTGCAGATCCTTCTGCTCGAGTCCAACCACGATCTCGACATGCTGAAGGTCGGCCCTTATCCCTGGAGCGTGAAACAGCGCGTCATGGGCCGCAACGGGCACCTGTCGAACGCCGTCGTGTGCGATTACGTCGAAAACGATCTCGACCGCGGCGTCCAGACCCTGATCCTAGGCCATATCAGCGAACACAACAATCACCCCGAACTCGTCCGCATCGGCGCCGAGCAGTCCCTGGAACGCGGCGGCATCAGCCCCCGCCTCGTCATCGCCGAACAGAAGAAAGCGACAGAGGTTTTTACTTATTGATTCCCCGCTACACCCGCGCAAAAATGGGCGCGGTCTGGACTGACCAGAACAAGTTTCAGCAGTGGCTTGAAGTCGAACTCGCCGCCTCCGAAGCGCTCGCCGAACTCGGCGTCGTTCCCGCTCAGGACGCGAAGCTCCTGCGGCAGCATGCATCTTTCAACGTCGATCGCGTTCTCGAAATCGAAAAGACCGTCCGCCATGACGTGATCGCCTTCACTACCGTGGTCGCTGAGTCGATGGCGGCCGCAGGATATGCCGAGGCCTCGCGCTGGTTCCACTACGGCCTGACTTCGAACGATGTTGTCGACACCGCTCAGGCGCTCCAGATCGCTCAGGCCGCAAAGATCGTCATCGAAGACATCCATACTCTTCGCGAAACGCTCAGGCGGCGCGCGTTCGAATTCAAAGACGCCGTGCAAATCGGCCGCACTCACGGCGTGCATGCCGAGCCCATCACCTTCGGGCTCAAGCTCGCCATCTGGTACGAGGAAGCCGGGCGCGACCTGCGCCGCGTCGAGGCCGCCGCCGAAGACCTTCGCGTCGGGAAAATCTCCGGCGCTGTCGGAACCTTCGCGCACATCGGCCCTGAAGCGGAAGAGCGCATCTGCGCCAAACTCAACCTCCAACCCGCGCCGGTCGCTTCGCAGGTGATCCAGCGCGATCGTCACGCGTATTTCGTCGCCGCGCTCGCCTCTGCGGCCGCGCTCTGCGAAAAAATCGCGCTCGAAGTCCGTCATCTTCAGCGCACCGAGGTTCGCGAAGCCAGCGAATACTTCGCGCGCGGCCAGAAGGGTTCCTCGGCCATGCCGCACAAGAAGAACCCGATCACAAGTGAGCAGATCTGTGGACTCGCTCGCGTCGTTCGCGCCAACGTTCAGGCGGCCTTCGAGGATATCGCCCTCTGGCACGAACGCGACATCTCGCACTCCTCCGTCGAGCGCGTCATCCTGCCCGACTCCTCCATCCTCGCCGACTACCTGCTCGACCGCACCAATAACCTGGTCGACACGATGTTCGTCTACCCCGACCGCATGCGCCGCAATGTCGACCTGACCAAAGGCCTGGTCTTCTCGGGCCAGTTGCTGCTCGACCTCGCCGCCGCCGGCATGCTGCGCGAGCAGGCTTACGCGCTGGTACAGCGCTACGCGATGGAAGCCTGGGACTCAGACGGTGATTTCCGCGCGACCGTCGAAGCCGATCCCGAGATCGCGAAACTGGTCAGCCGCGAAAAATTAGCTGAGACGTTTTCCGTCGAGCGCCAGTTGAAGCATGTGGATGCAATCTTCCGGCGTGTCTTCGGCGCGGTCGCCTAGAACCGTCGATTCCCCGCGACCCATCGGAGCCCAGCGGTATCGAAACGCCTTCGAAACCGCGCCGCGGAAGATACTAAACGACCGCACGCCCGCAGCCGCTGCCGCGTGCTGCCCCGCCGAATCGTACCCCACGTAGACATCGCTCTGCGAGATCACCGAAGCAAAGCCCGCGAATGATCCCTCCCAGAACCGAACGCGATCCGCGATGCCCGAGCCCTCGACCGCTGCCGTTACGCGCCGAGCCTCTTCCCCGCCGACGCCGCGATCGACCCAAACGGTCCGATATCGCTCGCCGAGCAACCGCAGAACACGCGCCTCGAAATCCCCGCCGATGCGCTTCGATTCGTTCTCACCCACCCCAAGACTCACCGCCGCAATGGGCCGGTCTCCGTCAACCATGACACGCGGAGGGGCAATGTAAGCCTCGCCCTCGGCGTCAAAAACAGTCCGAAGCCAGGCGTTTGTCAGGGTCGTGAGATTATCCGTCTCGCTCCCTACTGTCCGGCTGGGGAAGTGAAAATAACGCTCCGGCTCGCAGACCTCAACCAATCCCAGTTGCGTCATCCGGGAATCGGGATCCACCACGATGCCGCCCGCCAGGCGCTTTCGCAGATCTTTAGCCCAGGAGATCCGCTCGCTCACCGGCCCCTTCCGCGGATACTCGACCTCGCAGTGCTCGGCCCCAAACAGTTCCGCCGATTTCAGGTTCGCGACGAAAATCACCTTTGCCGCTGGATACCGCTTCTTCATGGCGTCGAGAACAACGCTGGTGACCTTGATATCCGCGCCCAGGGTCACACGCGAGAGGACATAAATAGTCTCGGCCGCTCCCGGCCCCCGCGAAGCGCCGGGTATCTGCCTCAACCCCCAGGCGGCCATCAACCGCACGTACTCCAAAGCCAGCGCCGGATCGAACGAATCGGCCAGGCTCTCCACGATCCGGAAGAACTCCGCTGGTCGCTCTTCCCCGAACGCCCGCACCTGCTCCGGAGATGCCCTCAGCAGCTTGCTAATCGAAGTACTTTCCGACAATCGGCCTCAGCTTATTCAGCGTCGCCGCCGGAACCAGCGTCTTATCCGTAATCAGCGCATGCCGCAGCGCCGAACCACACTTGCAGGATCGTCCCGCCGGGATCGCCTTCACCGCCGCCGCAACCACACTACAAGCATTCGCCGCATTCTGCGTCAGCACCCGAATAATATCGGTCACCTCAACCGCATCGTGGCCCGGATGCCAGCAATCGTAATCGGTCACCATCGCAACAGTCGTGTAGCAGATCTCCGCCTCCCGCGCGAGTTTCGCCTCCTGCAGGTTCGTCATCCCGATCACGTCCATTCCCCACGACCGATAGATATTCGACTCCGCCTTCGTCGAAAACGCCGGACCCTCCATGCAAAGATAAGTCCCGCCGCGCTTCACCGTGACGCCCGCGCTCCGGCACGCGCCTTCCACCGTCTCGCAAAGTTCCGAACACACCGGATCCGCGAAGCTCACATGCGCCACAAGCCCCTCACCGAAGAACGTCGAAATCCTCCCGCGCGTGCGATCGAAAAACTGATCCGGAATCACGAAATCGAGCGGCTTGTGCTCTTCTTTGAGTGAACCCACAGCGCTCAAAGAAATGATCCGCTCGACGCCCAGCGTCTTCATCCCATAAATATTGGCCCGGAAATTCAGCTCAGACGGCGACAGCTTGTGCCCACGGGCATGACGAGCGAGAAACACCACCTCGCGCCCCTCCAGTTGCCCGACCACGTAGTTATCGGAAGGCGCGCCGAACGGCGTCTCAATATTAACCTCACGCTGCTGAGTGAAACCGGGCATGTGGTACAAACCACTGCCCCCGATGATTCCTATCGATGGCAAGCTCTCATAGTACTTCAGGCGCGTATAATCCCGAACATGTTGGCCTTGCTCGTTCTAACGCTGACCACGGTAGCCGCCGCGCAACACGACATCACGCTCAACGCTGATGATGGCGGGCGAATCTGCGCCGATCTCTACGGTCAAGGATCTCGCGGCGTTGTCCTCGCTCACGGCGGCAGATTCAACAAAGAAAGCTGGAAAGATCAGGCGAACGCCCTGGTATCCGCAGGCTTCCAGGTAATCGCAATCGACTTCCGAGGATTCGGCTGCTCGACTGGCCCCGGTCAAAAGGACTTCGATAACGCGCCCTTCGAAAAAGACGTGCTCGCCGCCGTCCACTACCTGAAAGCCCACGGCGCAAAAACCGTGTCGGTGGTCGGCGGCAGTTTCGGAGGCGCGGCCGCAGGCGACGCCTCCATCAAATCCAGTCCCGGCGAAATCGATCGCATCGTGTTTCTCGGCGCATCCCCCAATCTCCCCGCCGACAAACTAAAATCCCGCTCCCTGTTCATCGTCGCTCGCGAAGACTCCAACGGCGCCGGCCCACGCCTCCCCGGCATCCGAGCCCAATACGAAAAAGCCCCGCAGCCCAAAGAACTGATCGTCCTCGACGGCGACGCCCACGCTCAATTTCTCTTCCAAGCCGACCAGGGCCCACGAGTCATGCGCGAAATCCTGCGCTTCCTCTCCGCGCCTTGACCTCTACCCCTGGATCAACTCCCACAACACCCCGCCCGCACTCGCCGGATGCACGAACACGTACGTATGCCCACCGGCGCCCCGCCGGGGCTCCCCTAATAGCCTCGCCCCCGCAGCCTCCAACCGAGCCATCACCGCCCCCAAATCCGAAACCCGCATCGCCACATGATGCAGCCCCGGCCCACGCTTCTCGATAAACTTCGCGATTGTCGAACCCGCCTCCGTCGCTTCGAGCAACTCCACCCGCGACTCGCCCGCCGGAAGCATCGCGACATGCGTCTTCTCATGCGCCACGGTCTCGCGTGAAATCACCGTCATCCCCAACTGATCGCGATAAAACTTCAGCGCCTCGTCAATCGACCGCACCGCGATCCCCAGGTGATCGATCTCCCACATCTCCCGCGCAGGCCGCGCCCTCCGCCCGCGCGACTCGAGATCGTCCACCACCGCCGCCACGCCCGTTCCATCAATCGCCACCGTCCGCAGTACCGGCGCGCTCGTATGCCCCAGCGAAAGCATCGCCCTCACATCCCGCTCCGTCTGCTCCACCCCCGGACGATCCGCCTTGTTAATCACGAACAGGTCGGCGATCTCCATAATCCCGGCCTTGATTGCCTGAACGTCGTCGCCCATCCCGGGCGTCAGAACCACCACCGTGACATCCGCTTCGCCAGCGATATCGATCTCGTCCTGCCCCACCCCCACCGT
>Ga0206900_1243_pt1 | contig 10477 bp, 7 predicted proteins | sample Alteio_BWOrgHeat_46_FD_153235 | JGI IMG/M metagenome (GOLD analysis project Ga0206900, IMG submission 153235) | Enriched cells from forest soil in Barre Woods Harvard Forest LTER site, Petersham, Massachusetts, United States -... | ecosystem: Environmental > Terrestrial > Soil > Temperate forest > O... | reverse complement strand
ACCATCCCATCACGGGCGTCGGCGCCAACAACTTTGCCGTGGCGATGCGACCGTACTTAGCGCACTCGCTTCGGGGGGATTTTCAGTATACAGTTCACAATACTTACCTCCTGGTCTGGGCTGAAGGTGGTATTGGCGCCCTAATCGCCTTTGTCTGGTTTCTGGCCGCTATTGTCTATCAGGGAAAGAAGTCATGGCGCCTGCAGGATCCCCAACTGGCGCTTCCTGCTCTTGGATGTGCGGCCGCTGTGCTGGGCCTAATGGTCCAGATGAATGTCGAACCGTTTCGTAACGGGTCCGCCGGACAGTTGCTCTGGCTATTCGCAGGATTGGCAGCGGTGATCGGACGCGTTAGCGCCACGCCGCCCCCCGTCTCCCAGTTTGGACCGGGTTTTCATTCAGGAAGACAAATGATCACTTTTTCGGGACGGGGTTTCAGAGGAACAATTGCATGAAAGTAGCATTCTTTTCTTTCGATTTCTGGGAATACAGCGTGCGTCCTGGGACTCCAGTACGATGACCGCGACAATCCCTGCCATTAGCAAGGCGCGATTCGTGGCCCTTGATGGCCTGCGCGGCGTCGCGGCGCTTCTAGTCATTCTGCTGCATGTTGACTGGCCTAATCATCTGACCGGAGTACAGTTTGTCAAAAACGGCTACTTAGCGGTAGATCTGTTCTTCATTCTGTCAGGTTTGGTAATTGCGACGAACTACGTAGGCAGAATCAGGACGTCCGCGGAGGCCCGCCAGTTCATCGCTTTACGTTTCTTTCGTCTCTACCCGCTTCACATTGCCGTGCTTGCGGCTTTCGTTGCTGTTGAGTGCGCCAAAGTCGCGGGACAGACTACATCAACAATCGTTCCAGGCCATCAGCCATTTACCGGAGGACAGTCGTACGGAATGCTTCTTGCGAATGTCTTTTTGGTTCAGGGACTTGGTTGGGCACGAGTTGTGAATTGGAACTTCCCAAGCTGGAGCATCAGCTGTGAGTTCTTTGCGTACGTTTTGTTCTCCCTCACGGTGCTGACGGGGATTATTCGAAAGCGGCCATTTTTCATCGTGGGAACGGTGGCAGCATCTCTGAGCTACGCGGCAATGGCGATCACCCACGAAACGCTGAACGTCATTTTTGATTTCGGAATCGTCCGATGTCTGGCCGGGTTCTTCTTCGGGCTGCTGATTCACAGATGTTCAGATGCACTGAAAGCGAGAACGAAGATGGTGCGATATCAGGGGGCGATCGCGCTGGCTGTAATTGGCTGCCTCTCTTTGCTTTCCGGAGCCTTTGTTGTCGCGGTGATTCCGCTGTTTGTCATGCTCGTCGCATCGCTTCAATCCGACTTCGGTCCGCTTGCGAGAGCCTTGCAAACACGCCCTGCGCAGTTTCTTGGGCGCATTTCGTATTCCCTATATATGGTTCATTTGGTCATCATTGTCGGCTTTCTGATGATTATGAAGCGATTGGCGCCGATGTCGTTCGATCCGGCAATCGGGAGAACGCTGGTGACGATTAATCCATGGATTGGCGATATTCTCCTAGTGATGTTGGTGGCAATCGTCCTTGCCACCGCATCGATCACGTACCGTCTGATCGAAGAGCCCGGCCGCATTTTCGGACGCAAATTCGTCTTTGGGTCTACCAGGACAAAACAAACGCTTTCGAACGGACGGATAACGCGATCCGGAGCGATCACCAGGTCTGACGCGCCAGCACCAAGCCAGTCCTTCCGTTTGGATCTGGTTTCAGTTCAGGAAGACAAACGATCAGTAGCTCCGGTCGGCGTCTTAGAGGAATAATTGCATGAGAGTAGCATTCATTTCTTTCGATTTCGGGGAGTACAGTGTGCGTCTTGTCAGCGGAATGGCTGAGCACGCAAGTGTGCGGCTGTTTCTTCCCGAATGTGAGGTCAAGCCTTATCTGCATCTGTTGAGCGACAAGGTGGATTTGCAATCCTTTCCCAAGCCCAGATTGCGGCAACCATTACGCCAGATGAGGCTGTTGCGTCAAATCGCGAACCAAATCCGGGATTTCGACGCGGACGTGGTTCATTTGCAGTCGGGTCATCTCTGGTTCAGCCTTGCGGCGCGGATGCTGGGGAGCCGCCCTCTTGTTCTGACAGTGCACGATCCATCCCGACATCCCGGCGACGAGGAGTCGGCAAGGTCGCCTGACTGGGTTCTCGACCGCGCTTGTTTCAGGGCAGGTCAGAGAATCGTGCACGCTCCGCAGGTTAAAGACGCACTGATCAAGAGGCTCGGTATCCCGGAAAGTACCGTCCATGTGATTCCGCACATACTCATCGGAGACGACAAGGAACTGAAAGATATGCCGGAAGAGGAGCATCTGATCTTATTCTTCGGGCGAATCTGGGGATACAAAGGCCTCGAATATCTGATCCGGGCAGAGCCATTTATAACGGCTAAGTTTCCAAACGCAAAGATTGCGATTGCAGGCGTCGGAGAGGCGTTTGAGCGCTACCGCAACATGATGATCCATCCGGAGCGTTTCATTGTCCACAATGAACATGTATCCGACGAAAAGAGAGCAGAACTGTTCCGCCGCGCCAGCGTGATTGCGCTGCCGTACGTGGAGGCTTCCCAGAGCGGAGTCATTCCTATTGCATACCGCTTCGGAAAACCCGTTGTGGCCACTACTGTAGGCGGCCTCCCCGCGATGGTGGACGACGGGCGCACTGGCTTCCTTGTCCCGCCTCGCGATGAGCGGGCGCTGGCGAATGCGATCAACACCCTGCTCGCGGATCCCGCGTTACGCCGTACATTTGGTGAAAATGGAAGGCACAAGATCAATAGCGAGTGCTCGGCCGAGTTGGTGGCGCGCCAAACTCGCGCCGTGTACAGGGCTGCACTGACCGGATCAGGCCACGTTACCGACGAGGTAATGGCGTGAGTTCGGAAAGCAGCGTTTTTGGCGCGATCGCCGCGCCCATTCCTCAGCAGACGGGCGGCGTCAGAGCCTCCATACGTCTTCTGATGAACCGGGCCGCCATGTTGTCGAGCCGCCAACTGGGGTTCTTTTCCCTCTGCGATCAGGCTTTGGTCAGCGTAACCAATTTCGCTACCGCTCTTCTGATCGGTCGCGTCTGCGGAAAAGCCGAGTTGGGTGTCTACACGCTGGCATGGACACTTCTGACAATGGCGTCAGAACTGTCGGGTGCGCTGATCACGAGGCCGTATACGGTGTTCGGGCCTCAACTAAACCGCTTCCGCCGTACACGGTATCTGGGAAGCATGCTGGTGCATCAGTTAGTGTTTTCCGTTTTGTTCGCGGCCGCGATGACGGCGGGAGCCTTTGTAGGCTCATGGCGCGGCTGGCTTGCGCCAGGTCTCTTCAATGCTGTGATGGCAACGGCTGCCGTGATCGTTTTTGTTGGTCTCCGCGACTTCGTGCGACGGGTAAGTTTTGCGGAACTGAGAATTGGCTCGGCCCTACTGGTGGACGTTACAGCATGCGTGGCGCAGGCGGCCGGCATGTGGCTGCTTTTCCGGGTGGGCCAACTGACATCTTCAAAAACATTCATCTTGTTGGGCATTTCTTCGGCAATCGCGGCCGGCGTCTGGCTTCGGATCCGAAGCAAGTCATTTCGTCTGTCACCGCCGCTCTATGTGCCCGACCTCAGACGGAACTGGCTGTTTTCCCGATGGGTATTGGCAAGTGGAGTCCTCTCCGCATTCGCGCGATATCTCTATCCGTGGATGCTCGCGGCGTTTCACGGAACCGCTGTTACGGGAAGCTGGGCGGCATGCTCGGCCATCGTTGCGGTAAGTAACCCCATAGTCCTTGGGCTCAGTAATTACGTATTGCCCCAGATTTCAAACGTGTATGCGACTTCCGGAGCCGAAGCGATGCGTCGAAGCGTTCATCGGGCGAGTCTTTTTTTCGCTGCTTTGCTCCTGCCCGTTGTCATCATTCTCACGCTGAGCGGTGATCGCATTGTAATGGGTGTTTATGGAAAAAGCTATTCGGGGAATGCTGTTGTCCTGTTCCTGCTTGCCCTGAACATGTTGATCAGCTCGGCGACGAATACTTATTCGCAGGGACTCTTTAGTCTTAATTCCGCAAAGATCGATACCCTGGTCAATGTTGTCTGTGTCGTGCTGCTGTTCACGATCGGAATCGTGCCGATCAGATCATACGCAGCCGTGGGAGCCGCAGCAGCCCTTCTCTTCAGCAGTGTTATCACTTCGTTGATTCTAATCGTAGCGTTTAGCTGGCGAGTTCGGCAGGAAGGTCGGAACCTCATGAGTACACAATCCTTCCCGAGCATTGAATCCACTTCTATTGGGCGAGCCTCAGACAGCGCCGGCGAGACCACTCAGCCGCGGGTGCTGGTAATTGGTCCCGGACGTCGCGGGCGCGGCGGTATCGATGCAGTCATCTGGGCTTATACACAAAGCGCGATCTGGGAATCGCACGAATGCGCCTGGCTTGAGACCTATGACGATCGCGGGCGCGCCGCCAAGGTTCTCATCGCTGCGAAGGCCCTGTTTTCGGCGCCTCTAGCGATATGGCGAAGCGACATTGTTCATATTCATTCCGCTTTCCGAATGAGCATTGTCCGGAAATCGGCATTTTTGGCGCTCGCGAAACTGCTGAGGAAAAAGGTTATTCTTCACATCCATGATTTCGATACCGAATATCTGGACAAAGCGGGTGTTAATAGCTTTGCGGCGAAAGTGCTGCGGGCAGCCGACTGTGTTGTTGCCTTGTCTCCGCTATGGGCTCGTGTTCTGCGCCGGTCCGGCGCTAAAAACGTCGTCGTGGTCCCCAATCCCGTTATGCTTTCGGAGCAGAGCAAGGAGGCTTCGAACCACAATTCCTGCGACATCTTGTACGTAGGTAAGCTCGAGAGCAGAAAAGGCTACGACGACCTTATTCGAGCTATGCAAATAGTTGTTCAGAGGGTCCCGACGGCCAGGTTGCGCCTTGCCGGTCATGGTGAGCTTGCAAACGCGATTGCATTGGCAGAGCAGCTTGGAATCAGCAAGTCGGTGGAGTGTTTGGGCTGGATACAGAAAGAGGATCGGGAACGGACTTATTGCAGCGCGGACGTCTTTTGTTTGCCCAGCCATAACGAAGGCGTCGCAATGGCAGTCCTGGAAGCGATGGCCTGTGGGCTTCCTGTTGTGTGTACGCCTGTTGGCGGACTCCCCGACGTAATCAACACGGGAAAAAACGGCATCCTCGTGCAGCCGGGCAATGTTGATGAGATTGCAGCCGCGCTCATTAGCTTGCTGGAAAATCCGAATCTGCGAAATGCAGTCGGTAAAGCCGCTTACAAAACGGTTGAGGACAGCTGCAGCCTGCCCGCTGTCGCAGGTCAGCTTGGTCAGTTGTACCGCAGTCTGATGGCGCCAACCTTTAGCGAAGCTCGGTAATATACCGCATCAACGAGTCGCATCTTTTGCCGACCTGAAAGGTTTTCTGAGGGCGGGCGCCGCCGAAGCGCTGGCTTCTGACATTCAGTAGGCCGTCAGCATCAGAAATCTTAACAAGCGAAAACGAAATTATGAAGAAAGCATTGATTGCCGGGTTTACCGGGCAAGACGGGTCGTATCTGACTGAAAACGTAAATGATGACCGTCGCATGGCCCCTGTTGTGTGGCCGCAAAAATATGATTTGTTCGGGGTTAAGGTATCCTCCACGACCTATGCGAGCGCTGTTGACCTCCTTGTCAGGGCCGGAAAGGCAGGTCGCTCGGGCGTGGTTGACTTCACGCCAGTCTCCGTGCTGGTCGAGGGCGTGCGCAATCCGGTGTTTCGAAGCCAGCTAAATTCGTTTGACCTCATCTGTCCGGACGGGCAGCCCGTGAAATGGTGCTTAAACCACTTTCATGGCCTAGGGCTGAGTGATCGAGTTTGTGGCACTACGACGATGCTCCGCCTGTGCGCGGCGGCGGCGGCCGAGGGCCTTGGCGTCTATTTGTACGGGTCGACAGAAGAAACTTTGGCGCTGCTGGGGCGGCAATTGCTCGGCTTGTTTCCCAACCTGAAGATCGCCGGGGCAGAGGCGCCGCCGTTTCGCCCGTTGAACTCCGACGAGGAGGCGCTTGCCATAGAACGGATCAACGCCTCAGGCGCGGCCTTTGTCTTTCTGGGCATTGGATCCCCGAAGCAGGAGCTGTTTGCGTGGCGGCACAGATCACGCATTAGTGCGATCCAGTTGTGCGTCGGGGCGGCCTTCGATTTCATCGCGGGCACTAAAACACGGGCTCCACAATGGATGCAACAGCTCGGTTTGGAGTGGCTACATCGATTGCTGTCGGAGCCGCGGCGGCTTGGTCTTAGATATCTAATTGGCAATGCCCGTTTTATCGCATTACTCCTGACGGCGATGGCGCGGGCGCCAAAAGCTCGGCTGACCTAGAGTGATCGTGAATCAGGCGCAAAATGGGTTACCTGAATCGGTGGCGTCTTCAAATGGCTCACAGGTTCCACACTATAGCCGTCATCGGTTTAGATGCTGGTGTCTATTTTTCTGGCTTGGAGCTGTAACTGTTGTCTCTTTTCTTCCTGCATCTGTCAAAAGCGCCATGGCAACCCGCAGTGTGATGCATGTCCCGACTCATGCCCTGCTTTTTATGATATTGGCGTCTCTTGCTTGGCCTCAAGCGTCGTCACGCAGGCGAAGGATCTTTTGGGGAATAGCAGTCATCGGTTATTCGTGGGCTATTGAGCTTACACAAGCCTCGGTCTATGGCGCGCCGGTTGAGTGGGTGGACATTTGTACCGATGATGTCGGCGTGCTTGTCGCTCTATTTCTCGCCGAAATTATGGCGCATTGTGCGCAGACAGCACGCTCACTGCCGGATTCGCCTGGCCAATGATTATACTTTTCGTGTCGGCGGTCGGCCACCAGGATGGATCGTTCGGAGAGTGAAATGCGTAGTTCCAGTAGGTCCCGGACATGCCGGCCGCCTGCAAGGCCGTCAAAAAGTTGTCCAGAACCGGCAGCCAGTTGGGATCATTGTTTGGAATACCGAATTCACCGAGAAAGCCGCGCGCGTTGTGCTGCTTGATCCACGTTAGGAAGGGCTGTAAATGGTCCACGCCAATGGTCGGATATGCCCCCTGCTGGGCATACGTCTGGGCGTAGGTACCGCTTCCATCGCCGTCGAAGTAAAGATGGGCCTCGTACATAAAGTTATTTCCCGGGTCGGTGATATTCAGCGACCCGTTGTCGTAAGGCCACCAGAAAGCGCTGGCCCACTGCGTTCCCTCGACCAAGATAGTCGTTCTCGTATCGGACGTTCGGATTGCGTTCACCGCTGCCTGGGCAATCGATGGCCATACCGTCGCTGCTCCCATGTTGTATGGCTCATTCATGATGTCGTAATAGGCGAGTCCAGGGGTGCCCTTGAGTGCTCCTGCCAGCTTAGTCCACAAGTCGGTAAATGCCGTAGTGGGCACCGCCGTGGATCCGATCACATTGCCCTGTCCGACGGCGACGTAACCATAGTTTGCCGCCGCATCCTGTGCCCACTGGCTGTTGTACCTGCCGTAATTGTGCACGTCTACTATCACCTGAACGCCCTGACCGCCAGCCATCGTAATGAACTGCTTCATAGACGAGAGATACGTCGTATCCAGTGGGCCATACAGTGCCGGCTGTATTCTCTCCCACGCGGTCGGCAATCGAACCAGCCGCAAGTTATTGGACAGGATGAAGGACAGATCGTTGGCGGCCGGAAAGCTGCCCCACGAATACTCAGCTTCGCTCATATTAATGCCAATCGGCCACGCCGCGGTGGAGTTCACCGTTATGCTGATCTGCGTTGAATCGGCGCCACCCGCGTTCGTCGCACTGACTGTCGCAGAGAACGCGCCGGACTGTGTAGGTACGCCGCTGACGATTCCGCTGGATGCCGATAGCGTAATGCCAGGGGGGAGACTCCCGCTCTGCACAGCCCAGGTAATTGGACTTGTCCCGGATGCGGTCAGGGTTTGGGAATAGTTCGTTCCGGCCAGCGCGCTCGGCAACGTCGTCGTGGTAATTGAAGGCGGGGTCGACGGCGCCTTCACCGTCAGACTTAGCGTCTGGGAAACGCTACCCGCAGGGTTTGTGGCTTTAACCGTCAGGGAACTCACTCCCGCTACAGTCGGTGTACCGGTGATCGAGCCTGTTGACGGGGCCAACGTTAAACCGGACGGCAGCGCGCCAGCGGTTACAGCCCAGGTCATGGGGATCGTGCCGGTCGCCTTCAATGTCTGGGAATACGCCAGACCGGTAAGTGCGGAAGGCAGCAATGACGGCGTCGTAATAGCAGGCAGGGTGTTTACAGTGAGGGAAAACTGAGCGCTCGAAGATCCCGCTCCGTTGGTAGCCTTTACGGTTGCCGTAAAAGTTCCCGAAGACGCTGGCGTGCCGCTAATCGACCCCGTGGAGGACCCCAGGGTCAAGCCCGAAGGCAAAGCGCCGCTTGCGATGCTCCAGGTCATAGGCATCGTGCCTGTCGCGTGTAAGGCCTGAGAATATGAAATCCCTGTCAAAGCCATGGGGAGATTCGCCGCGCTCGTGATGACCGGAGGAGCCGTCACTGAGATCGCATATTGTTTGGCGCCTGTGCCAGCCGGATTAGTTACTACAACTGTGAAAGAAAATGTTCCCGCAGTCGTTGGCACGCCGGTAATAGAACCGGACGTGCCTACCAATTTCAGTCCGGGAGGAAGCGAGCCCGCCGTGATAGCCCATGTCATCGGAGCCGTCCCGACGGCTCTCACAGCTTGGGAGTACGTGGCGCCGGTAACGGCCGGAGGCAGACCGTCCCCCATCAACCGAGGCGGGACCGGCGTCGTCACACTCTGGCCCTCTAGGCCACCCCCGCAAATACATGACAAAATTGCAAGCAGCGCGCAGCGTTTCAAGTACTTGTTACCCCTGGTTGCCGTGTTAAACGACACGGAACCCATGGTACCCAAGATCTATTGACAACGCGAGAACAAAATTAATTTTTTTTAGCCCCTCGGCCTCTCTGGTTCCCAGACCTGACTTCATTGCAGAACATAAACCGCTGCCGGTGATTGCTACTGTCACCCAGGTCGAATGCATCCCCGTTCCCAAGCCAGCGCAATATCTCGATGCGCTACCAGTCCGATCACAGGGAAGTTCGGTCGGTTTTAGCTTTTCACTCTAATTTCGTTAAACCTCACACAAAACTTATGAAAACTGCTCTCATTACCGGTATTACCGGCCAAGACGGATCCTATCTTGCGGAATTCCTTCTGGCGAAGGACTATCATGTTCACGGCATCGTTCGACGAGCCTCCACATTCAATACCCACCGCATCGAACCTCTTTATGAGGACCCACACACTGCAGGCGCGCGGTTGCATCTGCATTATGGCGACGTGACGGACGGCACGGGGCTGCGCAGGATACTTGAAAGAGTGCGCCCGGACGAGATATACAATCTTGCCGCGCAATCCCACGTCAGAGTTAGTTTCGATCAGCCGGAATATACCGCGGACGCCGTTGCTACAGGCGCCCTCAGGCTGCTCGAAGCGGTGCGCGACTACAACGCCGTGTCCGGCAAAACTGCCCGCGTCTACCAGGCAGGCTCGTCGGAAATGTTCGGCGCCGCGGCGCCCCCGCAAAGCGAGTCGACGCCTTTCTATCCGAGAAGTCCCTACGCGGTTAGCAAGGTGGCCGCGCACTGGTATGGCGTGAATTATCGGGAGGCTTACGGGCTATTTGTCAGCAACGGAATTCTCTTCAACCACGAATCTCCACGCAGGGGCGAAACGTTTGTAACCCGAAAAATCACGCGTGCACTCACGCGTATAAAGCTCGGTCTCCAGGAGAAACTCTTTCTTGGTAACCTCGATGCAAAACGGGACTGGGGATTTGCCGGCGACTACGTCGAAGCTATGTGGCTCATGCTACAGCAGGATTGGCCGGGCGACTACGTCGTTGCGACAAATGAATCCTGGTCGGTCCGGGACTTCCTTCAGATTGCGGCAGCCCGCTGCGATTTGGACTGGCAACGACATGTCGAACTCGATGATCGATATCTGCGCCCGACCGAGGTGGACTACCTGTTAGGGGATGCGACCAAAGCCAGACAGGAACTTGGGTGGTCTCCCAAAGTGAGCTTTAAAAAGCTTGTCAATATGATGGTGGACGATGATATGGACCTGGCACAGAGAGAATTGACTCTGATTCGGGCTGGCCATAAGATCACGGAACGAATGGTGATCCATGCGTGAGGGTAGTCGTATATTCGTGGCCGGTCATCGCGGATTGGTCGGGTCCGCTATTTGCCGCCATCTGCGGCGCAATGGATTTTCGCAGCTCATTCTTCGCACGCGCGCAGAGTTGGATCTCCGTGACCAGCAGGCGGTCGACACCTTCTTTACGGAAGAGCGTCCGGAGTATGTGTTTCTCGTTGCTGCAACCGTAGGCGGCATAGTTGCGAACAGCACGCGCCCTGCGGAGTTTCTATATGACAATCTCGCAAT
>Ga0206900_1207_pt2 | contig 10627 bp, 7 predicted proteins | sample Alteio_BWOrgHeat_46_FD_153235 | JGI IMG/M metagenome (GOLD analysis project Ga0206900, IMG submission 153235) | Enriched cells from forest soil in Barre Woods Harvard Forest LTER site, Petersham, Massachusetts, United States -... | ecosystem: Environmental > Terrestrial > Soil > Temperate forest > O... | reverse complement strand
ACGTAATCGTGTTAATGAGCTGGGGGTGGCGGAAGCTATTATTCAACGCGAAGGTAATAATCGCATCGTAGTTGAACTCCCGGGGATCCAAGATACTGCACGTGCCAAAGACATTCTAGGCAAGACCGCTACGGTAGATTTTTTAATGGAAGATAGCGATAACGAGGTTATGGCCGCATTGCATGGTCGGGTGCCACCTGGTTCCAAAATCTACTTTATGTCTAATGGTCGTCCTTTCCTGTTAAAGAGCCGTCCTATATTAACTGGTGATGCTATAGTTGGTGCTAGCAGCCAATATGATAATCGCGACAGTCGTCCTATAGTGGCGGTAACGTTGGGTGGTAGCGGTATTAATCTTTTCAAAGAAACTACCATGAACAATATTGGTAAACATATGGCTGTAGTGTATCGCGAAAGTCATATGGTGGATGGTAAGCCGATAATAAGCGAACGTGTAATCTCATTTGCCACGATTCAAAGTGCGCTTGGCAACAGTTTTGAAATTAGTGGTTTTACAGTAGAAGAATCACGCGATTTAGCTTTACTGTTACGTGCTGGATCTTTACCAGCAACTATTTCTATAGTTGAAGAACGGGTTATCGGCCCTAGTATGGGACAAGAAAATATCGATAAAGGTATACAGTCCGTCGTGGTTGGTTTTTGTTTAATCGTAGTATTTATGACTGCTTATTATAGCTTGTTTGGCGTTATTGCTAGCGTCGTGTTAGTTTTCAACTTAATACTGTTGTTAGCGTTGATGTCGCTTATAGGCGCTACGCTAACCTTACCTGGCATCGCAGGTATAGTTCTTACTTTGGGTATGGCTGTCGATGCTAGTGTTTTAATTTTTGAGCGGATCCGCGAAGAACTACGCAATGGTATGACGCCGCAAGCTAGTATTCAACGTGGCTTCGAGCATGCTTTTGCTACTATTGTTGATTCTAATTTAACTACGTTAATCGTCGGTTTAATTTTATATGCTGTCGGCACCGGTCCAGTAAAAGGTTTTGCGGTTACTTTATCGCTAGGTATTTTAACTTCGCTGTTTACATCAATCATAGGTACGCGAGCTATAGTAGAGTTAATCTATGGCAACCGTCAGATTAAAAAATTAGCGGTGGGAATTTAATAATATGGAATTTTTCAAGAAGCAGACCTATTTTCGTTTTATGGCATTAAAGCATTACACTACCGGAGTTGCCTTAATTTTAGTACTAGTATCGCTTGGGTTGTTGATTTTTAAAGGCCTGCATTACGGTTTAGAGTTTACTGGTGGGACACAGCTTGAGTTACGGTTTAGCCAGCCAACGGCACCAGATCATATAACTTTGGTTATGCACAACAATGGTTTTAACGGGGTGCGTGTACAACTATATGGCTCGACACAAGATGCTTTAGTGCGTATTTCTAACGAACAACCGCAAGCCAATACTAATGTGCAATTGCAACAGCATATTACTGATATATTTACTGAAGCTGGCGATACCGTTCAAGTACAACGTATCGAATTTGTAGGATCGGAGGTTGGGCAACAACTTGCCGAGCAAGGTGCAATTGCTGTAATAGTAGCCATCTTGGCTACGATGGTTTATATAGCACTACGCTTTGAATATAGATTTGCAGTAAGTGCAGCTTTAGCATTAGCGCATGATGCTTTAATTGTACTGGGCGTATTCGTCTTAGCTAGAATAGAATTTGATTTGGCGGCATTAGCGGCTGTTATGGCGGTAGTTGGGTACTCGTTAAACGATAAAATCGTAGTATTTGATCGGGTGCGCGAGAACTTTAGGTTATTACGCGGCGGCACCCCAGAAGAAATTATGGACGGTGCTTTAAACCAAACTTTATCACGCACTATTATGACGTCATTTATGACCATGTTAGTTGTATTAGCATTGTTATTTTTTGGCGGCAGCTCGTTATTTAGCTTTTCGTTAGCATTGTGCATTGGTATAGCTGTTGGTACGTATTCTTCAATATTTGTAGCCAGTGCCATTGCAATATTGTTGGGTTTATCGCGTACCGATTTGTTACCTAAACCTAAAGTTGCAGTCGATAATCGGCCTTAAAACATATGTCCAATAATACAAGCCACGTCTTGTACTAATAAGCGATTGTGCTACAAAATTTTCAGTAAATGCGCCGTTAAATTCTGAAAATAAACTATTGTTGGTAACAATCATCTAGCATAAATATTTTGAATGCATTGGTATCTCCCTAGGAAAATGTGAAACACATGCTTTTTAACCTTGATTGTATGATTATGGCGCCTAGAGTATATTACTTGCAGTGTTATTAACTGGATGACGACTTATGTACGAATATGATCAAAAATTTCTTGATGCGTTAAAATCCCCAATAGTTACCTGGGGCCCTGAGCAGGTTAAAATAGTAAATCTTGATATACCATTATCAGAATATTCTTTTAGCTATGACGAAGGGTCTGGTACCGCAATTGCCACAACTCCTAGATTTACGTTACATAGCGTAACCGCAGACGATTTTGAGTTTTTACAGTCTTTATATGGTGATGCTAAAGTTATGGCAAAATACGCCACCGGCACCATTAAAACCCCTGAATACACTATAGAGCGATTAGAAGTACTAGCCGGTCGCTGGACTTCTGGCAACCCATACAGTGCAATGATAGCGCAACGCAAGTCAGATAATATCTCAGTAGGCATGTATAACTTGGGTTACGCAGTGGATGCTGAGAATAATGTCAAACCTGGTGTTACTGAGTTTGCCGCGGTAAGCGATGCAAATACTTGGAACCAGGACAATGCTACAGAATTGATGCTTTTGTTATACGTGGTTTGTAAGTATTTTAACGATAACGGTTATGAAATTGCAGGCGCAGAGCTAACTTCAGTAACTACTGCTGCACGCGATGACAATATAGGCGCCAATAAAGTACTACAAAAGACAGGCTTTACTTGGCTTTATAATGCTGATCTATATGGCGCGCCGCGTGAATGCTACGAGGAGCCGGTAGCCAATATGCTAGAGCTGTTGGCTAATACCGAAGCTGCAGCGGCCAGTAAATTAATGCCATCTCTGTAACTTAAAAACCATGGGTTGCTAGGCTTTTGGCGGCTTATATGCTAGGATGCGTGCATTATGCATCCATATCTAAACACAGCTATTAAAGCCGCCAGAAGTGCTGGCACCATTATTGCAAGATCCGCAGATCGTATCGATCGCATCGAGATCGCTAGTAAGGGCGCGGCCAATGATTTTGTGACGAGCATCGATTTAGCTGCTGAAGCTGAAATTATAAGTATTATTAAAAAAGCATATCCTGATCATGGCTTTCTGGGTGAAGAAAGTGGTCTCGATAGCGGTACTAATAATAGCAATCAAGTAGTTTGGGTTATCGATCCGTTAGATGGTACTTTTAATTTTATTCATGGTATTCCATACATAAATATCTCGATTGCAGTACAAATACGTGGTGTTGTCGAGCACGCAGTGGTTTACAATCCAATTAATAGCGAATTGTTTACCGCGACTAAAGGCTCTGGTGCACAGCTAGATGGCAAAAGAATTCGTGTTTCTGAATGTAAGAGCATGGATCATGCTTTAGTTGGGACTGGTTTTGCGTATAAGCGTACTAACGAAAGTATTGATGTGTGTATGCAGCGTGTTAAAAACGTTTTAGAATGCGCTGGTGATTTACGTCGTGCCGGTGCGGCAGCATTAGATTTAGCATATGTTGCTTGTGGTCGTCTAGATGGTTTCTGGGAAGTTGGTTTGGGGCCATGGGACGTTGCTGCTGGTGCCTTATTGGTGCGTGAAGCAGGTGGTTTTGTAGGCGATTTTGCAGGGACAGAGAAATTTATCGATAATGGTTGCATCGTGGCGGGCACACCTAAAGTGTACCCACGGCTATTGGAATTGCTGCAAGTTTAAGTCTTTTTTACTCCGTTGTGACCGCTTCATTTATATTTGAAGCTTGTATTTTGTCACGTACGGCTTGACTCACACCACTAAAATCACCATTATTAATTTTTGCGCATTGTCCGTATGGCACATAAATCCAGGCATTAGCATCGCCTTCAAGATTTGGACCGGAATCTGCCATATACGGGCGGATCAAACCATTGCCATTAGAATCTACTACTTTACATTGCTCCATCATGTCGGCATGGGTAGCATCGGTTACTAATATTAAACTCATAGCCAATATACTGGCTAATTTAATGTTACGCATAACTAATCCCCAGTTCTTAAAACTCTCATTAGTTTAGTCTATACTTGTATTCATGCAAAAAATCATTGGTATTCCGGCATTAACAGACAATTATATCTGGGCGATTATAAATACTGCCGCTGGTAAAGTGGCTGTGGTTGATCCAGGTACGGCAACGCCTGTTATAAATTTTCTGGAAGATCAACAATTGCAACTTTCTAGTATTTTGTTAACACACCATCATCATGATCATACTGGCGGGGTTTCAGAATTATTAAATTATTGCAGCGTACCGGTTTTTGGTCCTGGTTTAGCCACAGGTACTGCAGTTATTGTTCCAGAAATCGAATTAACTTTGCAAGTATTGGCTATTCCAGCACATACGTTAGATCATGTTGCTTACTATAATCAAGATATTTTATTTTGCGGTGATACCTTGTTTACTGGCGGTTGTGGTCGTGTTTTTGAAGGTAGCGCGCAACAGATGTTAGCGGCATTGGATCAATTAAGCGCGTTATCGCTGCAAACCAAAGTATATTGTGGGCATGAATATACTATAAATAACCTACGTTTTGCGTTAGAAGTAGAACCGGATAACCTTAAACTGCAACAACGCTTCGAAACTACAGTTTTTATGCGCGAACAAAATGAACCCACGGTTCCAAGTAGCATTGCAGAAGAATTAGCTACTAATCCATTTTTACGTACACGGCAGCCGCAAGTTATTGCCGCAATTGAAGCGCATTGGCAGCGCAGCTTTGCTGGTGATGTGGCCGTTTTTGCGGCGTTGCGAGAATGGAAAAATACTTGGCAGTGAGTTAAGCCTCATCTTTAAATTTGAAGCTCTCGCCGCAACCGCATTCATGTACTACATTTGGGTTATCAAATTCTAACGTAGTGTTTACACCTTCCTCTACTAGATCAACCACAGTACCTTGCAATTGTTTAAAATATTCTTTAGCAATAAATATTTTTACGCTATCAAATTCAAGAATATGATCTTCTGCGAGCTGTGTATCTGCAAAATCAATGGTATAAGCGTAGCCGGAACAGCCGGCATCACGTAGACCGATACGTACCCCAAGAGTACCCTCTGGGCTTTCTAACAAATTTGCTTCTAAATATTTTTGCGCAGCAGTTGTTAATGTCATCATTTTAATTAATCTATTTAATAAACTAAATCCAAGGTTTCACTCTATTATAGCAAATTTAGGGAGCTGCTTCTACACTGTATACTGGATAGGTATAGATTTAGGGACAAAATATGAATCCTAAAATGACATCGAAAGATGCAGCTGATTTCTTGGAAATTTCTACGCGGCAAGTTTATAAACGTTTATTACAAGAAGATTTACCACATACGCGGATTGGTGGTTGTGTATATTTTGGCTATTCTACCGCACGCCAGCTGTTTCGTCTGCCAGTTAAACCCAAGGCGGTTGCATTTCAAATTGTAAAAGGCGGCACTGGTAAAACTTCTTTAGCATGCGCTGTTGCTGTACGTGCTAATTTGTACGGCCTGCGAGTTCTATGTATTGATTTGGATCAACAGGGTAATTTAACTAACTCGTTTGGGGTGGATGCCGAGAAATTACCGGTTATGGTGGATATTTTGGCAGAAAATTATTCTTATGAAGAAGCGATCACACGCGTCTACCCTGGTATGGATGTCTTGGCGAGTCGTATTGAAAATGCCTTACTCGATGATGTAATTAAATTGCGTCGTTTAAAGCTAAATAAAGTTTATCGTGAATCATTAGAAAATCTCAAGCAAAAGTACGATTTAATCGTAATTGATTGTCCACCAAATTTGGGGCAATCCGTTGCTGCCGTAACGTTGGGGGTAGATCAGGTAATTGCGCCAGTAGTAGCAGATGCTTATGCTTTATCGGGCTTAAAAGCCACGCGTAATGCGATCTATGAATTAGAACAAGCCTATAAAACTAGAATTGCTTTAGGGGTAACTATTAATAAATATGATCCACGTACAGTGTTATCGCAGGAAGCAAAACAGATCCTTGCGGCACTGAGCTCGCATGTACATGCGAGTACAGAATTTCCTGCTGCGATTTCGCGTGGCGAGTCACTGTTTGATACGCTAAAGCCTAGCCAGGCCAAACGTGATGTGGATCTACTGACGCGCCAGATATTAGGCATTGATAAACATGCAGGGCTTAATATAAAGACAACCGATTTTAATGTTAGCCTGGAAGAGTCTTTTGCCTAAGAGGTTAGAGTGCGGAAAAAACTTAGGCTTGAAAGCTATAGTTTTATTGCTGACACAACTTGCTGTTTGTGTAGTTATGATGTTTTCATATGAGGTGTGTGAAGGCGTAACTTATACTGTTCCCCCCGACAGCGGCTATACTGGTATAGGGCTAAGTGCCGGCGACGAACTTATCATAAGCACGGGGGGTACCGCCGGACCTCCTTTTGCGCCGTTTATCCCCGTCCTTGGTGGCATTGTAACCTTCAATGGCGGAACCGCTACTGCCGATATAATATCTTCAAACGGTGTGACGAGCCAGGTAAGAACCAGCAACGCATCGAGTTCAATTTGTAATCAGCTCTATGATAATTCGACCAATGGTGGTTCTATAGCGTTAATCATAAATTCCAATACCACTCTTACTGTAAATAGTTCTGGGGGTACCTTTAACTTTAACCCGTCTGGAAATTGGCAGATTTTTGGAACTTTAAATCTTGGTCCGTCTATTTCTGCTGCATCTACATCTGGGCAAATGGTTTTTAGTAACGGTACCTTAATAACTACAGGAACATACGCTTTCAACCCTAATCGTACTATGACCATACAAAACGGCACCACCGGTACATTTCAGCCAGCCGCCTCGACTACTCTGACATATAATGGTGTTATAAATAATACTGGCAACGGTCAAATGAGGATGACTGGAGATGGCACTCTTGTACTTGGTGGCGCTAATACCTATAGCGGTGGCACACTGCTTTCTAGCGGTGCAGGTACAGGTACTTTGTCTTTAAGTACTAGTTCGGCTCTTGGCACGGGCCCACTTACCATGAGTGGTGGTGTTTTGAACGCTAACGTTGCCGCTATTAATGTTGGAAATAGCTTTACTGTAAGCGCGGCATCAACCATGGGTGGCGTTAATAGTTTTACGATGAGTGGCCCAGGTACTTTAAATGCGGACTTAACAGTCATAAACACCGGTGGCACTATTACTTTAAATGGAGGAATTAGTGGCAGTCGTGGGATTTCACAAAATGGTCTTGGCGGTATTTTAGCTTTACCAACTGCTAATAGTTATACTAATGGTAACACGGTAACCGAAGGTATTTTGATACTTGGCAATAATTCTGCAATGGGTACTGGCGCTTTATTTTTGAGTGGCGGTATTTTGCAAGCTAGTGGTACATTGAGCGGTGTACTCAATAATTTTACTGTAACCGCGACATCAAGCATGAGTGGCTCTCATGATTTTACCATGACTGGTACCGGAACTTTAAACGCCCCCTTAATAGTATCAAACACTGGCGGCACTATTACTTTAAGTGGGGTTATTAGTGGAGCGAGTGGTATTACAAAAAATGGTGCCGGTATTTTAGCTTTAACAAATACTAATAATTATAATCTTAACACTACGGTAAACGCAGGAACTTTGTCACTAGGCACTAATACGGCGATGGGTACTGCTGGTACTTTAATTTTGAGTGGCGGTACTTTACAAGCTAGTGCTACATTGAGCGCTGTACCCAATAATTTTACTGTAAACGTGGCATCAACCATGAGTGGCGGTTTTAGTTTTACCATGACTGGTACCGGTGCTTTAAATGCGGACTTAGCAGTAACAAACAATGGTGGCACTATTACTTTAAATGGGCCAATTAGTGGCGGGCGTGGAATTGCACAAAATGGTCTTGGCGGTACTTTAGCTTTGCCAAATGCCAATAGTTATACTAATGGTAACACGGTAACCGCCGGTACTTTGATAATTGGCAATAATGCTGCAATGGGTAGTGGTACTTTATTTTTGGGTGGCGGTACTTTACAAGCTAGTGCTACATTGAACGCTGTACCCAATAATTTTTCTGTAACTGCGCCATCAACCATGAGTGGCGGTTTTAGTTTTATCATGACTGGTAGTACCGGTAGTTTAGGTGCTAATGCTTTAACAGTATCCAATACCGGTATTTCCACCATTACTTTAAACAACGCAATAAGCGGGACTGGTGGTAGCATTGTAAAAAGTAACTCTGGGACTTTAGTTTTAGGTGGCGCAAATACCTATACCGGCACCACTACGATTAACGCTGGTAGCGTTAGTATTACAAGTGATGGTAACTTGGGGACCGCACCTGGCAGCATTGTTGCAAATCAATTGACTTTGGCTGGAGGTACTTTAACAACCACAGGTAGTTTTGCTCTAGACTCGAAGCGTGGCATAACGTTGGGTAGTGGTGGTGGTACTATTAACGTTAGCTCAGGAACTTTAACATATCCTGGTATAGTTGCCGGTACCTCTTTGACCAAGAATGGGACTGGGACATTAACTTTAAGTGGCATAAATACTTACTCTGGTGGCATGACGCTTAATAGTGGAACTTTATTGCTAGGTAATAATTCAGCGCTTGGCACAAACACATTTACTCTGAATGGCGGTACTTTTCAAACCAACTCTAATTTAACTATAACCAATAATTTTTCTGTAACCGCGGCAGCAGCCATGGGTGGTTCTAGTAGTTTTACTATGAACGGTTCAGGTACTTTAAGTAACGCTTTAACAGTATCCAATACCGTTGGCACCACCATTGCTTTAAATGGGGTGATAAGCGGGTCTGGTGGTAGCATTCAAATAACTGGTGCTGGTACTTTATTTCTAAAAAGTAATAATTCTTATGATACGGGAACACAGATTAATTCGGGTATTGTATCGATAGACAATATTGGCGCTCTTGGTACTGGTAGATTATATTTGCATGGTGGTACTTTACAAGCTAATTCTGATTTAGTGGGCCTAGTGACAAATGGCTTCGAGGTTGATGTAGCGTCAATTATTAATGGCATTCATAGTTTTACCATGAATGGTGATGGAGTTTTATTCGACAATTTAACAGTATCTAACACCGCCGGCACTATTACTTTAAGTGGAATCATTAGTAGTAACACTACTAATGTCGGTGGCCTCATACAAAGTGGCGTTGGTGGTACTCTAGCTTTAACTGGTGCAAATACTTATTCTGGTGGCACGACGCTTAATAATGGGACTTTATTGATCGGTAATAATTCAGCGCTTGGTACAAACTCACTTACTCTGAATGGCGGTTTTTTACAAGCCAATTCTACCCCTAATTTAATTATAGGTAATAATTTTACTTTAACCGCGGCAGCAACTATGAATGGTGCTAATGATTTGACCATTGGTGGTACTGGTAATTTAGGTGCTAATGTTTTAACAGTATCCAATACCGTTGGCACCATTACTTTAAACAACGTAATAAGCGGTACTGGTGGTAGCATTGTAAAAAGCAACTCTGGTACTTTAGCTTTAACAAACGCCAATACTTATACCCTTAACACTACGGTAAATGCAGGTATTTTGATACTTGGCAATAATTCTGCAATGGGCACTACTGGTTCTTTAATTTTGGGTGGCGGTTTTTTACAAGCCAACTCTACTCCTAATTTAACTATAGGTAATACTTTTTCTTTAACCGCGCCATCAACTATGAATGGCGCTAATAGTTTTACTATGAGTAACACGGGTAATTTAGGTGCTAATGTTTTAACAGTATCCAACACCGCTGGCACAATTACTTTAAGCGGCGCAATAAGCGGGACTGGTGGTAGTATTGTAAAAAGTAACTCTGGTACTTTAGCTCTAAATGGTAATAATTCTTACGATACAGGGACACAGCTTGGTGCGGGTATTATATCGATAGGCAACATTCACGCTCTTGGCGCTGGTACTTTATCTTTGAGTGGCGGTACTTTACAAGCTAATACCAACTTAGCAGGTTTAGTGCCAAATGCTTTCCAAGTTAGTGCACCATCAATTATTAATGGCAATCGTAGTTTTACTATGAGTGGCAATGGAACTCTAGCCGCCACCTTAACGGTATCCAATACCGGTAGCTCCATCATTACTTTAAACGGGATAATGAGTGGGGGAGGGGGCATTGTAAAAAGTAGTACTGGCACTTTAGTTTTAGGTGGCGCAAATACTTATACCGGCATCACTACGATTAACGCTGGTAGCATTAGTATTACAAGTGATGGTAACTTAGGGGCCGTACCTGTCAGCATTGTTGCAAATCAATTGACTTTGGCTGGGGGTACTTTAACAACCACAGGTAATTTTGCTCTAGACTCGAAGCGTGGCATAACGTTGGGTAGTGGTGGTGGTACTATTAACGTTAGCTCAGGAACTTTAACATATCCTGGTATAGTTGCCGGTA
>Ga0206900_1157_pt1 | contig 10633 bp, 11 predicted proteins | sample Alteio_BWOrgHeat_46_FD_153235 | JGI IMG/M metagenome (GOLD analysis project Ga0206900, IMG submission 153235) | Enriched cells from forest soil in Barre Woods Harvard Forest LTER site, Petersham, Massachusetts, United States -... | ecosystem: Environmental > Terrestrial > Soil > Temperate forest >... | reverse complement strand
AGGCGACTCGATGTGCCGCGAAATCTTCCGGGTGCAGGCCAACGCGCTGGGGCTATTCTTCGATGAAATGATCAACACCTTCGATCCCGACGTGCTGATCGTCGGCGGAGGCGCGATTGAAACGGGCGATGAGTTCCGCGCATGGTTCATCGAAAAGATTCGCGAGGGAATGCCGCCGCAACGCGCCGAACAGGCGAACATCCCGATCCACATCATGCCGAACGGCGACACTGCAGGAGCGCGCGGCGCCGCGGTGGAAGCGATGAAGCATGCTCGTGACCTGGGCTTGATGTAGATTGTTCGTTGTGAGAATGAGTGTCTCGGCCGCAACGGCGGGGTTCCTGATGGCTGTCGCTTCGCTTTCGATTCCGGCAAATGCCGCGCAGATCCGCGTGATGCTTCTGGATGGGCAGAGCGGAGGTCCGTATCACAAATGGCAACAGGTCACGCCGGTGCTGAAGAAAGAGCTTGAAGAGACTGGCCTGTTTCAGGTCGATGTGGTCACCGCGCCCAAAGGCGGGGAAGACTTCAGCAACTTCCATCCCGACTTCGCCAAATATCAGGTCATCGTGTCCAACTACGATGGCCCGGACTGGCCCGACGATCTGAAAGCATCTTTCGAGCAGTACATGAAAAACGGCGGCGGGCTTGTAACCGTTCATGCGGCCGACAACTCCTTCGGGCAATGGGCCGAATACAACAAGATGATCGGCGTAGGCGGATGGCGCAACCGTACCGAGGCGTCCGGACCGCTCTGGTATTACAAAGACGGCAAACTCGAGCAAGACACGACGCCGGGCAGGGCTGGTAATCATGGGCTTCGAATCCCGTATCAGTTGACCATCCGCGAGCCCGAGCATCCGATCGTTAAGGGACTTCCTAAAGTCTGGATGCATCAGGGCGACGAACTCTACAACACCCTGCGCGGGCCCGGTGAACACATGAAAGTTCTCGCCACTGCCTACTCCGATCCGGCGAATCACGGCACCGGGCGCGACGAGCCGCTCCTGATGGTGATCGATTACGGCAAGGGGCGTATCTTCCACACCGCGATGGGCCACGACGTCAACGCGCTGAGTTGCGTTGGATTTATCACCACGTTTCAGCGCGGAACCGAGTGGGCAGCCACGGGCAAGGTAACCCAAAAGGTTCCTGCGACGTTTCCTTCTGCGAACACGGTCAGCTACCGGACCGATATCGCAGCGATGGACCCGCTTTACAACAATGGCCTGAACGGGCTGGACGCGCCGCCGCGCGCGCCGGGCAGAGGACGGTAGCGTGATTCGATCGCTCGCATTGACTTTGGGTATTTATCTGCCGCTCTGCCCGGGCGCGCCACTGCCTAAGATTGAGTCGGTCACAGCCAATCGGGTCGACTTCAGCTCTGGTGGGACGATTCGGATTGAAAACTCAACGGGCGAGCTGAACATCGAAGGCTGGGATCAGCCCGCTATCGAAGTAACGGTCACCCGCTACGCCTGGAACAAGAGCGAAAGCCGAGTGAAGCAGGACCTGGAGCAGACTCCCGCAGCGAAGCCGGTCGTTTCGGGGAACCAGGCAACGATTTCGGTCCCGCGCAATAAACTGGGCGGGGTTCGGTTCGATTACCGCATCCGTGTGCCGCGTGCCGCGAATCTCGTCATCCGCCACGGTTCTGGCGATGTGATCGTGGAGCAGGTCGAGGGCGATATCGACGCCACGGCGCGTTCCGGTACCATCCTTCTCCAGGTTCCGGCTGCTGCGCAGTATTCCGTGGACGCAAAGAGTAAGTCGGGCGGCGATATCTATTCCGAGTTAACCGGTGATTCGCATCACAACATGCTGTTTGGCGAGCGCCTCACCGCCCCCGCGCCATCCGCCACGCATCACCTGCGCCTCCAAGTCGGGTTCGGCGGGATCGTAATCCAGAAGATCGCCGGCTGAAGTCTCTGCCATTCGGGCGTCGCTTACAATTCACCTAATACAGGTGTCTCCATGGCCCGAATCACATTTCCTTCAGCCGTAATCTCACTGATATTGCTCGCGGCATCCGCGCCTGCTCAGCAGGGCGGAGGCCGCGGCGCAAACGCCGCAGCGCAGGCGCCCGTCCGTATTCCGTCAATCGAGGAGCGAACCGCGGGGATGACCAAACAGGATGGCTATTTCCCGATCTACTGGGATGAGCGCACCGGTTCTCTGTGGCTCGAAATTCCGCGCCTGAATGAGGACTTTCTGCTCGCCACAGGCCTGGCCGCAGGGCTCGGCTCGAACGATATCGGTCTGGACCGCGGACAGGAGGGCGGTGGACGCGTTGTTTCTTTCCAGCGCATCGGTCCGCGCCTGATGCTAGCGCAGGGCAACGAATCGTTTCGTTCGTCGAGCCCCAATCCCGCGGAGCGGCGTTCGGTGGCCGATTCGTTCGCGAGTTCGATTCTTTGGGGATTCGTCGTGGGAGCCGAAACCAATGGCCGTGTTCTCGTCGATGCCACGGACTTCTTCCTGCGTGATGGCAACAATTCGGGAGGCGCCTTGCGGCCTGGAACATACCGCGTCGATCGCGTGCGCAGCGCGTTTTATATGGCGCGGACCAAGGCATTCCCGAAAAACACCGAAGTGGAAGTGACCCTCACCTTTGCGAACGAAACCGGTGGCGGCGGACGCGGTGGCGCAGGCGGACCAGCCCAGGGACCGGCTCCCATCGGCGCCGTGGTTGGCGGCGGAGGACGTGGCGGCGGCCTCTTTTCCGGTACCGTCGCGAGCGTTACGCCCTCGCCGGAAGCCGTGACGCTTCGCGAACATTATTCGCTGGTCGAACTGCCCGACGGAAACTATTCGCCGCGCGAAGACGATCCTCGCGCGGGTTACGGCGGCCTGGAATACGTCGACTACAGTGTTCCCATCGGCGAGCCGATGGTCAGACACTATCTCCGTCGCCATCGCCTCGAAAAGAAGGACCCTTCCGCCGGGATTTCTGAGCCTGTGAAGCCGATCCGATACTACGTGGATCCCGGCGCGCCCGAAGACATCCGCAAAGCGCTGCTCGAAGGCGCGAGTTGGTGGTCTCAGGCGTTTGAGGCCGCGGGATTCAGAAATGCTTTTATCGTCGAAGTGCTGCCGGAGGGCGCCGATCCAATGGACATCCGCTACAACATGATCAATTGGGTGCACCGCTCGACGCGGGGGTGGAGCACAGGCGCGACAGTGGCCGATCCGCGCACGGGCGAAATCATCAAGGCCACGGTCACGCTGGGATCTCTGCGCGATCGTCAGGACTATCTGATCTTCGAAGGACTTCTTTCGCCGTATGCCAACGGAAGCGAAAAACCCGACATTCTTTATCAAACGGCCCTCGCGCGAATCCGGCAACTGGCCGCGCATGAAGTTGGCCACACGCTCGGCCTAGGTCACAACTATTACGACAGCGCAAAGGGCTGGATCTCGGTGATGGACTACCCCCATCCGCAGGAGGAACTGCGGTCCGACGGTACCATCGATCTGTCCCACGCCTATCCCGCTCATATAGGCGATTGGGACAAGGTAGCCATCAACTATGGCTATCGTCAGCTACCGAAGGGCGATGAGGCTCCCGCGCTGACTAAGATACTCGATGACGCCTGGGCTCAGGATCTTCGATACCTCACTAATCAGGATCTCGATGCGCATCCCCGAGTCGATCAGTGGTCGAACGGCGTCAATCAGGCTGACGAACTGAACCGGATCATGAAAATCCGCCGTGCGGCGCTGGATCGCATCGGCGAACAGACGATTCGCAACGGGGCGCCCATGGCGACCATCGAAGAGCCACTGGTTCCGATCTTCATGTACCACCGTTATTCCGTCGAATCCGCGGCATCCATGGTCGGCGGAATCGATTACATTTATGGGATTCGGGGCGACCATCGAACGCCGACGAAATGGGAATCCGCGGCGAATCAGCGCAAGGCGCTCGATGCGCTCGCGAATACGCTGAAGCCATCGGAACTGATGGTGCCGAAACGCGTGCTCGATCTGATTCCGCCGCGTCCGCCGGGTTATGGGCGGCATCGCGAACTGTTTCCCCGCACCACGGGGGACGGCTTCGATCCTCTGAGCCCCGCAACAGTCGCATCCGACGTCACAATCGGCTTCGTATTGGAACTCGCCCGCACGGCTCGCATGGTTGCGCAGCACGCGGTGGATCCGACGCTGCCGGGCCTCGAGGAGGTAATTGATCGCATGACGAAGGCCACCTTCGACGCGCCGGTGTCGAGTCCCTATGAATCCGAGGTGCGCCGCGCTGAGGAACACGTTCTGGTTGACCGCGTGATCTGGCTTGCAACGGGAGCCCCGAACAGTCAGGTCCGCGCCATCGCTACGCTGAAATTGTCGAAGCTCGCGGCGCGACTCAAAGCGGCGCAGGCGCCGGCCGAAGGCGATCAGGCGCAGAATATGCTCCTCGCCGCGGATATCACGCGATTCCTCAATCGTTCGACGGATCCGGCGAAGCCAATGCCCGCGTCCGATGCGCCTCCCGGAGCGCCCATTGGGGGCGACACGGGCTCAGACTGGCTCGCGCCACCGCCTATGTAGCCGAACGCTGCAGCGCGCTGGCCGCTCGCACGCGAATCTCAGTCCGGGCATGATCCAGGCGGGCGACGAGTAGAGTCTGATCGTCGTGGGGCATGGCGCTGCCGAGAAATGTCTTCACATCTGTAAGTATCGAGGCGCAGATCTCATTCGGGCTCTGGTCGGAGCATCGCCGGATGGCGGATATGACGCCGTCCTCACCGAATTCTTCGTCATTCGCGTTTTGGGCTTCGACGATGCCGTCCGAATAGATCACGAGCAGGTCGCCCGGCTGGACCGGAACCTCGCCCTGGGTGAATCGCGCGCCGGGTAACACGCCCAGCACGGGCCCGCCGACGTCAAGCCGAGTGATCTCCATTTCGTTCGCGCCGCCGCGAATGAGCAGTGGCGGAAGGTGCCCCGCGTTGATATAGCGCAGCAGCGAGTTCTCGCGATCGAAGTAACCCCAGAAAAGGCTTACGAAACGCTCTCTCGCGGTCTTCATGCACAGCAAGTGATTGAGACGCTCGGCGGTTTGCTCATGCATCGCGGCGGTGCCGGTCCCGCTACTGGCGCGCACCGCACCCTGGACGACGCCCATGAGCAGCGCTGCGGGTAGGCCTTTGCCGGAAACGTCTCCCAGGACGAGCGCGACTTCCTTATCGTCAGTTTCGAATACGTCGTACAGATCTCCGCCAACCTGCCACGCCGGAACGCATATCGCCGAAAACGGCATATCCACGTCCCGTGAATTCTCCATCGGGAAGAGATCGAGTTGGACGCGCCGGGCGATCGATAACTCTTCTTCGACGCGGCGGCCGCGCATGTAGTGGGGAAAGCGTAAGCCGATGAGTACGACCGCGCCCATTAGCGCAAACGCCGCCGAACAACTGACCAGCAGATACTGGCGCAGCGGGCCGAAGTTCGCGGAAACGTTGTTCAAATAGATGGCTGTTTCGACGAAGTCTCCCGGCGGATGCGGACCGGGAGGCATGGGCGGACCATCCGTCGGCCTGGTTTCGGGACCCTCTGCGATCCTGGCTGAGGGATCGTTCGGAGGCCTGACGAACGGCGGCGGACCCATGCGAAGCGGGCTCAGGGCTATGTAAACCCGTCCGCCCTGAGCGTTGCGTTCCTCCGGGTGGCGATCGCGATCTCCGGGGCCGCGTCCGAGATCGCCTGGTTTGTAGACCGGCGCTCCGGTGACTTTCTCGCTCTCTGCGATGACGCGCCCGCGACGATCCAGAATCCGAATCCACGCGATCAATTGCGGCGCTTCGTGAACCAATTCGTGTAGTACCGGCGTCAGCGCCGCCGGGTCTCGCGTGCCCATCAGTCGCGCGGACCGCCCGATCGACTGAAGGCGCCGGTCCGCCTCTCTCTGGGCTTCCTGGCGCAGAAGGCCATTCGTGACGTGACGATAGGTCATCACGGTCTGAACCAGCAGCAACAGGCCCAGCCCGAGCCCCAGCGCGATCGTTAAACGGAACCAAAGGTATTTCGATTTCACGCGCTCGCTCATCATACATGCCTGCGCGGCCCAGGAGGCAAGCGTTACCAGGCCCTCGCGATCCTTGAGATCTTTTACAACCCGTTTTACCGGATTTGGCTACACTGACCCCATGCGCAGACTTCTAGTCTTCCTTGCGGCCACGTGCGCCCTCTCGCTTTTTGCTCAGGATGCCCCGCCTCCCGGACCTCCGGGCGGAGGCCGCGGACGCGGCGGAATGGGAGCCCCGAAAAACCTTAAAATTCTGAAACCCGAAGAAATCCGCACCGTCATGGGCGCGTTTGTGGCGGGAACCGGCCTCAAGTGCGGGGACTGTCATGTGATGGGCGCCTTCGATAGCGATGAAAAGCCTCAGAAGGTAACCGCGCGGAAAATGCTGGAGATGGTCCGCGGCGTCAACGCCAACACGTTTAACGGCGATAACAAGGTGACGTGTTACACGTGCCATCGCGGCGAAGCGCATCCCGTTTCTGCGCCGCCTCAGTAATCTGACGCCAAAAACAAAAGGCCGGGTCGGATTCTCTCCGTGCCCGGCCGTTCCTGAGCCCGATTTACTTCTTGTCTTTCTTGGGCTTCTTGGTTTCCTTTTTGCGGTCCATTCCTTTGGCCATCGAAAGAATCTCCCTTCGTTTTGATTATGCCAGCGAAGTCAGATTTTGAGAAACAGTTTTCGGCGGTACATCCACCACAGCATCAGCCAGTAGATGAATAGAACGGCCGCGCCTGTGGTGAACGGCTCGAGTCCGTCACCGAAGAGGCGAAAGACGCCGCGGCCGAGATTGATCCGCAGCGAATCGATAAGGAACCGCTCGAACAGATGGGCCATCAGATAGGCGGCGATCGAGTTCATTCCAATGACCGTCAGCCAGAAGACCCACCGTTTCCATCCTTTTATTTCCGATAACCAGCAGAAGCCAGCGAGAAGCAGGAAACATGCGCCTCCACTGAAGATCGTCCAGCCGGGTGTCCAGATGCGCTTCACGACAGGCGCGATCCCCGTGAAATGGAGCAGCAGTCCCAGACCGATTCCCGCCACGCCAGCCAGCAGGAAACGTCGCATCGGAATCGCGGGGGCGGAGTCGCGTAGCCACTCGCCAGCAATAAGTCCGAGGATCATGGTGCCGAGCGTCGGAATGAAACTCAGCGTTAAGTAGCCACCGCTGTTAAACAGGAACGGAGTGGGGCGGGGAAGCAGGTTGAGAAACCACACATCGAACGCCTGGCCGAGATTCGAATTCTTGTTCCAGTGCGCGGCGAAGCCAATGAAATTGTGCGGCCAGTCCGTGGGCACGCCGGCGCCCGGTCCGACCGGATAAAGCGCCCATGCCAGCCAGTATCCAAAGAGAATCGCCCCAAGCCATAACCACTGCGCCTTTTCGCTTCGGTAGGCCAGCAGAAAAAGGAAGGTGTAGCCGAGACCGATCTGAGTCAGCGTGTCTTCGAACGTGAAATTCGTCTGCGTGCTGCTCATCGAGCGGAGAAAGATCCCGAGGGCGATCAAAAGCAGAGAGCGCCACATCGCATGCGCCAGCAAGCCTCCGAAGGACTTGCCTTTCGCGATGCGACTCGCGATCGAATAGGGCAGGGCCACGCCGACCAAAAAGGAAAACGAAGGCTGAATCAAATCATGCAGCGAGCAGCCGAACCATTCAACGTGCGTCTGGTTATACGCCAGCACCCTCCAGAACACGCTGTTTGGAAATGCATGCGCGACGCGAGACAAGCGAAGCACTTCCGCCATCATCAGGAACATCACCAGGCCGCGATACGCATCGAGCGCGACGATGCGCCCGGTCGGTTTCACGGCGCCAACTGGCTGTCGCGGTGCCTCTCGTTCGGCTGCCGCAAATTCAACAGAGGTGGCAGGCATGGTAGCGCCCTACAGCCTATCGCATTTGAAGGGCTTTTTGAATGGCCCGAACCAACGCCGTCACGTCGGTTCGCGAACTCCCGTTCCAACGCACAATTGCGAGATAGCGGTCTTTCTGGAACTTGACCGTGTTCGCTTCCGCGCGTGCGCGCTGCAAGGCATCGAAGGCGCTGCCTTCTGCGCGGAATCCGCAGGCCCAGACTTCTGCAGTTCCTTCCGATCCGCGATAACTAGCTTTCCAGCATTCGGGCGCGGGTCCGTCCGGCAATCCGGGGGGCGGCGGCCCCTGGTCATAAGATACCCGCGACCAGCCTGGCGACACGGAGATCGGGAGATCCGGCTTGCCCGAGCTGGTAATGCTTCCGCACGCGTAAAGCGCGAAAAACGCTGCTGACAACAAAACGAATTCCGCGGTTCGCCGCATTCCGATCCGTTCCTGAGCATACATTGCGCATCAAGCCGCTCGTGCGATTCTGTTGAAAGGCCCCCGCCCAATTAAATCGCTTCCGCGGACCCTCCGCGGCGGGCGTCCTTTTTGACCTTAAAAGATGGCGAAATATAAAGCCGCGAGAAAGAAGACCGACACGCAGCCGCAGATACGCCCCGGCGTGCCCTGTCTCATAATTCTGATCGCAGGCATGATACTGACAATCGTTGTAATGGTTCTGGCGGTGCGAAATGCGTCCTGACGGCCGGAAGCCTGATCAGTCGCGGGCCGTGGAGATCGTGCCCGGTTACCTGAAGACCGCGGAAGGCTCCGCGTTGATCAGCGTAGGTAACACCCGGGTGCTGTGCGCCGCCAGCGTTGAGAACAGCGTGCCGCCTTTTCTCCGCAACAGCGGGAAGGGCTGGATCACGGCCGAGTATTCGATGCTTCCGCGCGCTACGTCGACCCGAACTGCCCGTGAAGTCTCGAAAGGGCGGCCGAGCGGCCGCACGCATGAGATTCAGCGTCTGATCGGGCGGTCGCTGCGCGCCGCTGTCGATCTCAACTCGCTGGGGGAGCGCTCTGTAATTCTCGATTGCGACGTTCTTCAGGCGGATGGTGGAACGCGTGTGGCCTCGATCACCGGCGCATATGTTGCCCTGGCGCTCGCGGTTAAGAAACTGGTTGCCTGCCGAGCCTTGCCCCGCTCGCCGCTGACGGGCGCTGTCGCCGCCATCAGTGTGGGCATTCAGAACGGCGAACCGCTTCTTGACCTTTGCTACGAAGAAGACTCGCGCGCCGAGGTCGATGCCAATGTGGTCATGACCGATTCCGGGCGCTTTGTGGAATTTCAGGCTACCGCCGAGCACAAGAGCTTCGACGATCAACAAATGGATGCCATGCGCGTTCTTGCCCGCGCGGGCATCGCCGAGCTTTTGGCTGCTCAGAAACGGATCATCGAAGCGGCGTGACGATCTGGTGCGCCACCAGCAATCCGGGCAAACTCCGCGAGTTTCGGCTGGCGGCCCAGGTGCTTGGCATCGGCATTGAGCCTTTGGCCGATATTAAAGGCATCACGCCTCCGGAAGAGACGGGAGCGACATTTGAAGAGAACGCGGGGCTCAAGGCTTCTTACTACAGCGAGTTCGCCCCAGGTCTCTTATTCGCGGATGACTCGGGTCTTGAGGTCGACGCGCTGAACGGCGAACCCGGGGTCTATTCCGCGCGCTACGCGGGGGAGCATGCGACGGACGAAGCGAACAATCGTCTGCTGCTCGAAAGATTGAATGACGTGACCGATCGGACGGCCCGTTTCGTCTGCGCGATTGCGATCGCCGACAAAGGACGTATCGTAAAGACGTTCCGGGGGGCGGTGGAAGGCCGAATCATAAGCGAACCGCGGGGACCCGGTGGGTTCGGCTACGACCCCCTTTTCTTCTATCCCCCTTTCAACCGCACGTTTGGAGAGGCGGATGCGGAAAGCAAGTTCTCCGTGAGTCACCGGGGCAACGCTCTGCGGCAGATGCTCGCCTATCTTGCCGCTCAGAACGGCTGAAGCAGAAGCAAGCCTGCGGTAGAATGGTTGACACGGCTAATCCTCCCGAGCCGGACTTGCAACCCTTCCGCTTCCGGTGTAGTAATATTGATAGCAGAATTCGTTCTAAGCGCGAATAGTCTTGAGCGATTCCCGGCCGACGGGTTGCCCGAGATCGCTTTTCTGGGTAGAAGCAATGTCGGCAAGTCCAGCCTGATTAATGCCATCACGGGTCAACGAGGCCTTGCTTTCACCAGCAACACACCCGGTCGCACGCAATCGATCAATTTTTATCGGATAGAGCGCAAACTTTACTTCGTCGATTTACCCGGATACGGATATGCCCGCGTTCCCATCGCCGCGAAAAACGAGTGGGCAAGACTCATCGAAAAATACTTACAGGAGAGAGAAACTCTAAAATTATCTTTTTTGATTCTGGACGCGCGGCGCGGCTGGATGGAGAAGGATCTCGATCTCAAAAACTGGCTTGAGGCCAATCGTCATCCCTACCTCGTCGTCGCGTCCAAAATCGACAAACTGAATCAGTCAGAGCTTCAGCGCGGTTTGAAGGCCATTCGCCAACACGCCGAGCCGTTGCCGTTCTCGGCCGTCACAGGCCGGGGAATGAGGGAAATTTGGCAAGCGATATCGAAAATACACCAACCGAAAACACACCAGTAACCGACACACCGCCTCGCGAGCAGTCTGCTCCCGAGAAGACGGCTGAGCGTCCCGCCCGGGAAGCTTCCGCCGACAATCAGGCCGCGG
>Ga0206900_1240_pt1 | contig 10787 bp, 6 predicted proteins | sample Alteio_BWOrgHeat_46_FD_153235 | JGI IMG/M metagenome (GOLD analysis project Ga0206900, IMG submission 153235) | Enriched cells from forest soil in Barre Woods Harvard Forest LTER site, Petersham, Massachusetts, United States -... | ecosystem: Environmental > Terrestrial > Soil > Temperate forest > O... | reverse complement strand
GGCATGACCGTAAAAGAGATCGCGGCTGCGCTTAGCCTGAGCGAGACGACGATCGAGCGGCAGTTGCCGTTAGTCATGGCGCGACTGCGCGGGCACAGTGGCGTTCAATGAGGTGAAAAGAAGATGAACCACATGTCGATCCTCGAACGGGATGCGTTTCAGATAGCGGAACAGGCGCTCGACAACTTCGGAGAGGAACATGCGTTCGAGGACTTTGGCGATTACCGCATTATCCGCGTCATAGGACAGGGCGGGATGGGTGAGGTCCTTCTCGCCGAGCACCTGCCGACACGCCGCGAAGTGGCCCTCAAGCTCATTTACGTCACCGGTGCAGTCGGCGAGGCAGGCAGGATGACGACTCCGGAGACGGAGATGCACGCGCGGCTCGAGCATCCGAATATTGCCCGGCTCTATGAAACCGGCGCGCATCCCGGTGGGACGCAGTACTTCGCAATGGAGTACGTCGACGGCAGGCCCCTGGATCGGTATTGCCGCGAGAATGAGTGCTCTCTGGACGCAATACTGAACGTGTTTCTCCGGATCTGCGATGCCGTCCAGTATGCGCACAGCCGGGCCGTTATCCATCTGGACGTAAAACCGTCGAACATTCTGGTCAAGGCCGATGGCACTCCCATGCTGCTGGATTTTGGAGTCGCTAAGCATCTGGAAAAGCAGCAGCCTGCCCTGCAGACGCAACGGCGATATACGCCGGCCTACGCGGCGCCGGAGCAGCTTCGCGGGAAGCCTGTAGGGACTTTCACGGATGTCTACTCATTGGGGGTCGTCCTTTCGGAACTGTTGGCCCGACAGCATCCTTATGCCAAAGAAGATTCGACGCCGGGCGAAGTCGAAGCCTTCGTGGCAGGACCCGATGAACCCAGGGATCCATCGTCTTCGCCGGACCGCGTAAGGGCGAGCCGGACGTCATGGAAGGACCTCGATTTCATATGCCGGAAGGCGATGACGAAGAGTGTTCGTGGACGATATGAGTCGGTTGTCGAATTAGCTCAGGAAATCGGCCGGTTTGTCGATGACGAGCCGCTGCAGGCCAGAGGCAAAGACCTGAGCTACCGTTGCGCGAAGTTCGTGCGGAAATACCACAAAGCTCTTCTGACGGCAGCGGCCGTAGTTCTGCTGGTGGCAGCCATTACGGCGGTTTATGGTATCCGGCTCAGGAACGCGCGGGACTCGGCGCTGGCGCAGGCGCAACGGACGCAGCGCATTCAGCGGTTCATGCTGAGCCTGTTCGGCGGAGATGAGATAGCCGCGCCGTCGGGGGATCTGAAAGTCGTCGACATCCTCAAGAGCGGAGTCGATAAGGCGAAGGGACTAAGAAATGAGCCAGCGGCTCAGGCCGACCTGTACATCACACTCGGGAGTATCTACGAGAGCCTCGGCAAACTCGATCTGGCCAGTTCGCTGATGGATTCAGCCCTGCGGATCAGGAAGTCTCTCTTCGGACCGGATGATCCCAACGTGGCGGAGACGCTTGCCACTATCGGCTGGCTAAGGATGGATCAGGCGCGATTCGGTGAAGCGGAGCAGACGCTGCGCAATGCGGTCGCGATGGACCGGCGCCACATTCCGGCGGATGACCAGAGGCTGGGAAGCGTGCTGTCCTCTCTGGCTTCTGTCCTGATGCATCGCGGCGCCTATGAGGAGGCGATCCAGGCGTTGAACGAGGCGATTCGAATTCAGTCGCGGCCGGGAGCAGACCAGGCGGAGTTCGCCGAGAGCCTGACTTTTCTGTCCACGAGTTACCACATCCTCGGCCGCGACCAGGAAGCCCAGACCATGGCGGAGCGGGTGCTCGCCACTCACCTGCGGATATATGGAGATCGCCACCCGAGCGTGGCAGAGGATATTACGAATCTCGGGCAGATCCGCGAGCAACTGGGATTCTATGCGGATGCCGAACAGGACGGGCGGAAGGCGCTTGCGATTATTCGGGCCTGGTACGGCAACGACCATATTGAGTCGGCTGTAGACGCTGAGGGGCTCGCCGGAACGCTCATCTATGAAGGTAAGTACGATGAAGCGGCCGATCTCCTTCAGAGCGCCATTCCGACGCTCGAGCGCGATATGGGAAAAGATCATACATTTGTCGCTCTTGGTTGCAATCTGAGGGGCATGATTGCCCTACGGAGGGGAAGCCCCGACGCAGCAGAACCGGATTTCGCGCGAATGGCAAGGATTTACAAAGCGGCATTCGGCGAGCACAACACGCACTTTGCGCTGTCGCTTTTGCGACTGGGCGAGTTATCCCTGGCGCGGAGAGATTACGCGCAAGCCGAAGCATTCTTCCGCCGCGCCGCGGAGATCTATGCAAAAGCAACATCGCCTTCAAGCGTTCAGACCGGCGCCGCGCGGATCGAGTTGGGCGAAGCTCTATTGCGCCAGAGCCGATACCCGGAAGCGGAGAGCGAACTTGTAGCTGGCTACAAGATCGTGAGCCCCGGACGTAGCCCTGCGCTGGAGGCGGCGGTCCAGGCGCGGCGCGATCTCGCGTCTTTGTACAAAGCCTTGAAGTCGCCGGAAAAGGCCGCGCAATTCCCGGTGGTTCCTGCGGCAGCAATGCGCAGGAATCTCCCGAGGTAGGCTTTAGCCGCAGCGGATGGTTGCGCCATTGCGCAGAATGGATTCGCGCGCAGCTTCGATCACCGCCTCGTTATAGCTGCTGTTACCGGGAGTTGCGAGTAGTTCGTTCCTCGGCGCGCCTTCTGCGCATGCCCCCCCCAAGGCTTCGATAGAACGATAGCCATAGCCAACGGGTTTGAGTCCCGGTCCGGCCCACTCCACATACTGAAAATAATCCGGACTCGGCTCTGCATATTGGCCGTCGCCATAGCTGTATTGCAGGCCCCGATACTGATCCGAATGCTCGATCAGAGCGCCGCTTCCGCTGCCGGAACAATACATCGTCAATCCCTGCGTATTCGGGCCTGGCCCGGCGTCCGGATATCCGAGGGCGTTCTGCACGTTCAGGCACGCCCCGTTGTTCCAAAGAACCCTCGCGTCGGTCCAGAGATAGCCTTCGTTTCCGTTCGGAAACCAATCCGGTATACCGAAGACGCTCACGGCCACCGGCGTGAGACCCGTGATGAACGCGACGAGATCCACATAGTGGCAACCAATATAGGTGAACGCATCCGAATTCTCCCGCGTAAACCAGTTCTGAAAATTCGATTTTCGATAATTCCATTTTTCGAGCAAGCGGGCGTGACCCAGTCGAAACTCTCCGAATTTTCCCTCGCGGTAGGCGCGGCGCGCCATGAGGCTGCGGTCGTCGAATCGTTTGTGATATTCAATGCCCACAAATAACCCACGCTCTTGCGCCGCCATTTCAATTTCGCGCGCGTCCCCCACCGTTAGAGCGAGCGGTTTCACGCAAATGACGTGCTGGTCCGCCGCCAAGGCTGCCATGGCCATTTCGTGGTGTACGGGATCGGGCGTGGCGATGAAGACGATCGACCGTTTCGGCAACGCGGCGATTCGATCGCGGTAAGGCTGCGTCGAAGCGGAGTAATCGACTCCCGGAAATGCATCGCGCAGGAACCAGGCGTTCGCGAGCGCGTCAAGCGTTTCCTGCCGCCTCGCGCAGACCTCGATCTCTCCTGCCTGGCCGAGACGCCGCAGATGCAGGAGAGAGGGCAGGATCTGATCGTGCGTGATCATGCCGCCGCCGATCACCAGGATGCTTCGCATTCAGACCGATTCCGCGAACGCCTGCCCGAATGCGTCCAGGCTTTCCCGCAGGGCGTCTTCCGTAATCACCAGCGGAGGACAGATCTTGATCGTTGCGCCGCCATAGCCGACAGGAGCGAACATCAAGACGCCCTTCTCGATCGACCGCTCGACCACGCGCCAGGCGAGATCGCCGTCCGGCTCCGTTCCGCCCGGACGAACGCATGCGACTCCGGCAACAAGGCCCTTTCCTTCGACTCGTCCGATACGTGGATACCGCCCTTTGAGATCGTCCAGGCCACGGCGCAGGATTTCGCCCATGCGCCGCGCGTTGCCAACCAGGTCCTCATTCAGGATCAAGTCGATCGAGGCCAAGGCAGCCGCGCAGCAGACCGGATTCCCTGTGTGCGTCGACGTCATGCTATTGGGAGGATGGAGGTCAATCACGTCGGCGCGCCCTGCTACAGCGGAGATCGGGAGCGAGCCGGAAAGGCCTTTCCCGAAGCAGGCTACGTCCGGGACGACCTTATAGTGTTCCCAGCCCCATAATGTACCGGTGCGCCCGAACCCGGCCTGCACTTCATCGAGCACAAGCAGCGCCTTGTGGCCGGCGCACCATCGGCGCAGCGCCTGCATGTATTCTGCCGGAGCGAACGCCGCGCTGCCACCCTGGTAGGTCTCCATGATGACGCCCGCCACATTCGCCGGTTCCACGCCGCGATCGCGAAGTTGGTCTTCGAAACTCTCGAATGATATGTTCCGATTGCGCCAACCGTCAGGAAAGGGGATCTGCACAAACCCCGGATCGAGGTTGACGATCCATTCCTTCAGCGGTGGAATCCCGCCCGCCTGCTGCGAGCCGAGCGTCCGTCCGTGAAAAGCGTGCTCGTACGACACCACCACGTGCTTCAGCTTTCCGCCGTTCTTCACTCCCCACGACCGGCATAGCTTGATGGCGCACTCAACCGTTTCCGAGCCTGTTGTCAGAAGAAAAACCTTCTTCAGGGGTTCGGGCAAGAGGGATGCAAGTCGCTCCACCATGCGCGCCCGGATTTCGCTCGGGAAGCAATAGTTGGTCAGCAGATGTGACGCGGCCTGATGCGCGATCGCATCGGCGATCTCTTTTCGCCCGTGCCCCGCATTGGTAATGAGAACGCCGCTCGACCAGTCGATCCACGTATTGCCCCAGCGATCGTGAACCTGAAAGCCCTCGGCGCGGTCCCAAACCACAGGAGGCTGTCCCCCCATCGCGACCGGTTCGAGCCGACGCAACCTATCGATGACCTGGAGCGCGCCGGGGTGCGGAAATGGCGCGGAGATCCGCCGGAATTTCGTATCGACCGACGGCACATCGCGCGTTAGGAGGTTAAATTGACCGGGCATGTTCGCGAAACAGGGAATAGTTTCTCACGCGGCTCATCCAAAAGTTGACACAACTATTTGACAATTCTCTAACTTTTCGCCGAAGCTGAATCTGATGAAATACTTCTAGGCCTTCGATGAAGTTCGTCGCTCTATCCCTGTTGGCACTGCCCTTCGGCCTGTTGGCGCAGTCCGCGTCCCAGACGAACCATTACGTGGGCAGTGACGTATGCAAGCAATGCCATCCGAACGTCTGGCTGAATTTCAACAGAAACCCACACTATAAGTCCATCGCTTCCGGAAAAGAGCCAGCCGACAAGACGGGCTGTGAAGGATGCCACGGGCCGGGAGGCAATCACGTGGCTGCCGGCGGCGGCAAGGCGACCATTCGCGCCGTCTCTCTGATGTCGCCCTACCAGGTTCTCGATACGTGCCTCGCGTGCCACTCGAAGGACATGTCCCGCGCGAACATCCGGCGATCTCAGCACACCGAGGCCGACGTCGTCTGCTCCAACTGCCATTCCATCCACAAGGCGGCTACCCCGAAGTACCTGCTGGCGAAAACGCAGGTTGAGCTCTGCTATACCTGCCACGCGACAGTCCGGGCCCAGTTCAATATGCCGGAACGGCACCGCGTGAACGAAGGGGTGATTCAGTGCACAGATTGCCACAATCCGCACGGCTCGTTCGCTCCCTCCTGGCGCACGGGAACCGATAAAGGCATGCTCACCCAGGCGTTTGACAATGAGCAGCCCTGCCTGAAGTGTCATGTCGACAAAAGAGGGCCGTTTGTATTTGAGCATGCGAGCGTGCGTGTGGAAGGCTGCGCGGCGTGCCATGTACCTCACGGGTCGACCAACGCCAAACTGCTGCGGCGTCCCGTGGTATTCACGGTCTGCCTGGAATGCCACAACGGCGAAGGAACGTTCGGGCGCGAGAATCTCGGCGTGTTCGCGATGTCTTCGTCGCACAACATGCTCGATCCCAAGTATCAGAAATGCACGCTGTGTCACGTGCGCATCCACGGGTCCAACGCGGACCCGACTTTCCTGAGGTGAGGAGGTCCGAATGAAACTGAGATTCGCGCTCTTTCTGACCTTGCCCGCCGCGCTCCTCGCGCAGGACATTGTGGCGCCTACAACCGGCGTGAAGATCGGCCCTCAGCATGGGGAAGACGCAGGCGACTACAACATTGTGCAGTCCTGGGAATTCGGATACCGCTTCGCGTCGGTGTCGGGCAATGAAGACGAATACCGCAGCGACGTCAACTACACGAACGGCGTTCGCTTGCTGAGCAGTTATCTCACTGTGAACTCAAAGGACGGGCACGGAAAGTGGTTCGATGAAATCGTTTTGACCACGCAGGGCCTGGGGAACGATCCGTACGAGTCCGTTGTGGGCCGCGTTCAGAAGAACGGCCTCTATCGCTACGATATGACCTGGCGTCAGAATGATTACTTCAATCCAGGCCTGACCGTCGCGAACGGCGAGCATCTTCAGAACACGACTTATCGATGGCAAGATCATGAACTCACGCTCTTTCCGCAGAGCGCGATCCGCGTGCGCGCCGGCTACGGACGCGTGACGCAGGATGGTCCCGCGTTGACCACGCAGCAGGAGTTCGACAACCAAAGCCCTGTATATCCGATCTTCCGCAATGTTCGTCAGGAGTTCAACGAATACCGCCTTGGAGCTGATGGGCAGGTCAAGGGTTTCCGGTTCACTGTCCAGAGACGCTGGGAGTACTTCAAGGAGGATTCGGTTGACAGTACCGCCTCCGCGCTGACCTTCAATCGCGCCGCGCCCTATCGCGGGAATACTCCGGGCTGGCTGGGGAATCTCTACGGCGAACGGCGCTGGTTCGCGCTGAACGCACGAGTCACCTACGCTGGCGGCAAAGGCGACTTCATCCAAAACGAAACGGCAATGGGCCTCAATAGGTTCGGCGTGATGCAGAACCAACAGGTCATCGTTACAGGCAACGGCAATCGCCCCGTTACGAGCGGCGACTTCAATTTCACGCTCTTCCCCGCGGGACGTCTGAGCGTCGTCAACAACACTTCGGTGTCAAATACCCGGATGGTCGGGAACAATGATTTCGAACAGTTCGATAATGCGACGTTTACGGTCTCGAACATCAACTTCCAGATGCTGTCGGTTCGCCTCGTGACCAATTCGACGGACGTGCGTTATCGCTTCTCGAAAAAATTCGATCTGTTCGGTGGATATCAATACGCGGATCGGCTAATCCGTTCCATCGAAGATTTCGCAACGACCGGAATGCCGCTCTCGGGGTTGAGCGCGGAGCAATCGAATCACACAAACGCGGGCGTCGCGGGCGTCAATTGGCTGCCGCTGAAGAATTTGCGGCTGCACGTCGAAGGCGAAATCGGGCGTAATGACAACCCGTTTGCGCCCATCAGCCTGCGCAACTACCACGCGATCCGCTCGAGAGTTCAGTACCGGGCGCGAAACCTGACGTTGGGCGGCAGCTATCGGCAGAACTACAACAACAATTCCATTCAGATTACGGCTTACAGTTCGCGCTCCAGAACCTACTCAGCCGAGGCGTCCTGGAACGTGCGCCCGTGGGCTTCACTGGATGGAAGTTACTCGAAGCTGCACCTGGATACGGTCGGTGGCATCGTGTTCTTCGCCGGCCTGCCGGAGTTCGCCACGAATCAGGAGATCACCGGTAACCAGTCCATCTATGTCAGCAATATCCACTCGGTGAATCTGGGATTCCGCTTTGCGCTTTCGAAATGGGCGGACCTGTACGTCGGATACAATCTGACGAAAGATACGGGCGACGGGCGCAGTTCCCTGGCTCTCCAACCGACCGCGGTCGGTCAGCTCTTGTACAACGTGCAGACCTTCCCCTTGACTTATCACAGTCCGCTCGCCCGCCTTTCCGTACGGATCACGGAAAAGCTGCGCTATAACGTTGGGTATCAGTATTACGGATACAACGAACAGTTTGGTTTGTTCTCGACCTACGAGAATTTCCACGCGAATACGGGTTATACGAGCCTGTTATGGTCATTCTGAACCGACACGATGCGCCGGATTTTTCGTCTGGTTTTTTCGTCCGGTTTTTGCGTAATGATCCCCCGCGCTGCGACATTTGATAAAAACTCGCCGCAAGAGCCGCACCCGCGGGATTTCCGCGCGGCTGAGGCTTTACGTTACGCGCGGCGATTCCCTGCCCTCTGAGGCTCCCCGCCGGCGCAGTGGCTGCTCATCCGCAAAAAACCGCGCCGGATCGCACGCAGTAGCATAATACGAAGTTACCCTGATGAAAGAGTTACAAATCCTGTCGCCCGACGGGAAGACTCAGTTTGTGCCCCTGAGCAAGCCGCGCATTACGCTGGGCCGATCCAGCGCCGCGGACTTCAGCTTCCCGAACGACAACGGTCTTTCCCGTCAACATCTTGCGATCGCAAGCGACGGAGACGAATGGGCGGTTGAGGATCTTGGCAGCAAAAACGGCACGGTTTTGAACGGCATCCGGGTTGCCGGCCGCACGCCCCTGAAATCCGGCGACCGCATAATGGCCGGTCACCTGATCGTGATCTACGCCGTGAGTTCGAGTGCTTCCACTCGGCCGGTGGTCGTGTTCGATGCGTATGACGACCAGGAAGAGCGCACCAGTTCTTCCACCGTAATCACCAACCTGGAAGGCGTGATGACGCCGGTCACGGGAACCGATTCGCAAGGCGTGGCCGCGGCGCAGGTCTCGGCGTTGATCCGCGCCGGCAACGAGTTAGCAAGCCACCGGCCACTGCCCGAACTGTTCCGTTTCATCCTCGATCTGGCGATTCAGGCAGTAAAGGCCGACCGTGGCGTGCTCCTTACGGTAGAAGAAACGGGGCTCGAAGTCCGCGCCAACAAAGGCGAGGGTTTCCATATTTCCACCGCTGTGCGCGACCGCGTGCTGAACAGCGGCGCTTCCGTGCTCGTGCGCGATACCTCAATCGACGATGCTTTCCGTGAGCGGCGCAGCATTGTCGAGCAGAATATTCGCACCCTGATGGCCGTGCCGCTCCAAACCCGCGAGCAGATCATCGGCATCATCTACGTCGATTCGCCGTCTCTGCTCCGCGAGTTCACCAAGGACGATCTGAGCGTACTTACCGTGATGGCTAACGTCGCGGCCATACGCATTGAGCAGACGCGCTTTGCTGAAATCGAGCAGGCGCGCCAACTGCTCGCACGCGATCTCGAACAGGCCGCGCTGGTCCAACAGGGATTGTTGCCCTCGGCCGCTCCGAAGTTCCGATCGCTCGACATCGCGGGATATAACGCGCCGTGCCGCACCGTGGGAGGCGACTATTACGACTTCTTCACCTATGGCGAGAGCCGCGTCGCCATGGTGTTGGGGGACGTGTCGGGTAAGGGCATGCCCGCTTCGCTGCTTATGATGGGCCTGCAGGCGCGCGTGCAGGTTCTGATCGAAGAGCCGAAGAGCCTGGCCCAGGTAATGACGCGCCTCAACCGGATCACCTGCGCCAACTGTCCCTCGAACCGCTTTATTACATTCTTCCTGTGCTTGCTCGATGGCAATACCGGCGAACTTGTGTACTGCAATGCCGGGCACAATCCGCCCATTATCGTGCGCGCCTCCGGCGAGGCGGAATTGTTGAAGGGCGGCGGCCCTGTTTTGGGCATTTTGTCGGCGATCGAATATCACGAATACCGGATCCAGATCGAACCCGGCGATACTCTCGTGATCTACAGCGACGGCGTCTCCGAAGCCACCAGCACGGATGGCGAGGAGTTTGAGACCGATCGTCTGACCGAGGTCGTTGCGCGCACCCGCACGCATCCGGCCCAGGAAATTCTGGCGGCTGTAAATCGCGCAGTCGCCGAGTTCACGGCCGGCGCGCCGCAGTCGGACGACATCACCCTCATCATCGCCCGGCGCACCGCATGAACGTCGCGGTCGTTGGCCTGGGCTTCATGGGCGCCACTCATCTTTCCGCGTGGAAGAATGTGCCGGACGCCCAGGTAACTGCGGTGATGAGTTCGAACGAGACGAAGCTTTCGGGAGATCTCACGTCGATTGAAGGCAACCTCGGAGGATCGGGGGAACGCCTGGATTTTTCCGCGATACGCAAATACCGCAGAATCGATGATGTCCTGGCGGCGGACGACATAGACGCCATCGATATCTGCGTGCCTACTGACCTTCATGCGCCGACAGCGATCGCGGCGCTGCGCGCGGGCAAGCACGTGCTGCTCGAAAAGCCGATGGCGCTTGATGCTGTTGAGGCTGACAGCATTCGTCTTGCGGCGGCGGAATCCGGACGGATCCTGATGGTCGGCCATGTGCTGCGGTTCATTGGGACATATCGCGCCGCATCTGAATGGACCGCCGGAGCGGGGCGGATACAGTCCGCATTTTTCAGGCGCAGATGCGCCGCGCCAACATGGAGCGCGTGGCTGCTGGATATCAAACGCAGCGGCGGTGGCGTCTGCGATCTGTTGATACACGACACCGACTATTGCATCTCGCTCTGGGGCATGCCTGGGAGCGTGCGCGCGACGGGCTCATCCGATCTTGCGCGCGGCATCGATGTGATCAGCGCGGAACTTCGGTACGACGGAATCGGGCCGGTCACGATAGCGGGGGGATGGCATCATCCCCGCGCCTATCCGTTTTCGATGGAGTTCACCATAGTCGCCGACGCCGGCACGATCGAGTGGTCTTCCGCGGATTCGCGCGGGCTCATGCTCTATTC
>Ga0206900_1168_pt3 | contig 10910 bp, 12 predicted proteins | sample Alteio_BWOrgHeat_46_FD_153235 | JGI IMG/M metagenome (GOLD analysis project Ga0206900, IMG submission 153235) | Enriched cells from forest soil in Barre Woods Harvard Forest LTER site, Petersham, Massachusetts, United States -... | ecosystem: Environmental > Terrestrial > Soil > Temperate forest >... | reverse complement strand
GGTAAGACGATCCGCCCGTCGGAACGTAGCGGAAATCGATGCCGTCGTAGAAGTTCCCAGAAGATCCGGCGCGAACCAGAACAGGATGCAGATTGAGATCGGACACATCTGCTGTGTTCGGCAGCGACTCTCTCAACTGCACATTGACCTCGTGCTGGGAGAGATCGATCAGAGGCTGGGCGACTTCCCAGCGAATGCCGGCCTCGATCGTGAGGTGCGGCCGAATCTTCCAGGTGTCGTCAATGTACATGCCCCATTCACTATTTCGGAAATCCGCCGAGGCCAGCGCAACCGCCATATCGACGCGCTGTACCGCGCCCAGCAGCCAGTCGGCGCCCGAGTAGCCGCCGTTGCCCGTGTTCGCGTTGCTCGTATAGATGCCCGTGAAGAAGAACTGACCGCGCGGGAACTCGTTGCCGACCTGCGGGAATTCGTTATAACGATATTCGCCGCCCATGCGGAGGGAATGTTTGCCGATGACCCACGAGAAGTTATCGACGCCCTGAAAGATTTTGTCGTTAATCGAGAAAGGGCTGCTGGTGGGATTACCGGGGCTGCTGAGGTTGTTGTTCAGCGCGATGTTCGGCACGCCCCAGGAGTTTGGATCGCTTACGGGCAGCGGGGTTCCCAATTCTGCGTTGACGTTTTCCTTCCCGGCGAGCTGTTGCGAGATCACGTTGTACAGCGAGTTGTATCCGAAGCGCGCTTCATTGACCTTAGAGGGTGAGAGTATCCGGATATTCGAGAGAGCCCACTGGCTGGCGCGCGTGAACAGCGTCTGACCATCGGTGGTGAGGCCGGGCATGAGCGTGTTTTCGTTCGTCCAGCTATAGCGGCCGAACCACTGAGAATTTGCGCTCTCGTTGAAATCGATGCGCTCGGTGACCTGGTTTTTGTCCACCGGCGTTTTCGAGAGGTATTGATAATTCTGGTTCGGCAATCCGGTCTGAGCGATGTTCGGCAACGGATCGAATTTGTTCATCAGGAACAGCGAGTTCTTGTCGAACCGACTCTGCGGAATCTGATTGCCTGGAAAGGCAGTCGAAGTGACGTTGGGCACGGAGCCCATGCGGGTGGCCGGATCCTGCAAGGGCGTCGAAATCGCGGAGAAATCGCCGTTTCGCATCGCAGCAGTGAGGGTGGTCGCCGTCGCGACGCCGGTGGTTCGCGACTTGAATCCCTCGTAGTTAGACATGAAGAAGAGCCGGTTGCGTCCGTTGAAGATCTTCGGAATCCAGACCGGACCTCCGAGCGTAAAACCGTACTGATTCTGGCGAAAAGCGGATTTGGGCGGATGGGTGTTGATGAAGTCGTACGGCCTGGCGTCGAGTTTGTCATTGCGGAGGAAGTCGAAGGCGGTGCCGTGGAAATCATTTGTTCCCGGCTTGGTGGAAACGTTCACCTGACCCGCTTCGCGACCGAATTCCGCCGAGTAAACGCCGGACTGAACCTTGAATTCCTGAAGCGCGTCGACGGACGGCAGCACGATGTAAAGATTGAAGTCGACGTCAGTGTTGGTGATACCGTCGAGCGTGTAATTACTCCATGTAGCGCGCGCGCCGGAGAGCGACATGGTCAATTGAGAGCGCGTGCCGCCCTGACGTCCAGCAGCCTGGGCGGCAGGGGTGAAGCCGAAGGTCACTCCGGGCGTGAGAGAGACCAGGCTGAAGAAGTTCCGGCCGTTCAGGGGCAGGTCTTCGATGCGCTTTTGTTCGATGACCGTGCCTACGGTAGCATTCTCGGTGGCGAGAAGTTCGCCGGTGGCGCTGACCTCAACGGTTTGAGTAGCCTGACCGACCGTAAGAGTAAAGTCTACGCGGGCGGTCTGCTGCACCTGGAGTTCGATGTTCGTCTTCACGACCGTGTCGAACCCAGACGCGGACGCTCTCACCTGATACACGCCGGGCGTGAGGTCGGGAAAACTGTAAACTCCCGAGGTGTTGGTTACAGTAGAACGCGCAACGTTAGTGGCCGCGTTAGTCGCGGTCACCGCCACGTTGGGCGCGATGGCTCCGCTCTGATCTTTCACTTCGCCCGTGATTTCGCCCGCCGTCTGAGCGAACATCACCGCGGGCAGACACGCCGCTACGCACAGCAGAACACTTTTCATGGCTGGCCCCTCAACGACTCGAGTTGTTGCGGAAAAAGCTATCACAGCCGTTTTCCGGATACAAGCCACCCATAACTCTTGCCAACGCGCCGTAAGAGGGCGTTTTGGCTTCAGAATTGCTATCATGCGCCCGGAGGCTAACGCAAGATGCTTCACTGGACGCTCGTTTTTCTGGTGATCGCCCTGATCGCCGGGCTATTGGGCTTCGTAGGGATCGCCGGTACAGCCGCCGAGATCGCCAAGATTCTGTTTTTCGTGTTTCTTGTGCTGTGGCTGATCAGCTTCGTCGCGCGAAGACGAGTCTAACGATGGCGCGCGCGGGTCGGCCGCACCCGTTCAACGGCGGCGTTTGATCCGCGCGCCCAGATACCAGACGATCCCGATATTCACGAGCAGAAGGACGACCCTCATCCAGGTGAGGCGCCGGTAGAGTTCGTACGCCTCAATCGGCAGAAACAGAGCTGTGCTGATTGTCGTCAGATATTCGGCCCAGTGTTTCCTTGCTAACAGGCCACAGCCTTCAGTCAGATACAGACCGGCATAGATAAACGTTCCCGCGCTGAGCTCTTTCAGTTGCTTCGGGGTGATACGGAAAATTCGCGAAAGCGCACGGTGAATGTAGTAGTTATCGGGATCGAGACGAAGATGCTCGACCCAGGCAGAAACGACCGTGGCGACGTCTCGGTGCAGCAACTTCAGCAGACCAATTCCCGCAATGAGAAGGGTGGCCGCCTTAAGGAGTTTGAAGAGCCCGATAAGGATGATGCCGGTCTCGCTCGAGCCGGATGATGTTCCGCGCGCCAATTTTCAAGGATAGACTGCGTCAACCGTTCATTGGGTGGGCTCGAAATAGCCTTTGCGCCAATAGGCGCGCAGCGCCGAGAGTCCGGGCGGCTGATTAATCTTCACCCCGATGCGGCGGAACTTCCCATCGCGGGCGGTGTTGCTCGGGCGGTAGCCGATCAGATATTCGTTTCGAAGCTCAATGCCGATTTTCTCGGCGATATCCGGAAGATCGCGCAGCGTAGCGAAGAAGTGGCGGCCGCCGGTGGGTTCCGAGAGATTGCGGAGAAGGTCGGGACCGGAGAGTTCCTCCGGCGTGCTGCCGCCGCCGTAGATGCCAATCGCGTAAATCTGAACGTCGACCTCTTTGAGGCGATTGCGGACTTCGGCCTGGGTGTAGCGGCTGTGGTTGTCGCCGCCGTCAGTGATGACGATCAGAGCTTTCCGCGGATTTTTGGCCTTGCGCATCGCGTTGAGTCCGACGGTGACGCCGTCAAGGAGCGCCGTCGATCCCTTCGACTGAGTGCTCAGGAGGCGCTCTTCGATTTCTCCGGGATTGCTGGTGAAGGGGACCACTAGTTCCGGACGATTGGCGAATTCGACCAGGCAACCCTCGTCGGCGGGATCGGTGTATTTGAAGAACGCGGCGACGGCGGCACGGGACATCGACAACTTCCCGCCCATGCTTCCGCTGGTGTCGAAAATAATGCCAATCGATAATGGCGCGTCTTCACTGCCAAACGAGACGATCTTCTGCTCCACGTCATCTTCGTAGACACGGAAATCGCGCTGCTCGAGTCCGCTGACAAAGCGATTGAGCCGATCCGTCACGGTGACTGGGACCAGCACGACCGTAGTGTCCACACGGATGTTGGCTTTGACGTCGGTATCCGGCCTGACCTCGGATTTTTCGGGCGGGCGAACCCTCGGAACGATGTTCACCGGCGCTTCCTGGGCAAGCGCGACAAACGCCAGAAGCGGAACGATGGCGCGCTGCATGGTCAAGCCACTGGTAGCGTAGACTGCCGAACGACGAGATGCGTTTCGACACGTAGTTCCCTGCCCGCCTGTTCCGGATCGTTCATCATGCCCCAGAGCGCCTGGAACGCGGCCTTGCCGATTTCGCTCCTCGGAACCGCGACGGTGGTCAGAGCCGGTTGCGTGTATTCCGAGAACATGATGTCGTCGAACCCGACGACGGAGAGGTCTTCCGGCACCTTCAGTCCGGCGCCGAACGCGCGGTGGAGAACGCCGATGGCGGTGAGGTCATTGCCGGTCACGATAGCGGTCGGGCGCGAACCGTTAATCAGCTCGCCACATGCTGAGTAGCCGCCTCTTACCGTGAAGTCCGAATCGATGGCGCGAGCGGGCTCGATGCCCGCCTGGAGGGCGCCCTTGATGAACGCCTTCTTGCGAACCTGGGCCGAAGGCAGTTCCAGCGGCCCACCGATGTAGGCGATGCGCCGGTGGCCTAGTTTCGCGAGGTGCTGGAGGCTGTCGCAGATGCCGCGCTCATAGTCCACGACAATGTTGCTCACATTGCGGCTGACACGCCCGAGATCCAGGAAAACGGACGCTACGCCGGACTGCGGAAGCAGCTCTGCCACAGCAGGATCGATTTGTGAGGTTAAGATCGCGACGCCCGGCACCTGAAGGCCGGTCAGGCGCTTAACCGCGTTGAGCGTTCTCTGCGGATCGTAGTTCGTATTCAAAACGATCGCGTCCATATTGTGCAGGAGCGCCTGATCCTGAAAGGCGGAAGTAACCTCGGGGAAGAATGGGTTCCGGATATCGGAAATGATCAGCCCCAGGAGCGAACTGCGCCCACGCGCGAGATTGCGCGCCGCCTGATTCTGCGAATAGCCAAGTTCGCGGATCGCTTCCTCAACGCGGTCCTTTGTTTCCTGCCGCGTTCCCCTCGTGCCGTTCAAAACATGTGAAACAGTCGCTATCGAGACTCCCGCTCGCGCAGCGACGTCCTTGATGCTTACTGACAAACGATCCCCCTCCGACCTAACCCGGTTCCGTTTTAGTAGTCTATCCAAACCGTTCCCGCATCTATTCGTTACGGCGCCATCTGGGCGCCTGCCGTTTATACTTGTCCTTTCCATGTCCATTCTGGATGTCAACGAGATCCGCGCAATATTACCGCATCGATATCCGTTTCTTCCTGTAGATCGAATTATCGAACTCGAGGCGGATCGCGTGGTCGGCATAAAAAATGTCACCGTAAATGAGCCGTTCTTCGTCGGTCATTTCCCCGATTTTCCCGTAATGCCGGGGGTCTTGATCGTGGAGGCGATGGCTCAGACTGCGGGGGTACTGGTGCTGCGCGGCATTCCGGACCGCGAGAACAAGCTTGTGTTCCTGGTCTCGGTGGATGCGGCGCGCTTCCGTAAACCGGTAGTGCCGGGCGATCAGTTGCGGCTTGAGATGAAGGTGATCAAGCGCAAAGGTACGGTAGCGAAGATGTCGGGCGCGGCGACCGTGAACGGGGTACTGGTCGCCGAGGCTGAAGTGATGTGCAAGCTCGAAGATAAAACTCCTGAGCACTCTCAGCCGACTCCACCGGCTGCTTAATGCCGGTTCATCCGACAGCGATCGTCGACCCATCCGCGAAGATTCATCCGCTGGCGGAGATCGGACCCTGGTGCATGATCGGCGCCGATGTCGAGATCGCGGCGCGCACCCGTCTGATGTCGAATCTTGTGATCGAGGGACCGACCGTAATCGGCGAGGACAACGTGTTCTTCCCGTTTTCGACCGTCGGCGTCGCCTCGCAGGACAAGAAGTATCGCGGGGAACGCGCCGAGACCCGAATCGGAAGCCGCAACAGCATCCGGGAATTCGTAACGATTCATCGGGGCACGGAACGCGGCGGGCTGGTGACGAGCATCGGCAACGATTGCCTGCTGATGACGTATACGCATGTGGCGCACGATTGCCGCATCGGCGACCACGTGATTTTGGGAAACAGCGTGGGGCTAGCGGGCCACGTAGTGGTGGAGGACTGGGCGGATATCAGCCCGTTCAGCGGCATACATCAGTTCTGCCGTATCGGGCGGCATGCGTTTATTGGGCCTTACACGGTGATTAAGCAGGATGTGATGCCGTTCTCGCTGACCAGCCATCAGCCCGAGGCGCAGGTGTTCGGCGCGAACGCAGTCGGGCTTTCGCGGCGGGGATTCGAGAAAAGCTCGATCGAGGCGTTGCAGACGGCGTTCCGGCTTCTGACCCGAGCGAATCTGAACACGTCGCAGGCGGTAGAGCGGATCCGGGAGGAATTGCCGCCTTGTCCCGAGGTGGACCACCTGCTGGAGTTCATTGCCAGTTCCGAGCGGGGCGTGGTGAAGGGCTAGCTTGAAGTACGGGATCATCGCCGGGAACGGGCGGTTCCCGATTCTCGCTCTCGAAACCGCGCGCCGACAGGGCGACGAAGCGGTGGCCTTCGCAATCAGGGAAGAGGCTTCGCCTGAAGTGGAACAGGCGGCGGCGAAATGTTACTGGATTTCGCTCGGAGAACTCAGCCGGCTGATCGAATCGTGCAAAGCCGAAGGCATTCGCCAAATCATGATGGCGGGCCAGGTGAAGCACGCGAAACTATTCTCGTCGATCAAGCCGGACTGGCGTCTCTTTAAAGTGTTGGCGGCGCTGCCCCGCAAGAATACGGATTCCCTGATTGGAGCCGTGCGGAAGGTTTTGTCGGACGAAGGCATTGAACTGGTTGATTCCACGCTCTTGCTGAAGCCTCTTCTCGCTCCGGCGGGCGCAATTACAAAACGAAAGCCCGATTCGGATGAACGGCGGGATATCGAGTACGGGCGGAAGATCGCGCATGCGCTTGCGAGCCTGGATCTCGGGCAAAGCGTCGCCATTGCGGACAAAGCGTGCGTTGCCCTCGAAGCAATGGAGGGTACGGATGCGATGCTCCGGCGCGCGGCGAGCCTGGTGGAGGGACGCCGGTTGACGCTGGTGAAGGCATCGTCACGCCGGCGGCATCTATTGTTCGATGTTCCTGTGATCGGACCCCGGACGATTGAGGCGATGGTGGAGACCAACACGACCGCGCTTGCGGTTGACGCGGGCCGCACTCTGATGCTGGACCGCGACGATCTGATCGCGAGAGCGAACACGGCGAAGATCTCGATCACAGGGTTGGAGGCGGCGGAGTGACACGCGTCGCGGTTATCGGGGCAGGGTCGTTCGGCGCGAATCACGTTCGGGTGGTGGCGGAAAGTCCGCGCGCTCAATTGAAATACGTCGTGGACGCGAACGGCGAGCGCGCTCGTGAACAGGCGGCGCAACATGGGGCGGAGGCAGCGACGGACTATCGCGAGGTCATCGGCAAGGCCGATGCGGCGATTGTGGCGGTTCCGACCGTGGCGCATGCGGAAGTCGCGTGCGCGCTGCTGGAAGCCGGAATCGACGTTCTGGTTGAAAAGCCCATCGCTCCGAGCCTCGCGGAGGCGGACCGAATCGCCGCGGCGGCGGAGCGCGGGGGACGCATCGTTCAGGTAGGGCACCTAGAGCGCTTTAACCCCGCGGTGCTTGCGCTCGAAAAGATCGCGACCATCCCGCTGTTTTTCGAGATCCACCGGATGAGCGTTTTCACCCTGCGGAGCCTCGATGTGGACGTGGTGCTGGATCTGATGATTCATGACCTCGATATCGTGCTGGCGCTCGCGGGTTCCCCATTGAAGGACGTCAAGGCTGCGGGGATCTCAGTATTGTCACCGAAGGTGGATATCGCGAACGTGCGGCTGGAATTCGAGAACGGGTGCGTGGCGAATCTGACGGCGAGCAGGGTATCGACCGAACGGGTGCGGAAGCTTCGAGTCTTTCAGCCGCGACAGTACATATCCATCGACTATGCCAAACGGAGCGCCGCCGTGTTCACAGTGGGCGGTCCGCAGGGCATCGAATTCGAGCAGCTTGAGGTCGATCATGGAGAGCCGCTGAAGCTGCAGTTCGATCATTTCCTGGACTGCGTGGAAACGCGCGCCACGCCGAAACTCGACGCGCGGGTGGCGCGTAAAACACTGGAGGCAGCCCTCTCCGTCCTTGCTAAAATTGAAGAACACGCAGGGGTTGTCGCGAAAACTCTCGCTGCAGGATGGAAACCTTAACCCCGCGGGTGGCCGCCTCTAACAACACGGAAGCGGAACCTGAACTCGATCTGTTGTTGCGGCTTGACACCCCGGCAGATGGCCGCCGACGCCGCAATGCGGGCGTTTTATCAATTGCTTTTCATGTAGTTACGGTTTCCGCGCTGCTGCTGATCAATCCGGCGCCGAATGTCCGCCAGGAGCGTCCGGAGCGATATTTTGTCCGGCATGTGACGCCGCTCTACACGCCTCCGGAACTCACGCAGAAGGCTCCGAATAAGGGACCTGTAAAGAAAGAGCTGACGCTCGAAACGATTGCGCCTCATCCGGCGTTGAAATCCCCCGCGCCAGCGCCTGCTCCGAAGCAGACCGCGAATAAATCGATTCCGCTGCCGCCGACTCCCACGCCGCAGGCTCCACGGGCGATTCCGACCATTGAGCCGCCGAAGATCGAGGCGGCGCTGCCGATGCAGCAGAATCCGCTGGGAGTGGTTTCGCAGCTTCCTCCGCCGCCCGGAAGCGGCCAGCCAAAGATCACTCTGGAGGATGTTGCGCCGAAAACTCAGCCTACGGGTAAGCCGACGGGCGCAATCGCGATGCCGGGCTCCACGGTACAGGACGCGCTGCGCGCCCTGAACAAGGGCGGCGCAACGGGCGCCGCATCGGGAGGCGAGATCACGTTCGATCAGGGAGGAAGCGGGCCCGGCCTGAACCTTCCGGCGTCCGCAGGACAGGCCCAAGGTGGAATCAGGCTGCTCAGCAATCCGGAAGGCGTCGACTTCAGGCCCTATCTGATTCAGGTGATGGCGGCGATCCGGCGGAACTGGTTCGCGGTTTATCCCGAGGCGGCGAAGACTGGTATGCGGGGCGAGGTTGTCTTGCAGTTCCGTGTCGCCAAACAAGGCATGGTGGCGAAGGTCGTTTACAACGGACAGTCGCCTTCGCGGCCGTTAAACGAGGCTGCGGTTTCGGCGATCAGCGCGTCGAACCCCTTCCCGCCGCTTCCGGTTGAGTTCCACGGCGACCACATCGATTTGCAGATGCGGTTTCTGTACAACATGCCGCGCTGAGCTGCTCGGAACGGATGCCAGCGCCCCTTGGCAGTTGTTGGGCGAAAATCCCAGGCGCAGGCTGTGGAGCGTAGCGACCGCCTGCCGGATGCTCACAAGCCCTTCTCTCATGTCGGTCAGCAGGTTGGCGCTCGGGCCGATTCACGATCGATAGAACTGCGCGCGTTGTCCGAACGGAAATGCGCGCCGGGGCGGGCAGACCAGCCAGATGCGCCGCGCCGGTTGTTATTCAGAGCAGATCCGAGTATTCGGGATGTTTTCCGAGATAGCCCTGCACATAGGGGCAGCTCGGGATGACCTTCAGATTCTGTTTGCGCGCCCAGTTCAGCGCCGCCTCGGCGAGCTTTCCCGCGAGACCCTGGCCCTGATATTCGGCAGGCACTTCCACGTGAACCATTTCGACCGCCTGGCCCGCGGGGCGGTAATTCAGTTTCGCGAGGTTGGGTGGGAAACCTGCCTCGAACCTGTGAAACTTCTCGTTGTGGCGTACCTCGAGGTCCGCCATGGTTATGCCGCCTCGGCCATTTCGGCGCGGGCCCTGGCGATGACGCTCAGATACTGGCGGGCGCGCGACTCCATTTCGTCGTAGCGGTTCTCGCGGATCAGTTTGGCGTCCACGAGTTCCCCGCCGACCGCCACGGCGCAGGCTCCGGCTTTCAGAAATTCACCAGCGGTTTCCAGATTGACGCCGCCAGTCGGGATCATTTCGATGTGCGGCAGGGGTCCTTCGAGCGCCTTGATGTATTTCGGGCCACCGACGGAGTTCGCGGGGAATACTTTCACGACGTCGGCGCCGGCTTCCCATGCCGTCAGGACTTCGGTGGGAGTCAGAGCGCCGGGGCAGATGACCTTGGAGTAGCGCTTCGCCATCTCAATAGTGGCGATTTTGAGGGTCGGGGTAACGAAGAACTGCGCTCCCGCCAGCATGCAGGCACGGGCGGTTTCCGGGTCGAGAACCGTACCAGCTCCGAGCACGATCGAATCGCCGAACCGGTCGGCGAGCTCTTCGAGAGCTCGGATGGCTCCGGGCACGGTCATCGTTACTTCGGCGGCCCGGACGCCTCCGCGATGGATCGCTTCGATGGAGCGGATGGCCGATTCGGCGCTCGGCGTGCGGACGACGGGAACGATCCCGATGCCCGAAATAAAGTCCAGAATCTCGCTGGCGGTCACAGCTTCACGATATCAACAGGGGTATCTCCCGCTAAACTAAAAACATACTCATCGACTTTTTCGGCTTTTCGTCCGTCTTCACACAAGGAGCCAGAGTTTGATCTTTCGGGCCGTCGAGGATGCGGACCTGATCGCACGCGTTCGGCGGAGCGATATCGAGGCGTTTAACCACCTCGTTTCGCGCTGGGAGAAGCGTGTCTTCAATTACCTGCTTCGCCTTACGGGCAACCCGGACGACTCGCTGGACCTCAGTCAGGACGTGTTTCTGAAGGCTTACCAGAATATCCGCAAGCTGGATGACGCGGCGCGTTTCGGGCCATGGCTGTTCCGCATCGCCCATAACGAGGCCTACTCGTTGTTCCGCAAGCGGCGGCCGGAAGCCGATCTCGAAGACGCCGAACTGATCGAACGCGAACCGGCCCGAAGCGCCGCGCCCGACCTGACGATCGCCGTCGGGGCAGCTCTCAACCGCCTTACGCCCGAACAGCGGGAGGCGGTGGTGCTGAAGGTTTACGAAGGCTTCAAATTCGACGAAATAGCCGAAATACTGGGGACCCCGGTTTCCACAATCAAGTCGCGGCTCTATACCGCGCTCGATCTCCTGAAAGCCGAACTCGCGCCCAGCCACAGCAGAGGTATGCGATGAGTACTTGCGACCGCGCGGAAGCT
>Ga0206900_1238_pt1 | contig 10950 bp, 12 predicted proteins | sample Alteio_BWOrgHeat_46_FD_153235 | JGI IMG/M metagenome (GOLD analysis project Ga0206900, IMG submission 153235) | Enriched cells from forest soil in Barre Woods Harvard Forest LTER site, Petersham, Massachusetts, United States -... | ecosystem: Environmental > Terrestrial > Soil > Temperate forest >... | reverse complement strand
AAAAAAGCCTTAAACCATCCCCAAAATTCGAAAAAGCAAAGAAAATCGTTGCCAGTTTGAAAAAACAAGGCACGGAATCTTTGGCTCATGTCAAATAACCGTAGGAGTTTGGTATAGCCTCAACATATTTACAGCTCTGCTATTCTCATTAATCAAGTTCTCTTAAGTCTATACAAACGCGTCAGCATTTGAGCAATAAGCACGAATGTCATGACTATAACATAAATTCCAGCCAGCAATACCGCGATTGCGCATATTATTAACAAAGAAGTAGCTTCATAAATACTTCCAAAAACTGATAGAAGTGCCAGAATTCCAAAGGTGCAGGCAAGGACAATGATTACAGTGGATGCGATAATAGATATTTCTACAAAATCATAATCAATCCTACTCTCGTCGTCAGGAAATTTGTTGGCTTCGTGTTCAACAATAAATGAAATAATGAGTGCGATGAAAAACAATATAGCTAGCGCACAAAAAAACAAGGAAAGGGTTCCTCCTAATCCAAATACCAAGTTTGATAAAAAAAACAATGAAATAGCACAATTCAGCCCAAGAGAGATTTTTGTGAACGTTCTTATTTCATATTGGTTTGGGGTAGTTGGCGGGTCTTCATCTTCTGTTTTAAGAAAAAAACTCGATACTTTTTGAGGCTTCCGATGAAAGCTAAAACCATGTTTGCCGTAGGTCTTGGTTGGCTCTTTTACATTAGCTACAGATTTGTCAATGCAGGAAGTATTTAATGAATCCGTTGTCTGGACTTTTTTCGAGGATGCGACCTTGCTCCCCGATACTAGCACTTGCTGGCATTGTAGGGTGTTGATATTCAGTGCCGCCCTTCTTTCCGTACATGCGCTAAAGAGAATGGTTACGAATACGGCAAGGATAAATCTCCTCATTGACAAGATGTGTTTGGCTATATGACGAAAGTAATCGCTTGTTTGTGAGCAACTGCCCAAAACTCTTCTTAATATTGTTTCTCAATTTTCAGTCTATGACAAGCAGGCATATCCTTTTTTTCCTTTCCATCATCTGTTTGTATTCATGTAGCCCAAAAAGAACCGCTGTAGACCTTATTGTCCACAATGCGGTGGTATATACGGTGGATGGCACATTCAGCACCGCCCAAGCTTTCGCGGTGAAGGACGGCAAATTTGTGGCTGTTGGCACCAACGACGAAATAATGAGCCGCTATGGGGATAAGGCCACCAAAATCATTGATGCGCAAGGAAAGCCCGTCTATCCCGGTTTTTTTTGATGCCCACTGCCATTTCTATTCCTATGGCAAAATGCGCACGGAATGTGATCTTGTGGGCTGCAACAGTTTCAAGGAAGTGGTGGACAGGTTGATGCTATATGCTAAAACCAACAAAGCCCCATGGATCATGGGCCGTGGCTGGGACCAGAACCGATGGCCCGGTAAGGAGTTCCCCGTAAAGGATACCTTGGACCTGCTCTTTCCCAATACCCCTGTATATCTGTCGCGTGTGGATGGCCATGCTGCCCTGGTAAACCAGAAGGCATTGGACTTGGCAGGTATAAATGAAGAAACTGAAGTGGAAGGCGGAAAAATCATTACCAAACCCGTTTCGGGCAAACGGATCACCGAGAACGATAATAAGTACCATTCCTGGTATTCGTTTACCAAAGACAGGATCACCGGGGTACTGGTAGACAATGCTGCGGACAAAGTGAAAGCGGTGATCCCGGCCCCCACCAAGGAAGAAATGCGGCAATATCTCCTCAAAGCGCAAGCGGATTGTTTCAAGGTGGGCCTTACATCGGTAGATGATGCCGGGCTGGACAAAAACATCATAGACCTTATCGAGGAAATGCAGAAGAAAGGTGAATTGCAAATGCGTATCTATGCCATGGCCAGCGGCACCCATGAAAACCTTGATTATTATCTCGATCACGGACCCATAAAAACAGACCGGCTGCATGTATGCTCATTCAAGTTTTATGCGGATGGCGCATTGGGTTCCCGGGGGGGCCTGTTTGTTGTTCCCTTACAACGACCGGCCGAGCGAACAAGGCTTTCTGCTCAGCAAACCCAGCTTTTTCAAGGAAGCGGCTGCACGGATAGCCAAATCGCAGTTCCAGATGAACACGCACTGTATCGGCGACTCTGCAAACCGGTTCATGCTGCATGTTTATGGCGGCGTATTGAAACCGGGCAATGACCGACGTTGGCGCATAGAACATGCCCAGATCGTAAACAAGAACGATTTTGACCTGTTTGGCAAATACAGGATACTGCCCTCGGTACAGCCCACCCATGCTACGTCAGATATGTATTGGGCCAAAGAAAGGGTGGGAGAAGCCAGGTTGAAAGGGGGATATGCCTATAAGCAGCTTTTGAATGAAAACGGGGTGTTGCCCATGGGGAGTGATTTCCCGGTAGAATCCATCAACCCTTTGTATGGTTTTTATGCGGCGACCGCCCGGCAAGACAGTGTGGGATACCCGGCAGGCGGATTTCAAATGGAAAATGCACTTACCCGGCAGGAAGCCTTGAAAGGCATGACGATATGGGCAGCATTTGCCAATTTTGAAGAGAAAGAAAAGGGCAGCATAGAGCCGGGCAAACTGGCTGATTTCGTAATGTTGGACCGTGACATCATGAAGGTGCCGCTGCGGGAAGCCAGGGATGCCAAGGTGGTCCAAAATTCCATGGACATGGCATCAGCCCCCAAACAAAAGTAGGCTGTAAAGCAGCCAAGGCCAGTTTATTAAAAAAGGCTGAATTTTTTTGCCCAAGCCCTTGCATTTTGCCAAAGGATTTACTACATTTGATTTGCGTTCTTAAATTTATTGTATTAACCAAATCCTAATGCTATGGTATTAACCTTTGAAGAATTGAGGAAAGTGAAAGACAGTCTGCCCCACGGCGGCATTGAAAAAATCGCAACCGAACTTCATGTGGATGAACAATCGGTTCGGAATTACTTTGGTTCAGACCATTTTGGTCACGATAGCTTCGTTGGAGCCCATTTCGAGCCTGGTGTGCATGGCGGATATGTGAAACTCGACGACGATACCATTTATCAGGCTGCGCTGAAATATATCGAACACGCAGACTAGACGGCAAAACAAACAAACAAACCAGTAAACCCTGTAGAGAAACAAGTCAATTGTTTCCCTACAGGGTTTTTTTGTTGCTACGGCTAAAAAAACTAACTTAGGTTTTTTTTAACACCATATAAAAACCTAAATCAATGGAAGAACTATCAGAATTTGATTTGTTTACGGGAGGAAAGCGCCCAGAATTTGCAGTATTTTACAATGTGGCACTTACTCGGGCAATAGGTATCCTAAACTACTATGCGCATCCCAACACAAAAGAGCTGCAAAATTTTACCGAAAAAGCCTTTAAAACAAAATTTGAAGAATGGATTACCATAAAAAAGCAATTACCTACCGAACCGGCCTACCATGAAATGGCGAATTATTTGTGGAAATCTTTCGACCTACGTGAAAACGACCAAGGCTACGCCCTCACGGATCTCGATAAAAAAATGACTGCTGAGTTGCTGCTAAAGTTGTACGAAATCAGGGATTTTCATTCTCATGCCTATCATGACAATATTGCTTTAAAAGTCAGTGCGGAATTTGTGAAATTTATAGAATCCATGCATGATCGTGCCCTTGACAAGGCAAGGGAAAAGTATGATACCACCGACTATGAAAAAATGTATTGTGGGAAAAATGCCAGGTTCGGGTTTTTCAGAGATGTGTACCCCGATTTTTTCATCACGCAAGAAGGCAGGGCATTTTTGTTGAGCCTATTCCTTACCAAGGGTGAAATGACCTTGTTCCTCCAACAAAAAAAAGGAAGCAAGCGGAACGATAAGGATGAGTTCAAGGTAAAACACTTTGTGTACAGATATTTCACCCACAGGGAAGGTTCTGCGCGACGGTGGATCAGCCAAGAAGAGGCTATGCTGGACGTGTTGCCGGAAGACATGAAAAACCAGGTACAATCCGCCCGAAAAGCCTATAAAGTGCTTAGCTACTTGGCCGACCAACCGGAACTGTCCACCCTATCAGCACTGAATATTAGTGATAGGCCGGGCAATGCGGGAGATACCACGTCAATCTTTTGCCTCAAAAATGGAACCTTGGTGCACAATGCCATGGATTTGATTGCGTTCTGCAAAGAATATGACCTATTTCACGGCGTACAGGCCACCGAGGAAAAGGGAAGGATACACATCACGGTAGATTGCAATGGTCGTGCCTTTGTGCTTGATTTTTTAGAGGCGGACATTAAAAAGGTCGCGCTCGATTTTTTCAGGAGCAGTGACAAACGGGCCTACAATACGTCTTTTCGTGAAAAGCTTGATGAATGGGCGCAATCCCGCAACCATTTGCTGGACATTCTCTACATGACAGAAAGAAGCACACCCCATACCATAGAAGATGCAGAAACATCACTGTTTGAAGAACTGGAAAGCTATTACAAACAAAAACTGATGGGCGGCCCCATACTTCGAGAAAAATTGGGACGCTGGATTGACATCATACAAAAAAACCATGGGGTGGACAATGCGGCACAGTTTCGGGAATTTGTGGAAAGGGTAAGGAACGAAACAATTTGGGTAAGCCATTATGACCTCTTTGCCACTGAAAACCACAAACCCAGATCGAGCGACAAGTTCATGCTTTTTGCAGTCCATTATTTGATGGATTGGGGCAATACGGGCTGGGAATGGGGATTTAAGAACCCTGCCACCATAGAGAAAACAGAAAGGGAGAAGAACAGGCTATTGTTGAAGCTAGACAATGAAAAATTGGCCCAAGCATTGGCCTTAGATCGTGAAACAAAGGGCGGAGAAACCCCAACCATTGATGTGGCAACCGAGCGAGAACGGCTAAGAATATCCGCAGGCTTGGTGGTTTATGCTGCCCAGAAACCCCAAGGCACTCGCTTGGCCCTCAAAGAAGGGCAGGCACTGCTCAGGGCGGAGGATCAGCTGTTCCTTATTGGCCCTGTTGCCATGCGGAACCTTCTGATAGCATTTCTGATAGATGGGAAGGACATCAAGCATTTCTTTAAGCCCTTGGCCATGGACATGAAAAAAATAGGAGAAGCCATCAAATCAAAGGCAGAACTGCCTGAGAATCTGGAACTAATTGGCAGCCATGAAATGCCGGAAACTATGCGCAAGGCACTAAAAAACAGTAAAAAAACCTATAGCAATGAAAACAGTATTGCCCAAGCACGCAAAAAAATAAACCGGATCATTGACGAAGTGATACGCCCGCTTCAAAACGGAGCCGCAGACAAATTGAGTCGCGCCGAAAAAAACCGCAAGATCATGGACATGTACTTGTATTACGACTGGAAATATGCGAACAATGACGATTTCAAGTTTTTGCGGAGGCATGAGTACCAGCAGATGAGCGTGTACCACTATCTTTTGGAAAAGCACAAAAGAAACGAATACGGTTTCCTTATTGATGGGATCATGGGCCATATTCCCCAAGAAATACTTTTGTTGCTGAACAAGGCCCGTGACATGGACGGCCTTTTGCAAAGCCTTTGCGTAGAAACCACAAAAAGGCTAAATGATTGGCGAGAATTATTGGACATGAGGGACTTGCCTTTTAGGAAAAAAAGGGAGATCCTTGAAAAGCTTTCAGTGACCCTTCCTGACAAGTCATTGACCTTGAACCCGTACATGCCCGTACCCGTGCATCCCCTCTGGGTCATCAAAAAATACTACAAGGCCGAGAATGAGGCCGGAGGCTTTAGCCTGAGCTACAAGAAAATCAGGGAAAACGGACTCATAAGCTCGCTAAAGGCCGAAAACTATGCTTGGGAAAGCTATTCGGAGTTTTTGGGGCAACATCCCCAGAAAGACAAGATTACAAAAAAACTGAAAGGCAGTTTCGACCGCTTGATCACTGAGGACACCTTGGTTTGGCATATTGGGCAAAAATATTTGGAAACCATGATGCCTGCCTGGCGCGATGCCCTGACCGAAGCCGTACAAGCTGGTAGGAACCTGCGGGAAACCGAAGTGAAACTGAATTTGGCTGATTTGACATTGGTTCTGAAGTACCATCAATTGGATGACGTGCTGCTTCAAGAAAGCAAGGCAACCATGCTGAAAATTGCCGAGCACCTGAAAAGAAGCCTCCCTTATAGGGAAGAAAAGCTCAAAGAATTTGATCCCGCTAAAAAAATCGAAAACAGATTCAAGTTTAATATAGATGAAAATCTTTCGGAATTGCCCTATGATGATGTGCACAAAGAAAGGAGCAGGATCGCATCTGAAGCACTGCATTGGGCCAAGTATATTTTGGAATGGGAACTAGCTGCGGTAAGGAGCATGCTAAGCAGCGACCTGCAAAAATGGCGTGTGGTGAAATCCGGTTATCCCAGGATTGGTTTCCGACAAGTGATGGACTACTGTGCACTCACTGATACTTTGAAAGACTTGGTAGCCAAGATACGCAACCATTCATTTCATTTTGTGATTCCTGAGGGCTGGTGCTACGCGGAACTTGAAAAAAACGAAGACCTTTGCAGGTTGTTGAAATATGTCCCAAAGGAGAAGCATTGGCGTGCATTGGAAGCAAAAAAACAATCGCGAAACCTATCGTAAAAGGCTTATTGTCAAATTTAGGTTGCATCCTATGGTGTGAATGCCCCTGTTTTGAAGGGTAAATACACCCCAATAGGGTAACGACATTGACTGATGATAGGTGTGAATGCCCCTGTTTTGAAGGGTAAATACACCTTTTACCGCTTGCAATAGATGAACTTAAAGGTGTGAATGCCCCTGTTTTGAAGGGTAAATACACCTACATCCAGATAATAGATAAACCCAAAAACGGTGTGAATGCCCCTGTTTTGAAGGGTAAATACACCGCTTCCTTGGAACTGCCCCAAAGCTCTTTTGGTGTGAATGCCCCTGTTTTGAAGGGTAAATACACCTAGTCGTATCGCCGACGGCAACAACGTGGGGTGTGAATGCCCCTGTTTTGAAGGGTAAATACACCTTTTGACTTGTGCTAAAAGCCAATCTGTTTGGTGTGAATGCCCCTGTTTTGAAGGGTAAATACACCCGCCGATGTGCGTGGTGGTCTTGGCGTAGAGGTGTGAATGCCCCTGTTTTGAAGGGTAAATACACCGCAGTAAACATATATTGGTATTCTTTATTTTGGTGTGAATGCCCCTGTTTTGAAGGGTAAATACACCCTTCTTACGAAACGAGTTCATACATGCAGTGGTGTGAATGCCCCTGTTTTGAAGGGTAAATACACCTGTCGCCCATGGCTTTGCCGCTCCCGTTTTGGTGTGAATGCCCCTGTTTTGAAGGGTAAATACACCTATGAGGGTCTGAAGCATTTTGTAGAGATTGGTGTGAATGCCCCTGTTTTGAAGGGTAAATACACCTAGTTTTAAACAGTGTAATTTTTCATGTTGGGTGTGAATGCCCCTGTTTTGAAGGGTAAATACACCTATGATGGTTTTGGGTTTTAAACTTTACCTGGTGTGAATGCTCCTGTTTTGAAGGGTAAATACACCCCGTGTTCCTGTCGCCCGTGTTCCTGTCGGGTGTGAATGCCCCTGTTTTGAAGGGTAAATACACCTATTTCTTCTGCTGATTTACCTTTAGCAAAGGTGTGAATGCCCCTGTTTTGAAGGGTAAATACACCTTTTTTAATTGTTAACTTTTGCCATACTCGGCCTGAAAGCCCTCTTTTGAACCATCCTGCGGTTGACCCCCAGGATGAGCCGACTACTAAGTTTTTTGTGTCTTTGGGCAGAAGGGCAATACGCTTTTCGCAAAACGCAAAACTTTGTATGCTTTTTCAAGTCCTTCCCCCCAAATCCCCAAAAAACACCCTTTCGATCAACGTCGTTCATCTCCTGTTTTTTGCCGTTTGTCGATTGGATATGCAGCTGGTCTATAATATTTTAGCAGGACATTTATTTTGGTTTCATTTGTGATGCTCATTGGTTCAACTGCCTGAACACATGGAGCATTGAATTTCATTTGTCAAAACTTTATCAAAACTAAATGTCATGAAGAAAACAACAACAATTTTACTGTTCACGGCTGCGGCCCTTGCCTTTTCCACCTTGGCGAAAGCGCAATATTCAGTCACCACCACAAAAACCACCTATACCGAATTGGTGAGCCCAACGGTTATTGCCAGCGGTACAAGCATAGGTACCCATTACATGCTCAATATTCCCGGGTCATTCACCATGTTCGGGAAACCTTATGGCCTGGATTATGCCTCCACCCAAGGCGTGGAGCCCAATATTTTCCCCACTCCGGGAATGACAATGACCGAAGCGAACTCCAACAATACCAATGTGGATGTGAATGTATTCACCAATTGTTCCGCTCAGGGCCTGGATGCCACTTCGTCTATGTCCTATCAAGTGACGGGGGATACCAAAACGGGCATGATAAAATACCAATGGAAAAACATGGGTATCAAGGGAAGTGGTGCCGCCACCGATTTTATCAATGTGCAACTTTGGATGAACCGGGCTGACAATACCTTCACGATAGTTTTTGGGCCGAACCAAATAACCGGCTCCGGGGCATTCTCAAATGGTGGGGTATCCATTGGCGCGGATCAGTTCGATGCCACTTTCGACCATATATTAGGCTCTGTATCGTTGAAAGGCGATCCTGCCGCACCGACATTGAATACGGCAACACGTTCCATAACGGCTCCCGCATCGGTATTGACGGGTTTCCCAACCAATGGCACTACCTATACTTTCAAGTATTCCACCCACACTTCGGGTATTGATATAGCAACAATACCTGAACCCATGACCATGAGCTTGTTTCCCAACCCTGCCCATACCAGCACCAAGCTTGGCTATGCACTGCAAGAGACGGGAAACGTACATATATCGTTATTGGATATTACGGGTAAAGAAATAAAAACCGTTTTTGACGGCATCCAGGCAGTGGGTGTTCATGAGCAGCAAATAGAAACAGCAGAGCTAAATACGGGTATTTATTACTGTAGGTTATATGCAAATGGTGCGATTAGAACAGAGAAGGTCGTTGTATTGCATTAATGTCGCTATTTGCTACCGAAGCTGGATGTTGCCAATAAGTGCACCGGGGGTCGGTGCCAAGGCAGCATCCAGTTTCTATTTTAAGAGCCTGTCTAAAATTTGTTATAGTGAATCCATTTTCAGGATATTGAACCATTCATTATTTTACCAATTGGTGTACCAGTTCCTGATAATTTCTTCCAATCGGCACCGATATGCCTCCCAGATCCAATGTTGAGCGCTCGACGGCCAATATATTCCTTCGCGACACAATAAAGGATTTGTGCACCCGCAAAAACTCTTTTTCAGGCAATAGCTCCACCATTTTCTTCATGGTTTCTTTCACGACAATGCGCTCCTTGCGAAGATGGATTTTCAAATAATCCTTCATCCCTTCAATGAAGATTATGTCATCCAGATATACCCTTACCATTTTAAGGCCTGAGCGGATGAAAATACTTTCTTGTTTGACAAGTACAGCCCCTTCATTTTCTTGAGAAGATATGTTTTCCAATCTCTCAGTTACTTTGTTCACCGCCAAAGCAAACCGGTTGAAGGAAAAGGGCTTCAACAAAAAGTCTACGATATTAAGTTCATACCCGTCGAGGGCATAATCGCGAAAGGCAGTGGTGAAAATGGCAAGTGGGGGATGGCTCAATGATTTCAGCAGGGCTATACCGTCCACTTCGGGCATGTTTATATCCAAAAACACAAAATCAACGGGGCTATCGTACAGGTATTTGATGGCCTGGTACGCATCCGTGCACTTTTTCACCAATTGTATACCCGGGAACCTGGAGATAAACGTTTCCAGCACTTCATGGGCCAGGGGCTCATCATCTATGATCATGCAGGTCATCATCATGACAGGTCCAGGTTCAAATGTACCGTATAAGAAGAGGGCTCATCCGATATGTCCAGTTGGTGACGGTCTGGGTACACCAACTTTAGCCGGTTGACAACATTGCTGATCCCGAAACCATTATGGGCATGGCCATTCTGCGCCAAGGCGGGTTTATTGTTCTCCGCAATGAGTTGCAGATGTTTGTTGTCCACCTGAATATGGATGTCCACACGGGCTTTGTCGGCTATTTTGTTGGCCCCGTGCTTGAAGGTGTTTTCTACAAATGGTAACAGTAGGAGCGGAGCGATCCGCTGCCCGTTCACATGGCCATCCACTTCAAACCGGATCGTTGTTTTCTCAGATTGCCTCAGCCGTTCCAGGTCTATATAGTCTTTCAGGTATTTTATTTCCTTTTCCAGTGGCACGGTGGTCTCGTTGCTTTCATAGATCATGTATTCCATAATGTTTGATAGCTTGAGCACTGTTTCCGGGGCCAAGTCCGATTTTTTCAGGGTGAGGGCATACAGGTTGTTCAGGGTGTTGAACAGGAAATGGGGGTTGATCTGGGCTTTCAGCAGCCTGAGCTCAGCGTGCAGGTTTTGGGTTTCCAAGGCTTTGGCGCGCTGGTTTTGTCGGTACCAGTCTTTGCTCAGTTTCAAAGCAGTGGTAATGGCGATGGTAACCGATTGCTCGAGCAGGTTGTCAAAATACATTGGGAAAAAATGGACTTCCCTTTTGGAATGGAAGATATAGATCAGGCAAAAAAGGTACAGAAATGTCCAAAGCAAAGCGTAAACGAAGTCCAGCCCTATGAGTAGCCCTGCATATATCAGTCCCTTGTCCTTTAGCAGATATCTCGGGATCAAAAAATATAGGTTGAAATAACAAACGGGTAGCGTAATGAGCACTATGCCTGCTGCAGGGATAAGGCCGGTGGCACCGTGCATGTCTATAAGCGCATATACGCAGGGCCAGAGGTACAACAGCCAAAAGGCGATATGTTGCAGAAGCCTGTTCCTGGATAGCTGAATGATGGTGCGCATAGCGGTATATCATTCAAAGA
>Ga0206900_1237_pt1 | contig 10972 bp, 7 predicted proteins | sample Alteio_BWOrgHeat_46_FD_153235 | JGI IMG/M metagenome (GOLD analysis project Ga0206900, IMG submission 153235) | Enriched cells from forest soil in Barre Woods Harvard Forest LTER site, Petersham, Massachusetts, United States -... | ecosystem: Environmental > Terrestrial > Soil > Temperate forest > O... | reverse complement strand
ATGGACACTGCACAAAACACCAAGAAGAATTTTATTGCCGAACTGCGCTGGCGCGGCATGCTGCATGATATGATGCCAGGCACCGAAGAGCAGCTGCAAAAGGAAATGACCACGGGCTATATCGGGTTCGACCCTACGGCGGATTCGCTGCATGTGGGCAACCTGTTCCAGATCATGATCCTGAAAAATTTCCAGGATTGCGGCCACAAACCCATGGTATTGGTGGGAGGTGCCACCGGGATGATCGGCGACCCTTCGGGCAAGTCAGCAGAACGGAACCTATTGGACGAAGCCACCTTGACCCATAACCTGGAATGCCAGAAAAAGCAGCTGTTGCAGTTCCTGGATTTTGGAAGTGCGGCCAATGCAGCAGAAGTGGTGAACAACTACGATTGGTTCAAGGATTTCAATGCATTGTCTTTTCTGCGCGATGTGGGCAAGCACATCACCGTAAGCTATATGATGGCCAAGGACAGCGTGCAGAAACGGTTGGAAACAGGCATGTCTTTTACCGAATTCAGCTATCAATTGATCCAAGGCTACGATTTCTGTTGGCTATATGAAAACAAGGGCGTTCGGCTGCAAATGGGCGGCAGCGACCAATGGGGCAATATAGTGACAGGAACAGAACTCATCCGCCGGAAGGCTGGGGGAGAGGCTTTTGCGCTTACGAGTCCGCTGGTCACCAAGGCAGATGGTACCAAGTTCGGCAAAACAGAAACCGGTACCGTATGGCTGGACCCTGCCCGTACTTCCCCGTATAAATTTTATCAATATTGGCTGAATGCCTCCGATACCGATGCCGCCAAATATATCAGGGTTTTTACCATGATGGGGCCAGAAGAAATTGAGGCCCTGGAGAAAGAACATGCCGAGGCACCCCATTTGCGGGTGCTGCAAAAGGCATTGGCCGGTGATGTGACCACGAGAGTGCATGGAAAAGAAGCCCTGGAATCAGCCCTGGAAACCACGGAGATACTGTTTGGCAAAGGTACCACGGAAATGCTCCAGAAACTGGCCCCATCTGATTTTGAGGCAGCCTTTGAGGGTGTGCCGCAATTCACGGTTTCCAAAGGGGATGTAGAATCGGGCTTGGCCATTGCAGAGCTATTGGCCGTGAAGACGGAGGTGTTCCCTTCCAAAGGAAAAGCACGGGAAATGATACAAAGCGGCGGGCTGAGCCTGAACAAAGAGAAAGTAGCCGATGCGGAAATGCTGGTGAACGCCACCAACCTGATGAGCGGCAAATACTTGCTGGTACAAAAAGGCAAAAAAAACTATTTCCTCATCACGGCTGAATAACCGTTTTACAAAAGGATATTGTAGATTGCCGTTTCAACATAAAATTAAAAGAACTGAAGTAGTATGAAAAAGCTTTTGTTACTCAGCGCCCTGCTAAGTTTTGGCATATCAAAAATAGCCACAGCACAAGATGTGCTCCCCTATGATACTGGCACCAAAAAGATCATTTATAGCGAAGTGGTGATGGTGCCCAATGCCAACAAGGACAAACTTTTTGACCGCGCCGCCAAAGCCTTGCACGAAATGTACCAACAGGCTGACAGCAAATTTGCCGTAAAAGACAAAGCCGCTGGCAAAATCGTTTTCAATGGCTTCGTGCGTATCATATACAAAGAAAAGGACGGTACCAATTTTCCTGACCCTTCTTTGGTGAAATACCGGTTGACCCTATTGTTCAAAGATGGCAAATACAAATACGAGATCACGGATTTTATCGTTGATCATGCAGGGGTGCCTTTTCATGTGGAGCGCTGGCAGCAGCATAATGTTCCGGGGGACAAAACCTATGACAAGACAGACAGGGTGCCTGAGAAACTGCAGTTTATCCATGATGACATTGCCAAGGTGCTTGCCCGACTGAAAAAGAGCATGGAAGCAGATGTGGTGGAAGAAAAGAAAGATTGGTAGTAGGTCGATTTCCCAACACCATTTTTTCAAAGGCCTGTCAATCAGGCCAAAATTCTTAATCAGATAACGGCTTTGATACAGTATCCATTGAGCAAGAGCCATCAATATATTCTCAACACAAAAAAAATGATATGCCTGGGCTTGTTCCTGGGCTTATGTTTTTTTGCCAAGGCCCAAGACAGCCCTGACAAGCACAAGGCAGACGAATACTATCAGCGTGCCTTGAAGTCGCTGTATGCCAATGATCCCCAAAAGGTGATCGAGTATAGTTACCAAGCCATAGATGCGCTGCCCACCTGGAACAAGCCCTACCTGCTCATCGGCAATATATATGAGCACCAAATGCATTATGCAGATGCCTTGGCGGTGTATGACAAGCTGCTCAAAAATGTGCCCACTGATTTTGATGGGTTGATGAGCCGGGCCGATATGGAGCTGCAACTGGAAAAATACGATTCTGCACAAACGGATTATCAAACTGCCGCATCCCAGACCGATGTCCCTGCAAAGGCACATAACGCAGCCCTGGACCATGTAGAGCGCATGAAATATATCCGCTATTTGGTGGCGCATCCGGTGCCCTTTGAACCCGAAAACCTTGGCCCAAACGTCAACTCCAAGGATGATGAATACTTCCCGGCCTTTACCGTAGATGGGCAGACCATGTATTTTACCCGGAAGAAGATACTGGGCACCAAGCAATCGCACGGCATGAATTTTACCGAGATGAACGAGGATATCATGATGAGCAAGTGGGAAAACGGGCAATGGTCGGCTGCTGTGGATATCCCCGGCCCCATAGATACCCCCGATGGTGACGAAGGGGCAATGAGCATAGCACCAGACGGGACCTATCTCATTTTTACCCGATGCAAGGGAAGTTGCGACCTGTTCATTTCTTTCCTTATCAATGATGAATGGACTAACCCGGTAAACATGGGTGAACCCATCAACACCCGATACAATGAAAAACAGACCTCCATCAGTGCTGATGGCAGAACCATTTATTTCAGCAGCGACCGACCAGGGGGCCTGGGTGGGCTGGATATCTGGAGCAGCACCCATGACGATCATTGGAACTTCAGCCAACCCGTGAACCTTGGGAGTACCATTAATACCAAAGAAGATGACCAGTTCCCTTTCATCCATCCCGATGATCAGACCTTGTATTTTATTTCTCGGGGCCACAAAGGGATGGGCAAGGACGATATTTTTTATGCTCATCGGAATGATGTCAGCAGCCCATGGGATTCGGCTGTCAATATTGGTTACCCCATCAATACCCCTGGATATGAGCCTGGCATTGTGATAGACCGGACAGGGGACTATGCCTATTTTTCCTCAGAAAGGGCGGGTGGCTTTGGCAAGCTGGACCTGTACCGTTTCAAGCTTCCCAAAAATGCCAAACCCAAACCCGTTACCTATCTCAAGGCACATATCATTGACGCAGATACCAAAAAGCCCTTGGAAGGTGATCTAGAACTGATAGACCTAGAGACTGCCAAATCATTCTTAAAAGCTACCGCATCTGCAAAAGGAGATGTGGAAGCGGTACTGCCCAGTGGCAAAGACTATATGGTGAACGTATCGGACAGCGGGTATTTGTTCTATTCCGACAATATCCCCCTGAAAAACTATGTTAGCACCAAGCCTTTTGAAACAGTCATTGAACTGAAACCCATAAGGAAAGGGGAGAAGATCAATTTGAAAAACGTCTTTTTCCCATCAGATGGGTTTACGTTGGAGGATAAATCAAAGTCGGAATTGAACAAACTGGCCAGTTTTATGATCACCAATCCAGCCGTGAAACTCGAAATCAGCGGCCATACCGATAATTCGGGCAAGCCGGCCCATAACCAGGAACTAAGCGAAAAACGTGCAAAAGCCGTGTACGATTATATGGTGGGTGAGGGAAAAATACCCGCTACTCGCTTGAGCTATAAAGGCTATGGAGATACCCAGCCCATCGCCCCCAACACAACCGACGCCGGCAAAAAACTGAACCGCAGAACGGAAGTAACAGTCAACAATTAACAGTGAGCAGCTACCAGTTAGCAGTTAGCATTGAACAGTGAACAGCGAACAGGACAGGGTTTAGATTGCAGTAACAATGCTCATTTCTCACGACTCAGGACTCATGACCCAAGACTCACGACCAAGTTTTTGCCGTCCATCTCCGCTGGTGCTTCCAATCCCATCAGGATCAATAGGGTAGGGGCGATATCTGCCAACCTGCCCGGCTGCACTTTGGCATTTGTGGCACGGTTGCTCACATAGACAATAGGTACCGGGTTTTTTGTATGCGCTGTATTCGGGCTGCCATCGGGGTTTACCATGTATTCGCTGTTGCCGTGGTCAGCTATGATAATGATCTCATAATCCTGTTTCAATGCTGCCTCTACCACCTGCTTGGTACATATATCTATGGTTTCCAGCGCTTTTACTACAGCACTGAACACACCCGTGTGCCCGACCATATCGGGGTTGGCAAAGTTGAGCACGATAAGGTCGGGCGGGTTGGTGCCTATTACATTCACCACGGCATCCGTTATCCCTTGCGCACTCATTTCGGGTTGCAGGTCATAGGTGGCCACTTTTGGAGAGGGTGCCATGATACGGCTTTCCCCCTCGAAAGGCGTTTCCCGGCCGCCGGAAAAAAAGAAGGTGACATGTGGGTATTTTTCTGTTTCAGCGATGCGGAGCTGAGTTTTTCCTGCCTTTTCCACCACTTCGCCAAGGGTCATGCTCAGGTCCTGTTCCGGGAATATGATATGGACGTTTTTATACGTATGGTCATAGGAGGTCATGGTGATATAATACAGGTCCAGTGGCTGCATATTATACTCTGGGAAAGCCTGTTGGCTCAGTGCCTGGGTAAGTTCGCGCCCCCGGTCCGTCCTGAAATTGAAAAACAATACCACATCTCCCGCTTCGATCTTGGCAAGGGGTTGGCCATTTCCATCAGTCATCACGGCCGGTTTGATAAACTCATCCGTAACCCCTTCTTTGTAGGCAGCTTGTATGGCCTCGTCAGCCGAAGCAAAGTTGGCACCATCGGCATGTACCAATAGGTCATAGGCCAGCTTCACGCGCTCCCATCGTTTGTCGCGGTCCATGGCATAGTACCGCCCGATAACACTGGCTACCTTGCCGGTAGTTTTGGCCAGGTGCGCCTCCACATCCTTCATATAGGCAGCGCCGCCGTGTGGGTCCGTATCGCGCCCGTCCATAAAGGCATGTAGATATACCTCCTGCAACCCATGCGCAGCGGCCAGGGTACACAAGCCCTTCAAGTGGTCGAGGCTGGCATGCACCCCGCCATCGGAAACCAAGCCCAATAGGTGCAGTTTTTTGTTGTTTTTCTTTAGATAGTCGAATGCCTCGTTCAGCACCGGATGCCGTGCCAGCTCATTTTCGCGAAATGCCTTGCTGATACGGTCCAGCATCTGGTACACCACCCGACCGGCACCGATATTGATGTGGCCCACCTCAGAATTGCCCATTTGCCCATGCGGTAGGCCCACATCTTCGCCTGAAGTGAGGAGGTAGCTGTTGGGATATTGTTTCAGCAAACCCTTCACGAAAGGCATGTCTGCTTTAAAAACGGCGTTCTCCCTCGGGTCGTCCTTCCCGATGCCCCATCCGTCCAAAATCAGGAGGGCTGCTTTGCGATCTTGTTTCATGTAGCAAATTTAGATTTTTGGCTTGGGCTATCAGGACTTTAATTATTTTTGTTTGGTGTATTTTGAACAGGTGGCATAGTTTTGGCTTCAATTTGAGGGTGAACAAGGCAATGAAAAGAGCAGGAAAAGGATTTTTACTCATCCTTGGGTTGGTATTGTTGAACATAGCGGCAGCGCCGACTGATGAATTTGATCAGATTGCCGCGGCCATGCGTATCGGTGATGCCAAAAGCATCGCCATCCATTTTGACCATAACGTGGACATCAAGACCGACGATAAATCCATCACCTACAGCAAGAACCAGGCAGAGCTGGTGCTGCGGGAGTTTTTCCAGCACAATACCCCCCGCAATTTCATCATTATCCACCGCGGTTCCTCGGCCAAGGGAGCCAAATACATCATCGGCACGCTCGAAACCGCGCAGGGCATCTACCGCTCTTTCGTACGCGTCAAAGAATTGGACGGAAAACAGCTCATAGAGGAAATGAGCTTCGAAAAACAATAAGCCCATTTACAACATGATATCTACCCAAACAAAATCCCTGACCGCAGAACTGGATGCCTTTATCCGAATGGCCCTCCATGAGGACGTTCGTGATGGCGACCATAGCTCCCTGGCCTGCATCCCCGCTTCAAGCATCGGGAAGGCCAACTTGCTCATCAAAGACAATGGCATATTGGCTGGCATGGAAGCAGCCGAATATATTTTCAAGCACCAGGACCCTGAAATACAATTCGTTGCCTATAAACAGGATGGAGATCTGGTAAGCCAAGGCGAACTGGCCTTTACCGTTTCGGGGAATATACAGACGATATTGATGCTGGAACGCTTGGTGCTGAACGTGATGCAACGCATGAGCGGCATTGCCACCCGCACCTTGGCCCTTACTTCCTTGATCGGCGATTTGCCCACAAAGCTCCTGGATACCCGCAAGACCACCCCGGGCATACGTTTCCTTGAGAAATGGGCCGTGCGTATCGGTGGGGGGCAGAACCACCGGTTTGGGCTGTTTGATATGATCTTGCTTAAGGACAACCATGTGGATGGGGCCGGAGGAATAGAAAAGGCAATAAGTGCTACCCATGCCTATCTAAAAGAAAAAAACCTAGGCCTAAAAATAGAAATAGAGACCCGTAACCTTGACGAGGTAAAGCAAGTCTTGACACTGGGCGGGGTAGATCGTATCCTGTTGGACAATTTTAGTCCGGAAGATACTCGAACCGCCGTGCAACTTATTGACAAACGCTTTGAAACCGAGGCATCCGGCGGTATGGCAGAGCATAACCTCCGCGAATATGCCCTCACCGGGGTAGACTTTATCTCTAGCAGCGCCATGACCCACTCTGTAAAAAGCCTGGACCTGAGCCTGAAATTGGCGAAGGGGTAGAAGAGGGGAAACCAGCCAAGAGTTCCGCTTAGGCGGAATTGCGAATATATAGAATGGAGGCAATGGATAGCATTAATTTCTAATTTACAGGCCATTGCGATTCCCCCTAGGGAATCTGCTGCCTACGAAGAACTGAGGCGGCTTGGAGCCTCTGCAGGCAACATGTTTCACCATCAAAAATCTTACCCGGTCAAGGCCGATTTTCTTCTCCCTGTTTTCGCCCAAATAACAGGCGTTAAAATTTTTATGAAATTTTAATGTGCTATCATGCAATGTTTTATACGTAACTCATTGACAAATAACAGGCGATAACAGTAAAATAACAGGCCCATTTGCAGGAAACGCGGCCTTTTACTTATGATTTTGGGTGCTCCAACCCAGGAAACCTGACGCGCCTAAGGACAAATAGCAGTTACTCCAATAGTTCATTGCGACAGACGAAGTAATCCGACTTTCTCTCGATACAATACCATAAAGAACGCTGGCCTGGCCGCTGCCAAGGCATGATTTTGAATCAACCACGCAATATACGTATAATTTGTCATATTTCCAAATAAATTGTCGTATTTATTGTTCACCTACCTATTGTCATGGGAGAAGGTCATTCTATGTTTGCTGGAGCAAACCTCGCTTGTGAATCTTACCGAAGAGAGGTTCGTGACTAGTTTTTAGGCTCTCGGCTGCCTGCGAAGAACTAGTGGATTAATTAAGAAGAAAACTGCCTTTCAAATGGCCCTGCAATTTTACGGTCTTCATTGTCAGGAATTGCGAAAACCACCTTTCTAAAAGCTTTGGCATACAATGGATTGTCGATAAGTTGCCGAGCAAAGAGTTTAGCTATTTCTACGAGATCATTCCTAAAAACACCGCAACCCCAAGCTCCCAAAATGAGAGTATCGATCTTATTAACCACGGCGATTGATAATATTTTTTCAATCCGAGAGAGCATAACTGGTTGAACATGAATGATATTTTGCGGTTCATTTGCCAGGATAGCTCCCTTGTTTACCGCGGGGGCAGTTATCATATTTACCTTATAGAAGTTATGCAATGTGTTCCCTTCATCATCCTTAAAAACAGGAACTGCGGGGGCATATATCATGTGGTCTGTATAGAGGCAACTTCGCTCATTACGGTTAGCGATATACATGGCTTGATGGACACTTAAGCAATGATATAAACTGCTTGAGCGAGCAATACTTTCTTCTTGGGCCTGGCTGCCTCCCAAGAAACCGCCACCCGGATTTTTTGCTGAGGCAAAGTTGAGCAAAGCAATGGATTGGCTAGTATCCTCGCTGCAAAGCCTATAGGCACAGGCCAATGTGGTCTCAACAGTTACTTCAAAAGAAGTTTGTAGCCTTTCTTTGGAAATCATTATAAAGTCTCTTTGCTTGAACACCTCGTCGAACCGCAATGGTTTGAATAAAACAGTTCTGGACACAGCCTTTTCATGGTCTGTTTTTATGAATACTTTATCACCTTCGGGGTTGATGTAAAAGCCATTTTTTAGGATCTCTAACGTATCTGCTGCAATATCTGCACGCTTAGTTTTAATGTTCATCAGAAATAGAGCAGATCGGGTCTGCCATGTATTATTAGGTGATTGATATGCGTATTAAGAACCTTAAGCCAAATATACGGGTGAAATATTGATAATTGGACGAAAGGATATGTAAAGCGCGGAATCAATCCAGTCAAGAGGCTGAGAAGGCGCGCAAATACTTGGCCTTAACAATAGCTTCTTGGATTTAAAAACCAATTATAAACCAAAATACATATCTTTGCATACTGAACAGTCGGTATGTATCATGGAAGACTCTAAAACGCGCATTCTGCAAACGGCCCTAAAGCTTTTCCTGGAAAAGAGCTATAAGGCGGTAACCTTTCAGGAGCTGATGGATATAACCGGCTTTTCCAAAGGGGCTTTCTACTATTTCTTCAAAAACAAACAAGAGATTTTTGAAGCGGTGATTGATATGTACGTGGATCGCTTCGCCATGGTTGACTTTAGCCAATTGCCGCAAAACAGCCTACGCGATTTCCTCGATGCTTATTTCCCGGAGGCGAAAAGAATGCGGGCCGGTTTTTTTACGGAGGAAGTAGCCGCCGCGGCCAATCGCTACTCGTTGATGTTTGAGGCTTTGCGGATACTTCCTGATTTAAAGAACAAGATCAATCGCCATGAAGATAAAGTGGAAGCGTCATGGATTGGGATAATTTCATCTGCCAGAAAAAACAAGGAAATCAAAGCGGCACTGTCTGATAAACAACTTGCCCGTCTCTTCATTGATGCGGGCCATGGTATTGTCATTCATTTGATTATGACTGATAATACCACAGTTCTTGAACATGAAATTTCTTCAGCCTGGGACAATATCTATGTTTTGATCAAGGCTTAATTTTTTTTTGCCATAGCACATACTGAATGGTCGGTATTTAAAAGATAAGGGATAACAAAATCAACAAAAAAAATAAACATGGAAACAACTAAAAATGAATTGAATGCAAGGCTGGTGGATACTGAGGTACTTATTGTTGGTGCCGGCATGACCGGGCTTACCCTGGCTTGTGACCTGCTGCGGCGGGGTGTCAATTTTCGGATTATTGAAAAACTGGCCGATTACTTTCCCGGTTCCCGGGGCAAAGGGCTCACCCCCCGTTCATTGGAGATCTTGGATAACCTGGGCGTGGTGGATCAGCTCATGCCTTATGGCTATTTCCATCCCCTTACCCTGGAGTATGATGGGGCAACCGTGCTAAAAGAGGTAGACTTGCATGAGGGGCTTGCCCCAACGCCCAATACACCCTATGCATCAGCATTGTGGATACCGCAATATCAGGTAGAATATACACTACGGCAGCAACTTGCCAAGGGAGGCAAATACGTAGAATTGGCTACCGAGCTCACGGCCATTGAACAGAACGAAGATTGTGTAACGGCTACCTTATTGAAGAACGGCCTGCCGCAGCACATCAAGTGTTTGTATATGGTAGCGGCAGACGGCGGGCACAGCTTTGTACGTAAATATTTACAAGTGGGATTTGTGGGCGAGACGCGGGATACCATAAGGTTATTGGTTGGCGATGTGCATGTGGATACGCTAGATCATGAGCATACCCATATATGGAAAAAACATCCGGATGGCTTTTTGGCACTTACACCTTTCCCCAAAACGGATATATTTCAGTTTGGGGCACAGGTAGAGCCCGATTTTGAAGAAGCACCCACTCTGGAGCTCTTCCAGAAAATCATGAAGAAGCGAACAGGCATGGATATCAAATTGCATGATCCCACCTGGCTGTCCTACTTTAAAGTGAATATCCGAATGGTGGAACGGTCGATCATTGGCAGGGTATTTATTGCAGGCGATGCGGCGCATGTGCATTCACCCACCGGTGGGCAAGGCATGAACACGGGCATACAGGATGCCTATAACCTGGGTTGGAAACTCGGCATGGTGCTACAGGGAACAAATGCCAGACTGCTCGAAACGTACCAAGAAGAGCGCCTTCCCGTGGCAGCCAATGTGCTACAGCTTACCACCAAAATGCTCGATAGGTTTCAATCTTCTGAAAGGTCAATGCCTGGATCATCGCCCGCTGACAATGAAAGGTTTCAGTTGAGCCTGAACTACAGGGATAGCAGCCTGAGCAAACAGGCCAATTCGCTGCCTTTGCCTCTACTGGCAGGTGACCGTGCCCCGGATGCACCGCTGCGGGATAGAAAAGGCAAGCAAATACGGTTGTTTGATCTGTTCAGGGGGCCGCACTTTAGCATGTTGTACACGGGCGATATTGCAAATGATGAATTGGCGGAGCTAAAGGATAAGTATCAGGAAATTAAGCTGTTTTGTATCAATACCTCAAAGCATGCAGGTCGTCAAGATATAGATTGCTTTAACGATGTGGATGGTTATTTCAGTTCCGCTTATGGAGAACAGCAGAACAACATTTATTTAGTGCGACCGGAT
>Ga0206900_1236_pt1 | contig 11052 bp, 9 predicted proteins | sample Alteio_BWOrgHeat_46_FD_153235 | JGI IMG/M metagenome (GOLD analysis project Ga0206900, IMG submission 153235) | Enriched cells from forest soil in Barre Woods Harvard Forest LTER site, Petersham, Massachusetts, United States -... | ecosystem: Environmental > Terrestrial > Soil > Temperate forest > O... | reverse complement strand
GTGCTATTTCCTCATCACTCAGCCCTATGCTCCAATTGTTGTATATATCGCTTTTTTTGTATTTATCATTGGCGATGATTTTTCCATCGCATACTTCCTCTTCGTCAGAGCCAACAATATTGGAATAGTTGTTGGCGGCGGTATGGCTGCTGATCACGGGGATATTGTCTTCGGGATGTTTGCTATTGTGAAGGGCGATATACCCATAGAACCAGGAACGGCATTTGGCCGACATATGCTTGGCATCAATGAGTATCCTGGGGCCATTATCGGTACTCAGCAACATATCTACCACTTCTTTGCCCAATTCAGTAATTTCAGAGTTCACATGGTCGCTCTGGTCCACCAGCTTCACCAAGATATCAGCCAGGCTCACGGCCTGCCCGGCCAGCATGTTCCAGAAATGATGGTTGAGTGTGAGGAAAAACGGACAATGTGCCTGGTTAGCCCATTGGTTTTTAATAATGGCAATATTCCCTTTCAGCAGGGCCAACAACTCCTGAAAACCAGCACTTTCCCTGTCATTCAGCACGCTGAGAGGATATCGCGCATCGCTGAAAACATCCTGCACCGAGCCTGAGAACAGGGAATGCCCCCCTTCAACGGTAAGTACCACCAAAGTAGAACCAGAATTGGCGTCCAGTTGGCTTTTCAACGATTGTCCCCGCTTGGCAATCACATATTTCTGGCCAAGATCTGGGATCACTGTACCATCCAGTTGGGCGATAAATTGGTACTCATTGTTCAAGTCCTTGAAATAATCGAAGCTTTCTGCTTTGAACTCATCAATCCTCCGATCACCAAAATCAGTGACAAAATTGGGGAGAAGATCAGGGTCTATCATACTGAAAAATTCCACGATGGCACTTTTCTTCATTTCAAAAAAACCACGTTCCGGTGGGGTAATGGACAAAAACACCAGGCGCACTTCGCCCCGGTTTAGTTTGCTCATATCGCATTCCTTATACCGTACCACACCCAGTATCTCCTGTACCACTTTGGTTACCACGGAAGCGTGCTTGTTGGTCTCGTTCCAGATGCTGTTCATCTGAGAAGGGTCAATATTGTTTACGATATTGTTTGGGTCCAGGTCATAGGCCTTGCTATATGGCTTCATGGAAGGATGGCAATGCAGGTCTGAAAAACGGGCCATGTATTTGGATTTTAATTTTGTCCAAACCTAATGAATATTATTGGCTTATGGCATTCCAGGCTATTGGCCTCCACGGCATTGCCGAATATGGATCATTTCGACATTTAAAGACAGGATTGTTTTGTCAAATATATCTTATTCCCCGTCTGAATCACTTTCCACCATATCGTCATAAAACTCAAAAATCTCTATGGTGCGCGATTTTATGATAGCCACATACTCACCCATATACAGGTTTGATTGTATGGACCCGCCGCCGGAATATTTAGGGTCTCGCAAGGTGGAAATCAGTTTCAATTCCTTGTCACGGTAGTCAAGCCAGGTTTTTTGTGCCGTGACAAGGGTTTTTTGGTCATCGGGCTGCAATTTGGCTTTCAACAGCTTATAGTATTTGTTCATGAGGCTATCATACCCCTTGGCCAATTTGTCCATGGCTTCGTTCATCCCGGCAGTGCTTCCGTCCTGGTCCATGCATTTCCGGCAAAACTCTTCCATCCTGAAGGTATCCATATCAAAATTAAGTGCCTCCTCGCTCATTTCAGGGTCTGCCTTTCTGAGCTTGGCCCTTATGGCAGGTACCTGCTTCTCGATGCTGGCATTTATTTTCTTGGATATTTCGGGGGTAATTGCCTGTTGGGCTTGGCAAAACGTAGCAATGAAAACAGCCATTGAAAAGAAAAACAAAATGCGCATGGGGGTACAATTTTCTGCAAAGCTACGGTTTGGGCACCATAGTCAACATTTCAAGTTTTAAGGATAAAGAAGATAGAATTATATCCTTAGCCGCATGGTCTACGTAACAGCATTTATTTCTTGACGCTTACGGCTCTTTTCTTGTCTATCTTGGTTTCATAAACCTGACTGAAAAGATCGGTCTCAAATTTTTGGCGCTGGGCCGGGGTGAGCAGGGATACAATCTTGTTTTTGGTAGAGGCTTCCACTTGGGCAACCTGTTTTTTACGGGCCTCTTTTTCCAGGTTCTGCTTGTTGATGTTGTCCAGCTTTTTCAGCATGTCCACATTGATGTCCATGATTTTATCGGTTTGGTCAATGGAAAGAAACAACTCATCTTTAAGTAACTGGGTCCTCTTTTGTGCCAATTTTTCAATGGCGGCCGTACTGGTGCCCGCCTTTTTTACAGCCTGAGCATGCGTGAAAGGAGAATAAAGCAAAATTGCGCTCAAAATAACACCGATGAATAGAAACCTTTTCATAGACTTGAGGACTAATACAACCTACCTTAAACACGCGAAACCTACCTATTGTTCCGCAACCTACAAATATAGCATAAACATTGAAAAATGTGCAGATTCTACCGATTTCACACAAAAATAACACAGCTAGGCCCAAACATTGGGTTTCTGCTCCCAGAAAAATATATCCTTAGGTAAAACATTAATGCTATTTTCGCACCGGAAAAAAGACACCGCAGCAAAACAACCCTAATACGCCTGATATGCCCGAGGATGTCCTGAATTTCAATCCCGATAGAATCCTTAACGTGCTGGTGGTGGAGGACAACTTCATCAACCGCACCTTGCTCGGCAAGATCTTTCAAAAGATAGGTTGCACCACCACTATCGTAAACGACGGCCCCCAGGCGATGGCTGCCTTCGAAAACAGCTTTTATGATTTGGTTTTCATGGATATAGAGCTGCCTGGCATGGATGGGTTTGAAGTGACGAAACTGCTGCGCAACAAGTATAAGGACCAACCCAAGCAACCCATTATAGTCGCACTTACTGCAAACTCCCTGAGCGGTGAGCGTGAAAGATGCCTGGATATGGGCATGAATGATTACCTGGCCAAGCCATTTTCTGCCGAAGATGTGGTGAACCTGGTAGCCAAGTATGGGAAACAACAAGTAAGCTGAATTGATATATCATCACATAACTATCACTATATGAAGTTCGCCACCAAGGCCATACATGCAGGGCAGGAACCCGACCCATCTACCGGGGCCATCATGACACCCATCTATCAAACTTCCACCTATGTGCAGGAAGCACCGGGCAAACATAAGGGCTTTGAATATGCCCGGACCCAAAACCCGACCCGCCTGGCCCTGGAAAAGAACATTGCAGCCCTAGAAGGTGGGCAGTATGGGTATTGCTTTGGCAGTGGCATGGCGGCCATAGATGCCGTAGCCAAGATGCTGCTCCCCGGCGACGAAGTGGTGGCCACCAACGACCTCTACGGCGGCAGCTACCGCATGTTTACCAAGGTATATCAGCGGTATGGCATCAAGTTCCACTTCATAGACCTGAGCAATACGGCCAATCTGGCAGGCTATATCAATGACAAGACCCGGATGGTATGGGCAGAAAGCCCCACCAACCCGATGCTGAACATCATAGACATTGCGGCCATCAAACAACATATAGCCGGCAAGAACATCCTGCTGGCGGTTGACAATACCTTCGCCACACCATATCTGCAACGCCCTTTGGAACTGGGTGCCGATATCGTGGTGCACTCAGCCACCAAATACCTCGGCGGCCACTCTGATGTGGTGCTGGGGGCAGTGGTATGCAATGATGCCGCCATTGCCGAACAGATCAAGTTCATGCAGAACAGTTGCGGGGCGGTTTGCGGCCCACATGATGCCTTCTTGGTGCTTCGTGGCATCAAAACCCTACATGTGCGTATGGACAGGCACTGCGAAAACGGCATGAAGATCGCCAGGTTCCTGGCAGCGCACCCGAAGGTGAACAAGGTATTTTTCCCGGGCTTGGAAACCCATCCCAACCATGATGTGGCTGCCCGGCAAATGAGCGGTTTCGGGGGGATGATGTCCTTTACCCTGAAAGGCGACAAGTACGAGGATGCGATCACCGTCCTTACCCATACCCATTTCTTTTCATTGGCTGAATCACTTGGCGGGGTAGAATCCCTTATTGGCCATCCTGCCTCCATGACGCATGCCTCCATACCCAAAGAAGAACGTGAAAAGACCGGGGTGGTGGATTCGTTGATCCGGTTAAGTGTGGGGATAGAAGATGCTGATGATCTGGTCAAAGACCTATCAGATGCGCTGGCTGCAGTGAACGAATAACCTACTTATACACTACCTTGTGGTGCTTGCGGACCTTGCGCACATAAGAACGGATGATGTTGTGAAAATCAGGATGATCGGGGAAGGGTTGTATCAGTTCCTTGAGCATTTGAAAGGTATAACCTTGCTCATCGGTTTCCTCAAAAAAGCCATAGCCGAGGTATTGCCCGTTTTCCACGCATACCACGGATCGTTCTTGTGGCTTCCTGCCCTCGCTGATGATCACAAAATCAGGTTTTTGGTATTTATAGCCTGATAGGGCATTGTTCACTTTCTCGTTGTAGTCTTCTACCTTTTCTGCGCTCTTGCAGGCTCCCCTGCATTTGCCTTCATAAAAGTTGAGGCAGGCATCGTTGGTATGTTCCAGGTCGCATTTCTTTAGGCAGAGGTTGTATTTATCGGCCAACCCGGCCACAATGCCTTCTGCGCCCCTTTTGCTGCCCACGGCGATCACGGGTTCGGGCTCCAGTTTCAACAGGCCTATTTTCAGGTTGATATAGCCCTCTGCATCCGTTTCCCTGTACACCCCGTACCGGTATTTCTTTCGGCGCTGGGCACTGTTGAAGGGTGGCATCCACCGTTTTATCTCATGGCTTTCCAGGAGCAGGGCCACCAGTTCATTGCCCGTGAGCACATAGTCAATGCTATATATCTTGGGCTTCAGCTCAAAATACTTGCCATGGTCCATATCCCCGCTGAAATGGCTGATGATGCGTTGGCGGATATTGGTACTTTTGCCGATATACAGGTTTTTGCCCCGTTCGTCCTTGAAATAATAGATGCCGGTTTCTTCGGGCAGGTCATCAAGGTCCTCGCGGCGCAGGTTGGGTGGCATGATGCTCTGGCTGATCTCATCTTTCAGTGAGTCCATGATGAATTTCCTGCGGTCGTTCTGCAGGAGTACGTTGAACAACTCAGCCGTGGCCGCCCCATCACCAAAGGCGCGGTGCCTATGCTCCACAGGGATGCCCAGCTGCTGGCAAAGCCGCCCGAGGCTATAGGAAGTGAGCCCTGGCAATATCGTACGGCTGAGGCGCACCGTGCATAGGTTGCGGCGGTGGTACCGTTGCCCCATCCGCTTGAACTCATTGCTCACGAAGCTATAGTCGAACCGCACATTGTGGGCCACGAACACCCGTCCACGTGTGATCTCATTCACTCTTTCAGATACCTCTGCCCAGGTAGGGGCCTCAGCAACCATTTCGTTGGAGATGCCCGTGAGCGCCACGATAAAGGGTGAGATATAGGTTTCAGGGTTCACCAGGGTGCAGAACTGCTCAATGACCCGCTCCCCGTTATGGATGAATATGGCAATCTCCGTGATCCTGTCCTTTTTGGGGTCACCTCCCGTGCTCTCTATGTCTATGATCGCGTACACTTATGCAAATTTAGGGATATTTGGGAGATTGGTTGATTGGGGTATTAGTAATTGGGGTATTGGGTTAATTGGCGGTATTGGGTTGAATCCCTAAAAAGCCAATTGTCAACATTGCATGCATGAAGAATCAAAAAATCATGGTTTTCAGGGAGATATAATGGCGGAGAACGAGGAGTTTGCCTAGGGACTTGACGCTGAAATTTGTAACCGAAAGTCAAACCTCTATTTAACAATCGTTCACAAATAATCAGTATCATGAAAAAAACACTACTTCTCGACTTACTCTTATTGTTCTCATGTTGTTCTGTTTTTGCTCAGAACACAAAAAAATGCGCAGACGGTTCGGTGGATTATGGATGGAGCATATATGTGACTGGAGATTCCACGCATACTTCCATTTACAATTATTATGAAGTATGTGCAAGCGATCCGACAATATCTGACGCAGATCAATATGGCTACTTTTCCGACTACAGGTATGTGATTGGGACAGGGAGCGATCCTGACTCGCTCATTTTCAATTTCCATCACCCGAAATATATAAACTCCAATGGGGCTTTTCAAACCATGACTTATATAGCCTATGACAAGACTACAAGCAGTCCAGCAGTAAATTTCATATACCATAATAACGTCATGGATTTCTATCGCCGCCCCGTTCTTATGTTGCATGGGTTGTGGAGCAATGGGGAAAAAGCCTTTGGGTCCTTAAAAACCTACCTCACCAGTTATTACCCAAGTTATATGCTTTTAAACCCCTGCTACCCAAATGATGTAAGCCTGGAGCAAAACCAAATGGTGGTTTATAATGCCATCAATGAACTATTGACCAATGCAAGGAACAACGGGATCTTTACTGACAAGGTAGACATCGTGGCCCATAGCATGGGCGGCCTGGTTGCGAGATATTATATTCAATCTGGCTTTTATAGGGATGATGTTAACAAATTGATTACCGTTAATACGCCCCATTCAGGCTCCCAAGCGGCGAATCTGCTAACCACGGTAAGCTCGGTTTTCCCTGGTTTCAAAACAATTATGAGCTTTTTGGGCAATTGGACGGATGCCAATTATGGCAGTGTGAACGGGGCTGTAAATGACCTAAGGGTGCAACCCTTCGGTGCCATATCGTTGTTGAATGCAAATAGTCAAAGCGTCAATTACCATGATGTACAAGTACATGCAATAACCTCGAATTTTTACCTTGACACCTCCCTTTCTTCCTTGAGCGGGGATCAACCCATGCTGCCATTGATGGTCGCCGCAAAATTTGCCAAAATTGGTTTTCAATCCTTTATCTCAAGTTTATATAAAAATGAATTGAATGACGGCATTGTTCCGCTTTCATCGCAGCAAGGAGGCTTGGGTAGCCCCTATGTTTCATACTATGGCAATATCTTCCACACAAGCATAACAAACGACCCATATGTTAAAAATGAAGTCTATGGATTGCTGAATGAAGAACCGGGAGCTACAAATTTCAAGAATGGGGGTTTTGATCCGCCAAGCTTGGTCAGCGATTACAAGATGGCGCCACAAATTGACGGGACCGCAAGTATCAACACAAATACCCAATTGATCACATTCAAAAACCTCAAAGAAGGAACCGTCTTCCATACCGGTGATACCGCACAGATCACTATCACATTGGATAAAACTGTTTCCCGCTTTATGCTGATGATGGCCAACAAAAAAATAGAGGGTCAAAGTCAAGCCTATTCAGAAGACAACTTCACCCTGATCGATACTTTTTCCAATTCTTCCTCCTTCACCTATAAATATGCCCTGCCAAATGGCTATTTCGGCCCAATCGGTATAGCAGTCATGGGGTATGATTCACACGGGGTTTTAGGCTATGATACCACATACATAGTGTTGCGGCCTTCCAATAATTTGGCTTTCATTGAAGACATGAAACACAGCCAAGTATTCGATACCCTGATGCTACTTCCCTATATGGGCAAGCCCATGGACTTTCTGGGATACTTTAATGGGGATGGGACCATCCTGTATAATTATGGTTTGCTCAACAAGGACCAGTTTAAGGTTACCATTGATGATACCTCCATCGCATCTTTTACCTCACCCAATATTTTCAATGGCAAAAAAGAAGGTGTCACTTATGCAACCCTAGCCTATGGCAATCAAATAGATACCAACAAACTTTATATAAGGGTAGGCAAGTTGGACAGCAATGTGAAAAAACATATTGTTACCGGGGTGAACACCGCTGATTTCAACAATAAAATATCAAATTTTACCATTTATCCTAACCCATATTCTATGGCCATGCAGCATGAAGCGCTAACGATATCCATGGATAACCGAATACATGGGAAAGGGAGGATTTATGTCACCGATATCATAGGAAATACCTTGTTCAGCAATACGATAACCCTATCAAACGGAAAGGGTCAATTACCCATGAATGACAAAACCATGGCAAAGGGAATTTATTTCATCCACCTGAATATCAACAACCAAGAACAGGTTTCTAAGTTGATCGTAGAATAAACATTCTGAATATTTCGAATCTTTAAGAATCACGATCAAAGTCTTCTGCAAAAGGGCTTTGATCGTGATTAAATTTGGTTACTTGAGGTTTTGTTTCCCTCAGTGTCTCCCGCGAATCCCATCTCCAGGATATTGATTGAGAGCAGCTAACATGCCATATATCAAAAAGCTCCAAGTACAAGCTAGGGGACGCTGAGGCGCGCCGACGATTGCATCATCATCCCTTTTCTGGGGAATGGGATTGGTGGGAAGCCAAAATGGGCTGCAATTTATTTGCTTAGTGGACTTGTACTAGTGGGAAATGCTAAGGGGAAATAAAATATGACACCTCTTTTGGCGAGACTTTCATTTAGTATTTAATACAGGGATGATATTCTTTGTAAAAAAACCATCAAAATTATTTCTATCCCAATCTTTGTTTGACAAATAATACTGTTTCGTATATTCATAAATCATTGATTCAGGAATAACTTCTCTTCCGTAGTTATATTTTTTAATATAGTGGACATATTTTTCAAATTGGCTTGAATAGAGAAGCATTCCGCAAAATTTTTCTCTCCCTTCAAGTAATAAAGGGTCAAACATATCGTACAAAAGGACATTATGTCTGTAATTTAGAATTGACTCCAGAGTATCCGCACTATTTTTATAATCTTTTATGCCTGCATAAGCATTGGAATAAGTCAACATTGCCAGAAAATACTGACGAGGGCTAAGATGATTCAAATTCTGACAGCTAGAAAAATAACGAATAGCGGCTGCATCATTTCCAAAACTTTGTAAGAATACGCCCCGAACATAATCGCAAAACCCAGGGAATTCATATTCTAAAATTCGCAAATATTTGTCGCTACTATCATAATTCCTGATTCTAATAAAATAAAGCCCAAGCTCTTCGAGGGTTGGCCTGAGATTATATTTAATTTTAACCATTTTCTTTAGGTCGTTAATGTAAAAAGATGTATCATGATTCTGGAATGCAAATTGCGATTCATATTGCAATAGCTTATTCCATTTTGGATATTTTTGCATTAAAGACCCTATTAATTCAAATGCTTTATAAGACACTTTAAATCTTTCGTTTCCAGAATCCTGCTCTACCCGGCTAGCATAATGTTGCACAAGAGCTAGCTCCGTATTCATAGGATTGTTCTTGTCAATGAAATTATAAATCAATATATTTTCCCACTTTGGATCACCTGGATGTATTTTCGTTTCATATTTATACAAAGCCCACTTTTCATACGGCCCCATTCCAGCCGGATAGCTTAGATCAAAATTATCGAAATAATCACTAATTATAAAACATGAAGAATCGTAATCACGATACACAAATTTAATATCATTGAAGTGTGGCAACACCCTTAATGCGCTGTCCAAATGACCTGTTTCAGTTAATGAAGCTGAAAACAGACCAAGTTTCAAGTCGTTGTCCAATATGTAATGGCTATAGACGATATCCGTATATTTTTCTTCTAAATATTCCTCATAGATCGCTGAATCAGAAACTTGAACAGTACCGTCAATATGTAGAACATTTATTTTGTTAGAGTTACAATCAGGTTTTTTGATTTGTTTTGTACGGAGAAGCTCTAAAAGCAGTGAAACATAGAAACAAGCCAAAAAGAATTGTCCATTGGACTACATTCGAATTCGATTTAATGCCCTTATCTTCCTTATCCTCGTTCCAATACATCTTTATACCTATCATTCCATATCTCTGGCGCATGATGCTAAGATAGGATTTTTTAATGTGCTAGCTACCCGGCAGTCCAAGACTGCTAAATTCTATTCGCCCCAAGTGACCGCTCCGCTCAACACTTGGAGCGAGCAATGGGTACTTTGCTTTCCTGCTGGTTTCGTCGTTTCGTCGGTTTCGTCGGTTTCGTCGGTTTCGACAAGCTCAACCACCTCAACCACCTCAACCTCCGAACCACCCCAACCACCGAAACCATCTGGAATGGATGGCTTGATGCAAACCGTTAACATTTGTAAGATACTCAATTGTGGGAACCCCTACCCCTTTCCCGCCACATACCCATACAAATTAAAATCCCCTTTTTCTACCAAAGCCTGTATCTCGGCAAGCAATGTGCTTTTGTCAATATCTGTCATGCGGGAGGCTTGGATGAGTTGATAGGCTTTTTCGGCGAGGAGATAGGGTTTGCGGGTATTGGTTTCGGGGCTATGGTCATGGGCTTCAATGGCCTGGGCTAGTTCTTCTATGCCCTTGCCTTCGGTGGCCATGGTGGCAATCACGGGTACGGCCCATGTAGAAGCAGGCCGTTGGTGCAGCATCTTGATGATATTGGCTTTGAAGAGATCGCTGCCCGGCCGGTCAGATTTGTTCACCACAAATATATCGGCTATCTCCATGATGCCTGATTTCAGGTTCTGGATATCATCCCCCCCCTTCGGGCACCAATACCACCACCGTGGTATCGGCTATGCCGGCAATCTCCACTTCGCTCTGGCCCACGCCCACAGTTTCTATAATGATATGGTCATAGTTTGCGGCCTTCAGCACATCTATGATCTCTATGGCATTGGCCGATAAGCCGCCGAGCGAACCACGGGTAGCCAGGGAGCGGATATATACGTTGGGATTGGTAAAATAGGGTGCCATGCGGATCCTATCGCCCAGCAGCGCGCCCTTATTGAAGGGGGACGTGGGGTCCACGGCAAGTATGGCCACCTTGCGGCCTATAGAAAGCAAATGGGATATGAGGCTGCTTACCAGCGTGCTTTTGCCTGCGCCGGGCGGGCCAGTGATGCCCGTGACCGTCACATTATGGTGCGGCACAAGGGTGGCAAGCCATTCCCGGTATCCGGATACATTGTTTTCTACCCTGGATATCGCCCGGGCAAGGCTTTTTGGATCTGAAAGATCAACATCTTTCCATACCGGGCCTTTTTCAGCCATCCACAGAGAGTGTTAGGGATTATAAATAG
>Ga0206900_1214_pt2 | contig 11133 bp, 14 predicted proteins | sample Alteio_BWOrgHeat_46_FD_153235 | JGI IMG/M metagenome (GOLD analysis project Ga0206900, IMG submission 153235) | Enriched cells from forest soil in Barre Woods Harvard Forest LTER site, Petersham, Massachusetts, United States -... | ecosystem: Environmental > Terrestrial > Soil > Temperate forest >... | reverse complement strand
CATACTTAAGAATATTGCTGAGTCCGTTTAACCTAGTCCTCTCTTGGCTATTTATAGGCTTGGTGAAAGTGTATCAGTACGTTATATCTCCCATATTGCCCAGTGCTTGCAGGTACACCCCCACGTGTTCTGAATACAGCATACAGGCCGTGCGCAAACATGGCATCATAAAAGGTACGTTTCTTGCTATAAAGAGAATTATATCATGTAATCCCTGGGGCGGTCATGGCCACGACCCAGTACCTTAAACATAAAATTGATTATGAAGAAAAAACTGAAAAAGATTGGCATTATCGTGGTCCTTTTGACCTTGCCTGGGTTGTTTGTATTTAAAACGGCCGACAACTATTTTGAAATTTCGAAGAACCTACAAATCATGTCGAGCGTAGTGCATGAGGTGAACACCTACTATGTAGATGATGTGGAACCTTCCAAGTTGCTCCGCACCGGGATAGATGCCATGTTGAAATCCCTTGACCCTTATACCGATTTCTATTCGGAGTCGGAGATTGAGGATTACCGTTTTATGACAACTGGGCAATATGGCGGGGTGGGCGCCACGATCAGTAAAAAAGGTGAAGATGTGGTTATTGCCGAACCTTATGAAGGCTGGCCAGCACAAAAAGCTGATCTCAGGGCAGGTGATGTCCTTATTGAAGTAGATGGCAAAACTGTAAAAGGCAAATCAACAGATGATGTGAGCAAGCTGCTGAAGGGTTCGCCAAACACAGAATTGAAAGTGGTAATCAAGCGCTTGGGCGTGGAAGGTACCATGACCAAAACCGTGATGCGTCAGGAGATAAAAGTAAAGAACGTACCATATTATGGTATGATCAATGACAAGATCGGTTATATCAAATACAGTGGTTTCCGCCAACAAAGCGCTGAAGAAGTGCGGGATGCGCTGAAAAACCTGGAGAAAGACCATAATATCTCAGGCCTTGTTTTTGACTTGAGAGGCAACCCTGGCGGATTGCTGGATGAAGCTATAAAAACGGTAAACGTATTTGTGGACAAAGGGCAGTTGGTGGTTTTCACCAAGGGGAAAATGGAAGATTGGAACCATCAATATTCTACAGAAGGCGAACCGCTTGACACCAAGATCCCCGTAGTGATTTTAGTGGATGGGGGGTCAGCCTCTGCCGCAGAAATCGTGAGCGGATCTTTGCAAGACCTGGACAGGGCCATTGTTGTAGGTGCCAACTCATATGGTAAAGGACTGGTGCAAACTACCCGTCCCCTACCCTACAACACGCAAATGAAGATCACCACGTCAAAATACTATATCCCAAGTGGCCGGTGCATCCAAAAAATAGACTATGCCAAGAAAGATGATGAGGGCAATGCCTATCATCTGCCTGATAGTTTGAAGCGCGCCTTTAAGACCAAAGATGGCCGAGTGGTATATGATGGCACGGGAATCAAACCTGATGTGGCGCTGCCCCGCAAAAAATATGCGGACGTGATCATGAGCCTTGGACAAAAAACAACTGATGTTTGACTATGCCACGGTATATCGCAGCAAGCACGAAAGCATCCCGCAAGCCAATCAATTCATGTTGAGCGATGCTGATTTTAATGACTTCTTGGCGTTCCTGAAAGACAAGGAATACGAATACACCACCAAGACCGAAGAAAACCTGAAAGCTTTGGAGAAAACTGCCAAGGACGACAAGTATTTCTCTGCATTGGAGGCGGATTTCAAGGATATGGATGCCAAGTTGAAAGCTGACAAACGCGAGGATGTAAACAAATACAAAGACGATATAAAGCAGATATTGCAAGGGGAAATAGCCAGCCGCTACTACTATGAAGCAGGCAGGATACAAGCATCATTTGGCCATGACCAAGATGTGCAGGAAGCCTTAAGGCTGTTCAACAACAAAGACGAATATAATAAAATACTTACCTTGGGCAATACCAAATAAGGAGTATAATAAACCTAAAAAAGGCCATCTCACGATTGTGGGATGGCCTTTTTATTACCAGCCTACGTAATAGCTTATTTGAACCTAACTTTGCTGCCCTATGGATCCACGGATACTCTGTTTTGATACTTCCATTGATGTTTGTTCCGTTGCCTTGTCTGGTACTGAACAGAGGATCACTTATAAAGAAGAACGTGGCATAAACCTGCATGCTTCCCGGTTGAACCTTATCATAGAGTCTATCATACAAGAAGCAGGGATATCCTTCAAAGAGCTTGATGCGATATGCGTATGCAAGGGGCCTGGCTCCTATACCGGGCTTCGCATTGGCGTTTCATCTGCCAAAGGGCTTTGCTACGCTTTGGACAAACCCTTGCTTAGCATCAATTCCTTGGAAATCATGGCGAAGTTGGCGATAAAGAATATTAAAGAGCCGGAAAAAAATGCCTTACTCTGCCCTATGATTGATGCACGGCGGATGGAAGTGTATAGTGCTGCTTTCGATATGAATGGAGCATTTGTATCCGAGACTAAAGCAGAAGTGGTGGATGAACTATATATGAAAGATGAGTTGGCTTCCCATCCTGTTTATTTTTTTGGAAACGGAATGGCCAAGTGCCGCAACCTTTTGGAAACCAGTCCCCATGCTCGTTTTATTGATGAAGCCATTTATCCACGAGCAGATTATATGGCCATTGAAGCGATAAAAAAATACCATGCGGGTAATTTCGAAGAGCTATTTACCTTTGAACCTTTTTACCTCAAAGACTTTTACACCACCGCCGGCAGTCAACACCTAAAGTAGGACTTTCGGACAAATAAAATAAGACGCTAACAGAGATGCCTCGTCAACTGAACCTTGCAGAATTTGAAAATGAAAATGAAACCGGTACCTATGTCCTTGATTTCAGGCCCGGCAAAGAATTTGTGAATGGGTTTGTACCCGGCTCATTTTATATCAGTCCCCGTTTTTTGAAATCGAACATCCGCCAGGAAGTCATTCAGCCAGCGGAAAACTTAGCCATTATTGCGCCGAATTACTTGGTGGATGATGCCATCCGTGCTCTGGAAAAAGTAAACTACGAGAACATCGTCGGATGGTTGAAGGGAGGCTATGAAACCTGGCTGGAAAGTGGCAACAACTTAGATGTGATCATTTCTATTGAGCCCGACGAACTGATGATGGATATGAAATTCGACGACCCACAAGTGATAGACATCCGTAGCGAGGAAGCCTATTTTGCCCGGCACTTAGAGGGAGCAGAAAACATCCCGGTGGAGAACTTGCTTTTCAACCTGGAAGACCTTCCCAAGGATGGCATTTTTTACATGTATTGTGATGATGGGGAGCTATCCCTATCCATCATTTCCTGCCTCAAAAGCCAGGGTTTCCATAACTTTTACCATGTTACGGGTGGGTTTGATGCCTTATTGCAAAATGAGGCTGCCATGGAGTGATGGAATCAAGTAAGAGGATAACCTCTTATTTCCAAAAAGTAGCTACAGGATATTTCTTGAAGTGATTATCCTTGCTTATTAGGGTCAATCTATCCACTATACCTTGTGCGATGATAATCCTGTCAAAGGGATCTCGGTGATGAAAGGGAAGAGCCACAAGCTCTTGAACATGCTCAAAATTCAAGGGCAAAATTTCAATTTCGTTCTCAATAATAAAATCCTTGATTTTGTCGAACCCTGATTCTAATTGAAGTTTGCCAATACTATGTTTTATGCCAATTTCCCAAAGGCTTGCAATACTGAAATAACATTTGTTTTCAATCTTGGCAATCATCTTTCTGATTGTTTCAGAAAGTTCGCTTGATCCATTCATGAACCACATAAAAACATGGATATCTAAGAGCAAATCCATCACATGTATTCCTTAAAGTCATCAAGTGGTTCGTCAAAGTCCGGAGCGATGGTAAAAAAGCCTTTCGCATACCCAAATTTACGTTCCTTGATTCTCTTTGGCACCTTTGTTTTCTGTTTTAGGAATTCCACAAAGTCCAACACTTCTTTTTTAAGTTCATCGGGCAAAGTGGCAATTTGATTATATAATGTAAGATTTGTCATTCCCATTTATTTCTAAATCAAAGATATGAAAAGGCTGTTTAGTTCCAAAAAAAGTTTTGGAATGCAGTTTCAAGATAAAAAACCCTGCATAAGTTTTCGATCTCATACAGGGTCAGTTCTTTCGGTGCTTTTCATTATGGATGAACTTCCATCCTAGGTGCCGGTTGCAAAAGGCTCACCCTGTTTCCCTCGGTATCGCGGAAAGCCATATAGAGGCCCACCCCAGGGATATTATCTGGTTCATTCTTTCCTTGGCTGCCACCAATTATTTCCCCGCCTTCTGCTTCTACTTTTTTCATGGCTTCATGTATGTCATCCACCGCAATCACCACTGAAGGTGCATGCGACATAGGATCGGCCGTTTTTTGGTAGAAGCCCCCATTGATGGCCCCCGGGTTTTTGGGCATCCCGTTTTCGCCATTCTCGGTGGTGGATACCACTACATAGTTTCCCATTTCAGGTCCTAGGATTTGTGTTTGCCAGCCAAAGGCTTTGCCATAAAAATCTGCCATGCGCTTACTGTCTTCGGCGGGCATTTCAAAGTGTACCACTGGATTCATTTTCATTGCTTTATGTATTTTATTGGGTTATGTGAGCATTTTTACCAACAAGCTGGTTTCAAAAATACCTAACATTAGCTTTTAGTCAAATGTTTTGGCTGGAAACCTCAAGTTGTATTATCTTTTTATTGCGTCCGCAATTGCTTTTATCAGCCTTCCTATTGACCTATTGAGGAACCTTGCAAACTGTACATCTATGCCTCTTGCCGTGCCCACATACTCAAGATCATAACATCGCATGCCTATGCCCTTAAGGTTAAGTTCAATAAACGGGAAGGAAAAGAAAGTATCCGCTATTGCCAAAGCTAAATCTTCACCAAACATGCTTTCATCTCCCCACCTGTCAAGTTCTGTATCGTACCATAATCCTTTGTCAGCATCATATCTATACTGATTATAGACTTTTTGTTCTTCAGGGGTTGGTTTCCCAAATTCAAATAACTTTCCATTAATAGAACCTGCATTTACCCTTATTTTCTTTTTGTCCTTCAACAATGAATATCCGTAAACATTTGCTGCGGACTGCAATCCTATCGAAGCAATGGTGGCATTTTTGAATGTTTCGGTCAATCGTCGTTCAAATAAAGATGGTTTTTGGCTATCTATTCCTGTAAATATCAACTTGTAGTGGCATAATATCTTTACGCCCTCAAACTCGCCAATGGCAAAATTCGTTTGAGTAGCAAGTTGCTTATCCAGATTGCTGTTTCTTTTGGGGATGCCCTTATATCCGAGGATTTTCATCAATTTCTCATCGGAAATCTCTTTCTCAGATTTTATGAGGCATACATTTGCTTTTAGGCCCATGAAAATTGGGTTATTATGTTCTTGTAATGCCCTTAATTAGTTTAATAGAGCCGAAGATTAGGGCACCGAAGAATATCCTAGGTATTCCCAGTATAAAAGGCAGAAGACCCAACGCCAAAAAGAACAGCCCTAGGAACAAATCCATATTACCCCTGCTTCCAGAAATAAAGGCTTTGCTTTTCAAGGCTTTGGCAATGATATGATCTGCTTCTTCATCTGGGATGCCTTTCTTTTTCAGGGCATTTACGATGTATGCCTTGTCCATTTCTGCATCATGCATCCTTTTCACGTATTCCACGTTGGCATCAAATTCATCCTTGACACTAAGGGTATTGGAGGTATCCATTAAGGTATATTTCTCCAAACTTAGGGAATTTTAAGTCTCCCCGTGGTAAGCAGGGCAATAACAATTTGAACCAAAAAAAATGCTTCTTTCGCTTTTGATTAGATTTCAAAAGAGAAAGAAGCAATATGGGTATCCTGCCAAAGCCGGATCAAAGGGTCATCCTACTTGGCAAATGAAATCGCCCTCTTCTCGCGGATCACGGTTACCTTTATCTGCCCGGGATAGGTCATTTCTGTTTGTATCTTGGAGGATATATCGTATGCCAAGGTATCGGCATCGGTATCGCTTACCTTTTCGCTTTCCACGATCACACGCAGCTCACGACCAGCTTGGATCGCATAGGTCTTTTGTACCCCATCATAGCTTAGTGCAATGGTTTCAAGGTCTTTCAAGCGTTTGATATAGGATTCGAATACTTCCCTTCTCGCACCCGGCCTGGCACCAGATATGGCATCGCAGACTTGGATGACAGGAGAAATCGGATCAGTCATTTCCATTTCATCGTGGTGGGCTCCAATAGCATTGACGATGGACGGATGTTCTTTGAATTTTTCGGCAAGCTTGGCTCCTAACAATGCATGCGGCAATTCTGGATCTTCGTCCGAAACTTTGCCTATATCATGGAGGAGTCCAGCTCGTTTGGCCATTTTCGCGTTCATACCCAATTCAGATGCCATGATGGCGCAAAAATTGGCTACCTCGCGGCTATGCTGCAGCAGGTTCTGGCCATATGAAGACCGGTACCTCATTTTACCCACCAACCGTACCAGTTCTGGGTGAAGCCCGTGCACGCCCAGGTCAATACAGGTGCGCTCACCAATTTCGACTAATTCTTCTTCTATCTGTTTACGGGTTTTTTCTACCACCTCTTCGATACGGGCCGGGTGGATACGTCCGTCAGATACCAGCCTGTGCAGTGCCAAACGGGCAATTTCACGACGAACCGGGTCGAATGCAGAAAGGATAATGGCTTCTGGTGTATCGTCCACAATGATTTCTACCCCTGTGGCGGCTTCCAGGGCACGGATGTTGCGGCCTTCACGACCGATGATCCTACCTTTTATTTCATCGTTTTCTATATTGAATACTGAGATGCAGTTTTCGATGGCTTGCTCTGTGGCCACACGCTGTACCGTTTGCATCACTATTTTGCGCGCCTCCTTGGTGGCGGTCATCTTCGCTTCATCAATGATATCCTTTATGTAGCCCTTGGCTTTCGATTTGGCTTCATCTTTCAGGCTTTCTATCAATTGGGTCTTGGCATCCTCGCCTGTAAGGCCGGCTATCTTTTCCAATTGGTTTACCTGTTGCTTGTGCAGCTTGTCCACTTCTTCTTTTCGCAGGGCCATGCTTTCGCTCTGTTTGCCCAAGCGCTCTTTCAGTTCATCTATTTCTGTTTCTTTCCGCTGCAGTTCTTCCAGTTTTTTGCTGATGCTTTGCTCTTTTTGTTTGATCCGGGTTTCGTTGGCAATGATGTTGGCGTTCCTTTTGGTCACGTCAGCCTCGTGTTCAGATTTCAGCCTCAGGAAATTTTGCTTGGTTTCGAGTATCTTCTTTTCTTTTACTATTTCCGCCTTTTGATTGATCTCTTCCAGCATCTGCTTTTCTTTGGCCTGGAGTTCTACCTCGTGGCTCTTGATGCGGCCACCCATGATGCTTTTGGTTATAAAAAATGTTGCCCCGGCAGCACCTGCCACGCAACATAGAATGATAATTACTGTTTCCATCTTTCTTGTTTATAGGTTAAAAAAATGCAGATGGCTTACGATTGATCCTGACCTGAAGCCCTGGAGATGAAAAATGGTGGTTTGAAGGTGCCTGATCCGCTTTTACAGCGTTTCATCAAGCATTTGTGCGATTTCGGCGATATCCGATGAAATATTGACGTCTTCTATCCATTTTTTTTCATGGAACTGGACTATTTCAACGGCGAACTGCAAGGCGACCATGGACAATAAGTTTGCTTTATCGGCCAATTGGTAGTCGTCACGATACGTCCTGATCTTTTCATTGATCAGTTTTGCAGCGTTTCTGATGTTGGGCTCATCTTCCAAGGCTACCCGTAGGGGGTACACCACATCAGCTATATTTACTTTTATCGAAATCTCTTCCTTCATCTGCCAGCCTTTCAATCTTTCAAATGAGCTATTGCAGCTTCAATTTCCAGGATATACTCGTCTAACCTGTGCTTGAGATCGGTTTCCCCTGTTCCACTCTTCCCAAGCGCTCTGCTTAATTGCAAATTTATATTTTTATTTTGGATATCCTCTATTTTTTTATCCCGTTCAGTCAGTAAACGAGCCAATTCCGCATTTTTCTCCAATAATGCTCCATGTTCCTGCCTCAGCTTCGAGTACCGGGAAACGAGGGACTTTATTTCCTGCTTTATTTGGGCTATCCTTGCATTGTTCTCTTCCATGGCCTTCTATGCGCGTACGGTGGCTTTTAATTCGTTTTCCAGGCGATATATTATTTTCTGCATTACTTTGTCAACGGTCTTGTCCTCTAGCGTTTGCGCCTTGTCTTCAAATTCCATGCGTATGGCATAGGATTTATTGCCCGCGCCAACTTGTTCGCCTTTGTACACGTCAAAGATGGAAACTTTTTTCAAAATGCGGTTATCTGTCTTTTCAATGAGCTTCCTTATTTCTGCATAACCCAGGGTTTCGGGCATTACTAGAGCCAAGTCTCGTTCCACTTTCGGGAATTTGGAAATGGGGTCATATTTTAATGGGTTGCCTTGGGCACGCAACAGCAACCTCGCATCAATATCCGCATAGAAAACTTCTTGTTTTATATCCAGTTTTTTAAGCAATTTGTCACTGAGCCTACCGTATACAGCCAAGGTTTTCTGGTTCGCACCCATAAAAGTGATGCCATATTGAAAGATATCATCAGCAATGGTATGCTCCTCGTAGTCATTCCTTTTTGCTGCCTTGAATATATTTTCCATCAAGGTTTTCACATCATAAAAATCGGTTTTGCGGCCTTTTTGCTTCCAGTTTCCCGGCTGCCATTGTCCCGTGAGCCAAAGGCAGAGCCGATAATCCTGTTTGGTCTTGCCCTCTGTAGATTGATGGACATTGCCCCAAGTGAACAACTTCACATCGGGCTGCTGCCTGTTCAGGTTATGCTGCACGGCCTTCAAACCGGGAACAAGCAGGTTGTTCACCACTTCGCCCAAATCGGCACTGATTGGGTTGAGTACGGACACGGCTGGCCTTTCGGGGAAAAAGCCATTGTCTTCTGTCTTTACAAAACTTAGTAGGTAGGTTTCGTAAAAACCTTGGTCTATCAATAGCGTGCTCATCCGCTTTTTCATCTTTTCAGCATGCTCTAGCTTATCCACTTGCAGGATGGATTTTACCAAGGCAGGCATGGGTATCTTATCGAAGGAATAGATACGGATTACTTCTTCGGCAATATCCACGGGTCGTTTCACATCGCTCTTGAAAGTGGGTATTTCCAAAAATAACCCATTATCATCTTCTTCCAGTACTCGGAATTCCAGCCCTAGCAGGATGTTTTTGACTTCCTCAATGGGAATTTCAGTCCCAGCGATATCGTTCAAATAGGTGTATTCGAAATTTACGCGGATCGGATCGATGGGTTGGGGATATATATCATACACTGGTGCGATGATTGTGCCGCCTGCTATATCTTGGATGAGTTTCGCCACCCTTTCCAGTGCGGTCAAAGTCATATTTGGGTCGGCACCACGTTCAAACCTGAACGATGCATCAGTAAACAATTGATGCTTGCGTGCCGATCTACGCGTAGATGAAGGATCAAAATAGGCGCTTTCAATAAAAATATCCTTTGTTCCTGGGCTGATGCCGGAATGCAGGCCACCGAAAATGCCCGCCAACGCCATGGGCTCATTTGCATTGCAGATCATGAGCTCTGACCCATCCAGTATTCTTTCTTGTTTATCAAGTGTAATGAATTTAGCAGCTGGTTCAGAACGCTTTATAATTATTTTATTGCCAGAAATCGTTGAAAGGTCAAAGGCATGTAATGGATGTCCTAACTCATGCAATACAAAATTGGTGGCATCCACAATGTTGTTGATCGGGTTGAGTCCAATAACCTTCAAGCGATCCTTTAACCATTGTGGGGAATCTGCTAACTGTATGCCTTTTATCACCAGACCAGAATATCTTGGGCAGCCTTCCACATCTTCAATGGATATGGACAATGCCGATGGTTCTGCATCAGAAAATGCAATTTCTGTTTCAGGATATTTGACCTTTGTGCCCAACAAAGCAGCCAGGTCCCTTGCCACACCGATATGCGATGCTGCATCCACCCGGTTTGGGGTTAAACCAATTTCTATGATCCAATCGATATATCCATGAAGATAAGGTGAAACTGGCTTGCCAGGTTCCGCACTTTCCGGCAATATAAACAATCCTTCATGGCTCTCCCCTGTCCCGATCTCATCTTCGGCACAAAGCATCCCTTCAGAGAATTCGCCCCTGATCTTGGATTTTTTAATGGTGAACGGTTCCCCTTTAACGGGATGCAGGGTTACCCCTTCCCTTGCGACGATTACTTTTTGTCCTAAGGCAACATTGGGTGCACCGCAAACAATACTAAGCAGATCTGAACTGCCAACATCTACTTTGGTAAGTTTCAAAAGGTCTGCATTCGGGTGCTGGCTTAGCTCCTTGATATGCCCCACTACAAGGCTTTCCGTTCCCGGAGGCAAGGTGGTATAATATTCCAATCCTTCCACCTCCAAGCCAATGCTGGTAAGCTTTTCTGCTATCTCTTGAGGGGATAGTTCGGTATCTATATATTGCAATAACCAGTTATAGGATATACGCATAATAAGTGAGTTTGTAGGCTAGTGAGTTTGTGAATTAATGAAGTAGAGGCCATCTAACCCAAGCCCCAAATTTAAGGTCGAATTATGTCCTTTCAAAGCACCCGGTTATTTAAACATACTGAATCTGCCTTGCTTGAAAGTCTTTTCACCGGCTTCTACCTTAAAGTCGAGATGGTTTTCATCTGGAGGTATCGGGCAACTATATTCATGATTGTAGGCACAATATGGGTTGTATGCTTTGTTGAAATCAATTTCTATGTCCTTGCTGCCCGGGGTTCTATAAAGATCCAGGAAACGACCGGATTTATAGGTTTCCTTGCCAGTTGTTCCATCGGTAAATGGGCAAAATAACTCATTGGCTGCGGCAGGGTCTTTTACATATTTGGCATTCTGAAAAACAGCAAGGGCGTACGGCTTGCCTTTGTAGCGGAATAGGATATTGCCGATTTTATAATATTCTTCCGGGGTAGTGTTGGTCACTGACATCATGAACGACTTAGGCACCTCAAATACATCCAGTTTAGCTGCTATTTTATAATTAGAATCAGGTTTTCTACCGTGCTGCCTTCCAATTGGGTGGCAGATAGT
>Ga0206900_1075_pt1 | contig 11148 bp, 10 predicted proteins | sample Alteio_BWOrgHeat_46_FD_153235 | JGI IMG/M metagenome (GOLD analysis project Ga0206900, IMG submission 153235) | Enriched cells from forest soil in Barre Woods Harvard Forest LTER site, Petersham, Massachusetts, United States -... | ecosystem: Environmental > Terrestrial > Soil > Temperate forest >... | reverse complement strand
GGCGTGCGCCCAAACGTGTAAAACTTTCTGAGGCCCATGACATCAAGCTGGAGCTTGATGTCATGGGCCTCAGAAAGTTTTACACGTTTGGGCGCACGCCAGTTGTCCCGCATGATTTTGCCGGCCGCGCGCGCGGCATTCACGGCGGCTTTTTGCGCTGCAATTAAATTCACCGCAACTTAATGCCAGCAAAACAAAGCGGGGTCGAGGCGGAAAGTGTCGGGAACGAGCGGCCGCTGCTCAGTTAAGCGAGTTTCGCGGCCAGGACGTCGATCTTTTCAATTTTTGGCGGTTCAGCTAAAAGATCTTTCCATTTCGACATCAAGGCTGCCGCGATGGGGCCCGAAAGGTGCGCGTCACGGCCGGTGTCGTCGGCAAAGGCATCAAAGATGCCAAAGGTGGAAGGCCCCAGGCGGAGGGCAAACCAAACTGTTGTTTGTTGTTCCTGGTTGGCCAGGGGCAGTGCGCTTTTCAGGAATTGCTCCACTTCGCCTTCTTTGCCCGGTTTCGCTTTTAAGGTCGCCAGGATTCCAACTCGTACATCGTTTTTCATATATTTTTAAGTTGTCCGTGTTTGCAAAATTCGACACCCAAGATTACGACGAATCAATCATAAGTCAAAAGATGGCCCGGGTTTTTGGAGGGAGGCAAACATGGCATTAAGAAAACGCTCGCTTTTCGAGACTGTTACGAAACATCATCCTGAAAAAGGTGTAAATGGATTCAGCGCCCAAAATCCTGGCCATTCAATTCAAATATTTCGGCGACGCGGTGTTAATGACCCCGGCGTTGCGGGCGATTCATGAACGTTATCCCGGGGGCGAATTGCATTTGTTGGTGCCTGAGGAAATCGCGCCGATTTTCCAGCATGAGCCGTGGCTGACGCGAGTGTGGCCGATGCCACGCAGGCGCGGAACTGCCAGCCCGGGGCGCACATGGCCGGTCATCCGCAAACTGCGGCAGGAACGTTTCGCCCAGTCGGTTGATTTTGCCAGCAATGATCGCGGGGCCATTGCGAGCTTTCTTATCGGCGCCAAAGAGCGACTGGGGCGCAACGACGGCGGCGGATTTTGGGGCCGAAGATTTTGTTATACCAACTGCGTTTCACGGGATGAAAAATTGCTCCATGAATCGGCGCAGTTGGCACAGCTTCTATCCGGTTTGGGAATTCCCCTGCCGGGCAACCTCAAGGCCGAAATTCACGCCGACCCGGCGCTGGCTGGTGCGGCGAAAAAAATTCTGCCGGGCGAAGGCACGGTGATTTGCCACGTGGCCTCGAGCCAGCCCAAAAAAGAATGGCCACTGGGCCATTGGGCAAGGTTGCATCGCCTGGCCCGTGATGCGGGACACAACCTTGTCTTTACCACTGCGCGCGGCGAGCGCGAGCTGTCGCTGATGACGGAATTCAAAAAACTTGCGCCGAACGCCGTGATTTTACCGCTCATTGCCGAATTGCCACTGTTGCTGGCCGTGTTGCAGCAGGCCAAAGTTTTCATTTCCGGGGACACCGGGCCGTTGCATTTTGCTGCCGGTTTGGGGGTCCCCACGATTTCGTTATTTGGTCCCAGCTCTCCGGCTCGTTGGGCGCCGATCGGGAAACGTCATCAGGCTTTGGCAGGCACTGCCTGCCCGTGTGACGGGAACTCCGCGGTTTGCCAGCGCGATGTTCATTGCCTTGCTGCCATTTCGCCGGAACAGGTTGTGGAATGTTTAAAGCGAAACACACGATTTTGAAACTTTTGATTGATGGCCAAGCAACTTAATCCTGGTTTGAATCATGGTTCAACCTCCCGTGATTTAATCCTCATGACGTCGCACCGTGATAACTTTGACCGTCTGGCGCCATTTGTCTTGTCCCTGAAACGCTCGGGTTTCCACGGTTCCACTGTCATCTTTGTCAGCTGCATGGATGCCGAATCGGTCAAAAAATTGCAAAGCAGCGGCGTCTGCGTCGTCCCTTTTCATTTTGCCGACGAGCATGATTTTCAGAAGCGGGCCCGCTGGTGGCCGCTTTGGCGCCGGCTTTTTTCGACCCGCGCGTCCCCCTCTAAAAAAACCTGGCTGGCCTATCGCGTCTTTCACCTGCGTTATCTCCGCTATTTGCTTTACGCGGATTTTCTCCAAAAACGGGCAGCTGATTTTGACCGGATCATGCTGGTAGATGGACGGGATGTTTTTTTCCAGGCTGATCCATTCGCCTGGGATTGGACACCTGGCGTGCATTTTTTCCTGGAAGATGCCAGGCAGCGCATTGGCAGTTGCCGCTGGCACCGGCAGTGGCTGAGTTACCAGTTCGGCCAGCCATTTATCGAACAAAACGCAGAGAAGATACCCTCATGCTCCGGGACAACGTTTGGCGATACCGCCGGTATTCGCCGATACCTCCAGGCGATGATCGCCACGACCATGCAAGCCCGTGACCTGGCAAAAATTTCCAGCGGCGACCAGGGCATTCACAACTACGTCATGATCCGGAATCTTTTGAAAGACATGGTTGTTCACGAAAACCGCCGTGGCCCGGTCCTGACTATGGGCGTGATGAGCGAAACAGATTATAAAACAGACGCCAGCGGCGCTGTACTCAACGAAAACGGAGAGGTCGTCCCAGTGCTACATCAATATGATCGCATCCCGAGCCTGAAGGAACGCCTCTCAAAGGTCTCCGAGCCATCATCGCCTGCCGTACTCAACGACTAATTGCTCGCCTTGCCTGTCCGGCGGCGGCATATTTGCAGGGAATTCATGATCGAATTTTTGTTAAAGCTTTGGGGTCTTGCCAGTAAATATCGCCTGCGGCTGTGCATCGGCATTGTTGCCGGCATCTTGAGCGGTATGATGCCTGCGCTCCTGATGGGCACGGTCGTGTTCGTCTATGAGGCGATTTTTCAGTCGGGGCAAATCGTATCGGCACAATCACCCATCAGCCGATTCCCTCCCTTCCTTCAAAATTGGTTTAATGAGATTCGCCAGGCGCTGGAATCAGATGTCCACGCCCATCCCTGGGCGATCGTAGTGCTCGTTGCCTCCATTCCTCTCATCATGTTTCTCCGTGGATTATTTGGATTTTTGAACGTGTACATGCTGCAATGGGTGGCAAATCGCACGGTGGCGGACCTGCGCACCCGGCTGTTCCGGCATTTAATGGATTTGTCCGCCAGCTTTTACAATCAAAACTCATCCGGCCAGCTGATTTCGCGGGTCATCAACGACACCAGCATGCTGCAAATCATTTTGAGCAATTCGACGGCGGTGATTGTGCGCGACCCCGTCACCCTCATTTCCATCGTCAGTTATCTCCTCTGGACGCAGCCCAAACTGACGCTCATCACCATCGTCGTCTTGCCGGCCTGCCTGATCCCCATCATTCACTTCAATCGAAAAGTCCGCCGCTCTTATAAGGAAATGCAGGGGCGTTCCGCCGACCTGACGCAGATTATGACCGAGTCATTTACCGGTTATCGCATCGTCAAGGCCTATAATCTCGAAGACATCGTTGCGACCGACTTTCAAAACACCACCCGCAACGCCGTGGGCCATTACATGCGGGTCGTGCGCGCCAGCAATATCACCGGCCCATCCATCGAATTTTGCGGTTCCATTGGCGTGGCCTTCTTGCTGGCTTATGTGATTTACAAACACCAGGCACCCTCAAATTTCATTGGTTTGATTGGCAGCGTTTTCTTTATGTACGCGCCGATCAAAAACATCAACATGCTGTTCAACTACCTGACCTCGGGCCGCGCCGCCAGCGAACGCGTTTTCGAGCTTCTCGATACGCCCAATACCGTTCCGGAACCGGCCCAACCGCGCACTCTCAATGCCAAAAATGCCGATATCACTTTTGAAAATTTAAGTTTCAACTATGGCGAGAAGACCGTCCTGCAAAACATCAACCTGACGATCAAATCAGGCCGGCTGGTGGCGCTGGTGGGCGAAAGCGGTTCAGGCAAAACCACCCTGGCCAATTTGCTCCTGCGTTTTTATGACCCGCAACAGGGCGCCGTCCGCATCGGCGGCATGGATATTCGGGAAGTTTCCACGCGTGATTTGCGGAATCAAATTGCGGTCGTTTCGCAGGAAGTCATTTTGTTCAATGAAACCATTCGCCGAAACATTGAACTGGGCCGGCTCGGGGCCAGCAATGAGGAAATCATCGCCGCCGCCCGTCACGCCTATGCCTATGACTTCATCATGGAAAAGCCGAATGGCTTTGATACCCGCATTGGCGAAAAGGGCATCATGCTTTCCGGCGGGCAGCGCCAGCGCATTGCCATCGCCCGCGCGGTCCTGCGTGACGCGCGGATTCTTATCCTGGATGAGGCCACGAGCGCACTGGACACTGAATCGGAACGCGCCGTACAAGCGGCGCTCGATGAATTAATGAAGGAACGCACAACGTTGTGCATCGCCCATCGCCTCTCGACCATCCTGCACGCGGATTTAATCGTGGTCATGGACCAGGGCCGGATCGTTGAAACCGGACGGCACGAAGAACTCGTCCAGCGCGGCGGCATTTATCAAAAGCTTTACGAACTGCAGTTCCAGAGCCGCGCGGCGTAAAAAATTACTCGCCGATAAAATGAAGCGCCACATGGCGCGAATGGCCGTGGTGCCGGTGTTCCCATAAAAAAATCCCCTGCCACGTGCCAAGGGCCATTTCGCCGTTGCGAACGGGAATACTCAAATTGACCGTCGTCAATGCCGTGCGGATATGCGCAGGCATGTCGTCCCGGCCTTCGAGCGTATGCTCGAAAATGGCATCACCGTCCGGGACGAGCCGTTCGAAAAACCGTTCGAAGTCCTGTTGGACATCCGGGCTGGCGTTTTCCTGGATCAAAAGCGAGGCCGACGTATGTCGCAAAAAAATTGTCAGCAATCCTTCACGAAACTTATTTTCCGCAATCCACTTTTCGACCTCGCGGGTAAATTCATAAAGGCCGCGCCCGCGCGAGGAAATGGCCAGTTCATGGGACAATTGGCGAAGCATCGGCGTGCTTATTGCGCGTTGGACGCGCGGTCCTGGTCGAGCATTCTTTGCAAGTCAGGGCTGGGCGGGACTCCGGCGGCCAGGGCCTTTTCGTAATGCCATCTGGCCAGTTCCACCATGGGGGGACGCGCGGTCAGGTAGAAAATCGTCAAATTTTTATGGGCATCGCCGTAATCCGGTTCAATCTGGATGGCTTTGCGGAAGGCGGTTTCGGCCTGGGTGCGCAGGCCTTTTTCCGCCAGCGCGACGCCCAGGAAATTTTCCACCTGCGCATTCTTCGGGTCGAGTTTGGCCGCGCGTTCCAGGGCTTCGAGGGAGGCGTCATAGTCCGCCTCGGCAAATTTCACGCGACCGAGGATGGTGAGGTCGAAAGCGTCATTGGGAGTTTGCGCCACGGCAGCCTGGATATGTTTGTCCGCATCGGGGATTTTGTTCTGCTCCACTTCGACGGACGCGAGATTGGCCAGCGCAACCGGGTTATTGGCGTCATGCTGCAAAATTTTCTGATAATCATCCGCGGCTTTATCGTACTCGTGATTCGAATAATAATTTTGCGCCTCAGCCACGAGCACGGCGGCGCTGCCGGAAAGTTTGCGATTGGATTTTTTATTGGTATCCAGGCCGCTCGATCCAGTGTCAAACAGCGCGAGTTCCTGCGATGTATAAGGAACCGCCTGTGCTTCATCCACATCCACGCGGGCGCGAAGTCTTTCCACCTCCAGCGCGAGCGTATCCAGCGCCGCCGAGCTTACATTCTTGCCGCCTTTCGTGCTTTTGTTGGCCTCGCCCAATTGGGTCCGCAAGCTGTCGCGCTCCTTCGTCAATTCGTCAATCTGCGACTGCAAATCAGCCACGCTGGCGGACCCCACGGTCGCCTCCTCCATATGCTGGATGCGATTTTCGAGCGCCTTGGTTTCCAGCCGGTCTTCCGTGTTTTCAGCTTTTAACCGGGCAAACTCCTGTTGCGATGCGGCAGATGCGAGCGTGGCCCCGGCGAACGCGGGATTCGCGCCGGCCACTTCCTTTTTAAGCACGGCGTTTTCCTCGCGCAAAGCTTCCACCGTGCTGGCCTCGGTGGTCAGTACCACGATCCGCGACTGCAATGACTGGTTTTGCTCCGCGAGCTGGGTGGCGCGAGCGGTCTGTTGTGCCAGGGTCTGCTGCAATTGCGGCGTGTCATTCGTTGCCTGCCGGGCCACCGTGGCCTTCAAGAGATCATTCTCCCTGGCCAAAGCGCTGGCCTGCTGCTGCAACTGGGCAAACGCATCGGTGCTAACCGTGGCCGGCTGCGCGCTCAAGGCTTCTTTGAGCTTGGCCTGGAGCGTTTCGTTGTCCGCCTGCAACTGATGAAGCTGCGCGTTTAACGAATTGACCTGCGATGACAAATCCACGGGAACGGGTACCGCCAGGGTTTTGGCAGGGGCCACCGGGGCGTTGGCCGCAGGCGTGGGCGGCGTGAGCGCGGCGATTTTTTGCGCCAGGTAATTCAACCGAAAACTGATGATATTGGGGTTCCAATCCGAATAAACCTGCTGGAATTTTTGCAATTCGGTTTGGGCTTCCCGGTAATTGTCCAGCGCGCGTTGCGGCTGCCCTGAATCGAGGTTGGCGTCGCCCTGCTGGATCAAGGTGTAGATAATGACATATTGGTCATCAGGATTTTCCTGGGCGCGAACGGGAAGCACCAAAAAAAGAGCAATCGCCAACGTGGCAAAAAATTTCATGTTGCCTAAAATAATAAATGCCACCGCGTTTGGCAAAAAGAACCTCAGACACAGAGGCCTTTTACTTATTCACAAAAATGAAATTCCCATGTGAATAAGCCACATTTACGGGTTTGATGCCCAGGAATTGCCCGACACCTATTCGTTACATCGGGCCGAATTGACACACGGAACGGCTTTTGCTACTCTCCCCGTCCAAGGCCATGAGCGTCTCGTTAAATCAACATGTTTTGGTGTTGAACCGGTTGTGGCAGGCCGTCAATGTCTGCACCGCCCGGCGCGCCCTGACGCTGCTTTTCCAAGGCCAGGCGCAGGTCGTGGTCAATGCCGAGGACGGCTCCTTCCGCACTTTTAATTTCAATGAATGGCGCGACCTTTCCGAAGACGTGCCCCATGACGAGGCCATTCACGCTATTTCCTTCAGCATTCGCGTGCCGCGAATCATCCTGCTTTTGATTTACGATCGTTTGCCGAAAAAGGAAGTGAAATTCACGCGCCACAACATCTTTGAGCGCGACAAGAACACCTGCCAATACTGCGGCATCGTCTTTGAGCGCAAGGATTTGAATTTGGACCACGTCATCCCGCGCGATCGCGGCGGCCCGACCACGTGGGAAAACATTGTTTGCTCCTGCATCGAGTGCAACACAAAGAAGGCCAATCACACCCCGCAGGAAGCCGGTTTGCATCTCATTCGCAAGCCCAAGCGACCGAAGTGGCGGCCATTTATCCAGATCAACTTCAGCCTGCATCGTCACGATAGCTGGAAGCACTTCATTGACCTTGCGTATTGGAACGTCGAGTTGGGTGAGGAGTAACATCTGCTCTCCGGCCTCGGACCTCTGCCTTCTTAACAATCCTTAACTTTGATGCTCCGCGTCCGTGGATTAAGTGTAGTCTATAACGAAAGGAAAAATTAATGGACAACACGAATCATACATCCAAAAACGTTCTTGGCCCTGACGTCGAGATTAAAGGAAACATCAAATTCGCGGGCGAACTCACCCTCGACGGCAAGCTGGACGGCGAAGTCCATACCGATGGCACACTGCATCTTGGAGACAGCGCCGTCGTGAATGGCAACATCAACGCGCAGTCAGTCATCGTTCGCGGGAAGGTCAACGGCAATATCAGCGCCAAGGAAAAGATTGAAATTAAAAACAAGGCGGAATTGTTCGGTGATATCCGCGCCGCCAAGCTGTCCATCGAGGAGGGCTGCACCTTCGTTGGCAAGACCGAGGTAAATCCCAACAAAGTCGCCCCCACCCCGCCGCTGCCGCGCAATAATGAAGCGCCCAAAGCGCCGGAGCTTGCCAAGTCCCGTTAACCGGGGCGCCGCCCTAAGCTTGAATGCCGGCGAAAATCCAGGGCCAGGTCCTGCTGGCGTGCCCGCATTGCGGCCACCAGCAGCCGGAATCCCGCGAGGCGTTTTCCACAATTTGTAAAAGTTGCGGGCAGCACCTTCGCGTCCAGGAAATCCTTAAACCTGCCCCGAAAAGAGCGGAGTCCGGGCCAAAAAAGAAGCTCATCACCTGTTTCGGGTGTGGCGCCGAACTCGCCGTGCCCGTGGGGGCCGAATCCACGATGTGCAAGCAGTGCAGTGCGTACGTGGATCTGCATGATTACACCATTACCTCTTCCCTGGCCAAAAACTTCAAGACCAAGGGCACGTTTGTCATCGAATCCAAAGGCTGGGTCTTCAATACCGAAAGCTCCGTTGGCGACGCCATCATTAAGGGCAAATTTCACGGCAAACTCGCCGTGGAACGTTCGCTGACCATTTATTCGACGGCGGAGCTCAAAGGCAGCATGACGGCGGGACAGTTGGTGATTCCCCCAAAAAATCATTTCCGTTGGCCGAACCAAATCAAAGTGGGCTCGGCGGAAATCGCGGGCGAACTGGCGGCAGACCTTCGGGCCGAAGGAACCGTCATTGTGCGGGCTGACGCGCGGTTATTTGGGAATGTGGACGCACGGAACCTGGTGGTGGAAGACGGCGCGGTGATCGTTGGGAAAATGCAAATCGGCCCGAGGATTGGCAAGGAACAGGGCAAGCTGTTGTGACGCGGCGGCGCCCGCTTTTTGCTGGCTTCCGGCCTCCGTCTTCTGTACTCTAACTATAGCGGCGTGTTCGTCTATCGGTTAGGACACGGCCCTCTCAAGGCTGAAAGACGGGTTCGATTCCCGTACGCGCTACCAATTCAAGAAGACGCCAATACTAACAAAGCGTTATCGCGTTTTTAATTTTTTGCCATTCTCTCCCGCTGCGTGATTTTCACGCAAAAACGCGTGAGAACTGCGCGTTTACTCCGGCAATCGGGCAACGGATTTGGGAATTTTCACTGAAAAACTGCCTTGGCATTACCAGTGCTATCATGGGCATTAGATCTCAGTATTCATTCGGGCAAAGCAATAAATGCGCGCCATAACATGGATATAGCAAATACCCACCGACGCCGATCATCCTGGTCGGCTGTAGCCATGGTCATTCTGGCCTGCCTGATGGCATCGCCCCTGATGGCGGGGATCCAGGACGTTCGTAAAGAGATCGCCCAACAGTCGGAACGGTCTCGCGCTATCCATTTTCCCGATGGTCATCTGCCTCCGAAACACGATTGGAGGAACCAACGACCTTTGCTGCGGGGAGAGACGCAGCCTCCCCCCGGCGGCTGGGGTTATGGATTTATTTTTAATGATGGCGCCCTTTTTTGGACGAATTCCACGGTCGCAGATTATTACGTTATCGCGCCAACCTTTCTTGGCGGGAACGTCCAGTATCTTTATCTCACGTCCACGTGCCGGGCTCCCCTCGGCACCGAATCACTCGTCGAGTACCAGGGTAACCTTGAGTGCCTTTTTATGGTCTATGATTGGGCCAGGTACCCGGCTAATCCAAATCCATGGGTAGTGACCATAGATTTGCCGGGCAATAATCATCCGTACCTGACCACGCGGCCGGATGAGTTTGGCGTCATGAGACAGATGGTCCATGTGCGCAATGGAACCTATTATTTGGGATTCAACGGCATCTACAACTGGCAAAACCGGGTGATGTTGTTCAATTTTAATCGCGGGGACTGGGACCTGATCTATTCCTACAACTACACCACACTGGCTTTTGGCCGCAACCTTATCCAAAACGGCGGCTTTAATTGGGGACCGATCGTGGAGACATTCGGAACCTATACGAATGTCAACCCGGTGGGTTTTGACCTGGTCCGGTTGTTCCAGGACGATAATCCCTCTCCGTTCTGGCTCAACACAAACAATTCTTACGTCACTCTGTCAGCGCCCTGGCAGGTGCTTACAGTGGCATCCAATACCAGCTACACCGTCGCCGTCAGTTCGACCAACCTGAATGTTGATGCCTACAATCTGGGCACTTTATGCGTGACCGCCAGCACCAATGCCGCCTCATTTTCATTAAATCCGTCGGCCGGAATGATTTCGTCCAACTGGGTGATCACCCCCAGTGGCAATAGCTGGGAGAAAACCGTCGTGGACCTGTCTCCAGGTGATTACTCCATCACTTTCAATCCTGTGCCGGGACTGGCCACGCCGGCGCCGCAAAGCTTCACGATTACCAACAACAATATCACTATGGTACAGGCTTACTATGATTCATTGGTCATCTCACCGGCCAATGGCTTTACCTCGGGTGGTCTGTTTGGCGGCCCGTTCAGCGTCACCAATCGAACTTTTTCGCTGAGTAATTCGACAGGTTCTCCATTGAATTGGTTGCTGACCAAGCTCCCTCCCTGGCTCAATGCGACAGCGCAGAGCGGCACGCTGGAGGGTTTTGGACAAACCAATGTGACCATCAGCCTCACCTCCATGGCCGCCGTTTCAGCGATCGGAAATTATACCGCCAGCGTCACCTTTGCTCATTCCGCCGGCACTGTCCAAAGCCGCCAATTCACCTTGCAGGTCCAACCGCTGGATACCACACAATTGATCCAAAACGGCGGTTTTGAAACCGGCGATTTCACCAGCTGGACCGTGTCTCCTTCGCTGGGCACCAACTTTCCCTTTGTCGCCACCAACACGACCAGTCTCCCGCCTCATTCGGGAAATTGTGCCGTAGCCTTGGGCGGCTCCAACCTGGAAATATATGGTGGTGGTGCTCTCTTTCAATTACAGCTGCCCACGCTGGCCGGGCAAAGCTATCTGCTGTCTTTCTGGCTGGAGAGCACTGCCAATCCCACCGGCTCACATCAAACAACCCCAAATTCTTTCAGCGTGGTGTGGGGGCCGCGCACTCTCTTTAGCGCATCCAATCTCGGCACCTTCGGCTGGACCAACATGCAGTTTGTCGTCACGGCCAGGGGCAATGGCAATGACCAATTGCGGTTCAACTTCAGAGATAGATCCTGGTATTTGACTCTCGACGACGTAAGCGTGACGCCAATTTTTGTGCCAACCTTCCGGTCGATCACC
>Ga0206900_1233_pt1 | contig 11226 bp, 6 predicted proteins | sample Alteio_BWOrgHeat_46_FD_153235 | JGI IMG/M metagenome (GOLD analysis project Ga0206900, IMG submission 153235) | Enriched cells from forest soil in Barre Woods Harvard Forest LTER site, Petersham, Massachusetts, United States -... | ecosystem: Environmental > Terrestrial > Soil > Temperate forest > O... | reverse complement strand
ATCCGAGGACGAGAGCCCATGCGGGAACCGTCGCGGGAGGCGCTGAGGGCTGCCATTTGAGATATCTGTGAAGAAGCCACGCCGCCCCGCCGCAAATCAGCACGACGTTCACATGAATCATGTAGTAGAACTGGCGAAACGTCGGCAATGGGGAGAACGCATGGGTTCCGGCCCCATGCAGACGCCCCACCGCGGTTATCACAACGGGAACCAGCGCGGCGGCGACTAAAGCAAACAGCGCCACTACCCGGGCCAACGGAAGTTCCGTATCGCGTCGGAGCAAACGGGCGATAGCGTATGCCCCGTATACCACATAGAACGGCCAGTAGAGCAGGTGGACGCGCCACAGGACCGCGGCGCAAAACCCAAACACAATGCCATCAACCCATCGGCATTCGTCAAACCAGCGAATCAGAAACCACGCTCCCGCCGAAGCGGTAGCGAGCCCAAAGGCATAAGGGCGGGCATCGGCCGCCAGAAAATCAAGCACGCTGAGCGTCAGGCAAAGGAAGAAAGCCAGCCATCCGGCGCGGCGGTCAATGACTCGCGTTGCGATCCGCACGACAAAGAACAGGGCGGAGCCCATGGCGAGAACACTGGGCAAACGCAATGCCCACTCCGCGTCTCCGAAGACTCCCCAGGAAATCCGGGGCAACCAATAGTAAATGGATTCCGGTACCTGAGGAGCTATGTCGAACGACGCATTGTGCGGGAAGCGAATGACGAACGTGGTTACGATCTCATCCACCCAGAGGCTCGATGAGAGTGGAATCAACCACAGTCGCGCCACGCATGCGGCGGTCAGCGCGACAAGAACAGCCGTGAGCGCCGCCGGATTTCGCAGCGCTCGGGAAAAACTCATCTTTCCCGCGTGGCAGACGCGACGGCGCTCCGCGCTTGCTGGTCTGCGACCCGCTGATCAGGAGAAAACTCGAATACCGGATTTGCTCCGAGACCCCACTTCCGCATGCGGAACTGAAGAGCGGTGCGAAGCACGCCCACACCGTAAATCGCGCTGCGGCGGAAATTAATGGAAGACGCTTCCGGAAAGTAGCGCGTGGGACAGGAAATCTCGCCGATTCGAGCGCCGTACAGAATAGCCTGCGCGAGCATCTGATTATCGAAAACGAAATCGTCTGAATTCCGCTCGAGCGGCAGCGCGTTCAGAAGGTCTCGGCTGAAAGCCCGGTAGCCCGTGTGGTATTCCGAAAGGCTTGCGCCCATCAGCAGGTTCTGGAACGTCGTGAGCGCGCGGTTGGAGATGTACTTATACAGCGGCATGCCGCCACGCAGCGCGCCCCCACCCAGAATCCTCGATCCCAGAGCAAGATCGTAAACGCCGTAGGCCACCATGCTCGCCATCGCGGTTACGAGCAAAGGCGAGTACTGATAATCGGGATGGGTCATCACGACCACATCGGCGCCCCGGCTCAGGGCCTCGCGGTAGCAGGTCTTCTGATTGCCGCCATATCCACGGTTTCGGCCGTGCTCATGGACCGAAAGCCGTAAACGCCGAGCGAGCACAACTGTGGCGTCAGTCGAAAAATCGTCAACAAGAATCGTCTCGTCAACTAACTCCGGAAGCTCGCGCACTGTTGCTTCGAGAGTTTTTTCGGCATTATAAGCCGGCAAAACAACAACGATTTTTTTTCCGTTGATCAACCCCAGTAACCTCGTGGCGCGGCCTGAACTATAATGCCGGACGAACCAATGACCAGATCAGTTTCCATTCTAGTCGCGATATTGGGCCCCTTGGCGGCGTGGGGCCAGCTTGTCGATGATTTTAGTCCGCCCCGTTCCAACTGCTGTCTTGCGGGAACGGCCCAGACGCTTGCCAACCAACTGCTCGACTGGAATCAGCTAGGCCGATATCATGCTGATAATGAAAAGCTAAAGTCGCAGCCCGACCCCCAGCGAGTGGTCTTCATGGGCGATTCGATTACCGACGGATGGAAACTGGCGGAATATTTTCCCAACAAACCCTACGTAAACCGCGGCATCAGCGGACAAACGACGCCGCAAATGCTGGTTCGCATGTATGAAGACGTCATCAACCTCAAACCGGCGGCGATGATCGTGCTCGCGGGAACCAACGACATCGCCCGCAACACAGGACCGGAAACCGTCGATATGGTGCAAGAAAACCTCATGGCGATGACGGAACTCGCTCACGGACATGGGATTAAGGTCATTCTCTGCTCGGTGACGCCGGTCAGCGATTACGGTCCAAGAAAGATGACTGACGGCCGGCCTCCTTCCGACATTCTTAAATTAAACACATGGATGAAAGACTACGCGGGAAAGAGTCATGCCACCTATGCGGATTACTTCTCAGCCCTCGTGGATGACAAAGGCATGCTCAAAGATGGGATCTCCCGCGATGGACTGCATCCGAACGACAAGGGCTACCAACTGATGGTTCCCGTCGCCACTGCTGCGATCCAGTCCGCCCTCGGCAAGTAGCGCTCGGATTCAGGACCATTGAGCGGCCCTCTCCGAATCGCGTCGTATATTCAATCCAGAGGAATCGCTCATGTGTCGCAGTTTCGCTTTGATACTCGCCGGATCGCTGTGCCTTTACGCGCAGACTCAGCGATCCTCGCCTTCGGGAATTGACCTGACCGCCATCGACCGGTCGGCGAATCCGTGCAACGATTTTTATCAGTATTCCTGCGGCCTCTGGATCAGGAACAATCCGATTCCCCCCGATCAGCCATCGTGGGGCCGCTTTCAGGAACTGGCCGAGACGAACCGGAATATCCTCCGCGACATTCTCGAAAGGGCGGCGGTCGACAAACCGGACCGCACTCCCGTGCAGCAAAAGATCGGCGACTACTACGCGTCGTGCACGGATGACAAAACGATCGAAGCCAGGGGCTCGAGTCCCGTCCAGGCCGATCTCGATCGCATCGCGGCGATGTCCGGCAAAGCGTCCCTCGCGGAAGAGGTAGCGCGACTGCACCTCGAGGGAGTCAATGCCTTTTTCCGGTTCGGATCGATTCAGGATCCGAACGACGCGAACAAAACGATCGGTCAACTCGGCCAGGGCGGCCTGGGGATGCCCGACCGCGACTTCTACCTCAAGAGCGATCCGAAGTCCCTTGAAACCAAAGCGAAGTACCAGCTGTACGCGCAAAAATTGTTTGAGCTCCTGGGGCACGCCCCCGCCAGGGCGACGGCTGAGGCGAAGACCGTTATGGACATCGAAACCGCTTTGGCGACAGCCTCGGTGGACCGCGTAAGCCTGCGCGATCCTCAGAAGCGGTATCATCACGAAACGCTCGGCGATCTTGACTCCATCGCTCCCTCATTCGACTGGAGCGCCTATATCAGGTACCTATCGCTATCCATACGGGATCTCAACGTCAGCGAGCCCGACTTCGTGAAAGGATTCGGCGGCGAGCTATCGGCCGGTTCGCTCCCAGATCTCAAGACTTACCTCACGTGGCGCGTACTCGATCACGCGGCGCCGCTGCTCTCTGGCCCCTTCGTTCAGGAGAGCTTCAATTTCAATCAGAAGACCCTGCGCGGCGTGAAGGTGCAGCAGGTCAGGTGGAAGCGCTGCGTGGCGCTTGTGGATCGCGATCTTGGCGAGGCCCTCGGACAGGAATACGTCAAAGCCGCCTTCGCAGGAAACGCGAAAGAACGCACGCTGAAGATGGTCCAGGAAATCGAGAACGAGATGGCGAAGGACATTCAGTCGATTTCGTGGATGAGCGACGAAACCAGGAAACAAGCGCTCGCGAAGCTTCACGACGTCGCCAACAAGATCGGCTATCCCGATCAATGGCGCGATTACTCCAGCGTCAGAATCGATCGGAAGGATTTGCTCGGGAACCAGACGCGCGCGGCGGAGTTCGCGTTCAAGCGGCAGATCAATAAGATTGGCAAGCCGGTGGACAAGATGGAATGGGGCATGAGCCCGCCGACCGTGAACGCTTATTACAACCCGGAGGAAAATAACATCAACTTCCCAGCAGGTATTTTGCAGCCACCATTTTATTTCAGCAGTGGCGATGAGGCCGCCAACTATGGCGCGATCGGCGCGGTCGTGGGCCATGAACTGACTCATGGATTCGACGATCAGGGCCGCCAGTACGATGGCGAGGGTAATCTCCGCGAGTGGTGGACGGCCGCCGACGCGAAGAGCTTTAAAGACCGGGCCGATTGCCTTGTAAGCGAATACGGGAACTTCGTCGCGGCAGGCGACGTGAAGCAGAACGGCCGCCTGACCTTGGGTGAGAACGGAGCTGACAACGGCGGTCTAAGGCTGGCCTACATGGCGCTGATGGACAGCCTGGCGGTTCACACTCTTCCCGCAAAAGACGGGTTCACGCCGCAGCAGCGGTTCTTCCTCGCATGGGGCCAGATCTGGTGCCAGAACATTACCGATGAAGCGGCGCGCCTGCAGGCACTGACTAATCCGCATTCGCTGGGACGCTATCGCGTCAACGGCGTCGTACAGAATATGCCCGAATTCTCGAGCGCGTTCGGCTGCCATCAAGGGCAGCCGATGGTAAGCGCCAATGCCTGCCGGGTGTGGTGAAGATGCTCTTGGTGAAGATGCAATGAAAAAGTTCTGTTCCGTTTTTGCGCTGGCTGCATTCTCGGTTTCGGCCCAAACTCCGGGTTGGGTGGAAAAGAGTAACAAGAATGCTCAGGTCCTGATCTCGCTCGGCGCGAAGTACGCGCCGGAAGGCGCCTCCTCGCAGGGCGTACCCGGGCTGGACGAACAGATCAGTTCATTCGGCGCCGATATTACGCAATGGCGTCGGGCAGACCTGGTGCAGGCTCGCGCGCAACTCGAAGCCAACTCCAAATCCGAGAGGGACCCTCTCGTTAAGCAGGATCTTCAAATCCTGATTTCGGCGGCGGACCGGCAAATCCGTTCGCTCGATGCGGACGAGAAAACCTTTCTCCCTTACGGGGACCTCGCGGGACTGATCTTTTTCGGCGAGAAGGGCCTGCTCGACGATCAGGTTAAACCGGAGCGCCGACCGGCGGCTGTCGTAAGACTCAAAAAGTACACGGGTCTCGAGGCGGGTTATACGCCGATCGTAACGCAGGCGGAGGAACGTTTTCGCGAAAAGCTGAAGACGCCCGGTCTCCTGGGTCCTTCGAAGATGGAAGTCGAGAAGGACCTGCAGAACACTCAGACCTACGTAACCGGCATCGGCTTGCTTCTTGAAAAATACAAGCTTGAGGGCTATGGTGACGCCTACGCGAAGCTGAAAACACAACTCGCCGAATGGGACGATTTCGTTCGCAAAGAAGTCCTGCCGCGGTCGCGCGCCGATTTCCGGCTGCCGCCCGCTATCTACAAAACCGGTCTCGACAACTATGGAGTGGACTACACGCCGGATGAGCTGAAGCGCCTCGCGCATCAGGCCTTCACCGATATCCAGAATCAGATGAAGCCGCTGGCGGCCACCGTCGCGAAGGAACGCGGTCTGCCTTCTTCGGACTATCGCGATGTGATCAACGCTCTGAAGAAAGACCAGTTCACGGCCGACAACATCCTTCCGAGCTATGAGAAGACGCTCGCAAGCATTGAAGACATCATCCGAAAGAACCAGTTGGTGACTCTGCCGGACCGACCTGCCATTATCGTCATCGCCTCGGCTGCCGAAACCGCGCAGCAACCCGCTCCCCATATGCAGCCGCCGCCGCTTCTCAATAACCATGGCGAGCGCGGAAAGTTCGTTCTGCCGCTCGAAACCAAGGGCGCGGGAGGGGCCGAACTGAAATACGACGACTTCACCTTCGCGGCGGCGGGATGGACGCTCACGGCGCACGAAGCCCGCCCGGGGCATGAGCTTCAGTTCGATTCGATGGTGGAGCACGGGGTATCGCTCGCGCGGGCGCTGTTCGCGTTCAACAGCACGAATGTCGAAGGCTGGGGTCTCTACGCCGAGTGGTTCATGCTGCCCTACATGCCCGATGATGGCAAGCTGATCTCATTGCAACTGAGGCTCCTGCGGGCGGCGCGCGCGTTTCTCGACCCCGAGTTACAAGAAGGAAAGATCACTCCGGAGCAGGCCATGCAAACACTTGAAAACGACGTGGTGTGTTCTAAGGCCTTCGCCACTGAGGAAGTCGAGCGATTCACGTTCCGCATGCCCGGCCAGGCGGTCTCGTATTTTGACGGCTATACGCGCCTGCTCGAAATCCGGCAGAACGCCGAAAAGGCCCTTGGGCCCAAATTCAACGTGAAGAAATTCCACGACTTCATCCTGGCCCAGGGCCTCCTGCCGCCCGACCTTCTCCGGAAGGCAGTGAACGAGGAGTTTATTCCAAAGCAGTGACTTTCAGCGCGGCCCGAACTTCCGGTTGTCCAGATGTCCGGATATGCCGAGGTGGTGGCTCGCAGAGGCCAGACGAGTTCGAATTTCCTTCAGAAGCCGTTTACCGCAAGAGAACTCCTTAGTGAAGTTCGGGCCGCGTCAACCGAAGTTCGTCCGCGATTTCCTGCCCGCTCATGCCCGGCAAGACAGTGTCGGTAAGAAGGAGATCGATCTCGAACCTTCCGCAGCCAGCAAGCGCGATCGCATCTTCTCCGCTCTCGGCGTCCAGCACAGAATAGCCGCGGCCCTCCAGAATCGTGCGGACGTAGGTGCGAAGGTCGTCTTCGTCCTCGACGAGCAGAACTGTCTCAGTGCCGATCAGCGAACACGCCGCCTGATTCGGAGGCTCGACGTCGGGGGCTGCGGCCTGAGCCGGGAACAGGACGCGGAACGTGCTGCCCATGCCCGGCGCACTGTGTACATTGACGGAACCTCCCGCCTGCCGAACAATTCCATAGACCGTGGATAGACCCAGGCCTGTCCCCATGCCCGGCTCCTTAGTCGTGAAGAACGGCTCGAAGATCCTCGACATCACGTCCGGGGACATACCGGACCCGGTGTCGCTGACAGAGAACGTGACGTACTGGCCCTTTGGAACCGAGAGACAGGAACTGGCGAAGTCATCTTCGACCACGGTGCGCGCACTCTCGAGGTAGAGTCGGCCACCGCCCGTCATCGCGTCGCGCGCGTTCAGAGCCAGGTTCATGATTACCTGGTCGATGTGTCCGGGATCGGCCTTTATGTACGAAGGCGTGGCGTTAAGCGAAACTACGACTGAAATGTTTTCCCCGATCAGGCGGCGAAGAATCTTTTCCATTTCGCGGATCACTTCGTTCAGGTCGAGTATGCGCGGAATACCGGGCGCTTTGTGGCCGAAAGCGAGCAGTTTGCCTGTCAGGTCGGCGGCCTTAGACGCCGCGCTGTAAATGCCCTTCACCGAGTCGAATAACGGGTCGCCTGCTGAAACGGCATCCACCATCTGGGCTGAGTAGCCGAGGATCACGGTGACAAGGTTGTTGAAATCATGGGCAACCCCGCCAGCAAGCAGCCCAATGCTCTCCATCTTCTGAGCCTGGCGCATCTGATCCTCGAGGTTCCTTCTTTCGGTGAGGTCGACGACAAACCCGAGAACGCGAAAGGGATCGGAAGATGTAACGACTCCGCCCACAAGAACCGGAACGCGCGTTCCGTCCTTGCGCAGATACTCTTTCTCGAATGCCGGGCACGTGCCGGCTTTGCGCAGACTGCGTAAGGCGCCCAAAATCGCGCGGGAGTGCTCAAAAGGAGTGATGCGGGACCAGCGAATCTGGCCCGCCCGGAGTTCTTCACGAGAGTATTGCAGGAGTTCCAGGAAATAGTCGTTGGCGTCGTGGACGGTCTCGTCGTCGGCGATGATGATCCCGACGACGTCCGCCTCTACCAGCCTCCTCAGGCGTTCCTCGTTCTCACGGAGGGCTTGCTCGGCCTTCCGCTTCTGCGAAATATCGCGAACGGTGCAAACCGATCCGATCCGGCCGCCACCCATGTCGAGCGGAGCCATCGTGATCGATATCGGCACTTGAGCGCCGTTTTTATGGAAGAAAACATCTTCATGGTCCCGAAGAGTTTGCCCCGATTGCTGCTTCCGGTTGATCTCGCACTCAGATACGGGAAACGGGCGGAGGTCGGGATATTGGTGATGGACTAAATCGTGAGGGTGCGCGCGGACCCACTCCTCGATCGAGTATCCAAACATCCGCATGGCTTCTGAGTTCACAAAACAAATGCGCCCGGTTTCGTCTGCCACCCAAATGGCATCGAGCGCCTGCTGCGCGATGGAATGCGCCAGATCGCGCTGATACTGCGCCGCGGACTCCGCGGCTCTCCGTTCGGTGGTGTCCTTGGTAGCGCCAATGAACCGTTGGGGGCGGCCGTCCGAATCGAAAAACACCCGCCCCGCGACGGAGACCCATCGGAGTTCGCTACCTTCGGTCCGGAGTCGGAACTCATCCGAGTAGTACCCGCCAGCGCGTGGATGAAGGGCTTTTTCAATCTTCGCCACGGCGCGCTGCCGGTCAGCCGGATGAATACGCGCCACAGACTGTTCGAATGAGAGGTTCTCGTCTTCCTTGAGACCCAGATGCGCCCGGATCGAACCCTCAAGGAACATGCGGCCGGTTTGCGGGTAATAATCGAAAGTCCCCAACTGACAGGCTTCGATCGTGAGAGCAAGGCGTTCTCTGCTCTCCGCAAGTTCCGCCTCGATTCGCCGAGACTGACGACGTGATTCGGCGACGCGCAATTCCCGCGAAACGGCTGATGCAAGTCGTGCGAGATTATCCGTGGTCACGTAAGCGGCGGCGCCATTTCTGAGGACCGATGTCATTTCGCGTTCGGCAACCTCGCCAATAGCGTCGGAGATAACGATGAACGGACAATCCAGACCCGCCACGCGAGTGGCCTGCATCGCGCTACCAGCATCGAATTTCAATGAGCGGAAGCTCGAAAGGATCAGGTCCCAGTCTTTCGACTCGAGAGCCTTGACGAACGCGTCGCTGGAGTCCACGCGGCGCGAAGAGACGGTATACCCCGCGCCCGACAACCGGGTCACGACGCGGTCAGCATCCTCTGAGGAAACCTGTAGCTGAAGAATACGCAGTTCGGACACACACATCCCGTGGCAAGCCGGCGCGAGTCCAACAAGGTTCGGCGGAAGCGCGTTTCTGCAGAATTACCTTGCCTAAATCTAATAGAAAAGTATCATCCGAATACAAAAGATCACGAACATTTACGCAATTCCGGAATGATTTTAAAACGTTATGACGATGCGACGATCAGGAATTGCTCGTATTTTCCGTCGGGAAGAATTAAACATTCAACTGTACCGTCTTCTTGGCGAACTCGGCGACGTAAGAGCGTTGCGTCATGCCTCCACGGTAGTTTTCAGACACTCCGCTGACCGACTTCTGCTTTCCGAGAGGCCCGAGCGACATCCGGCAATCGCGGAGCGCTGCGGCAGAGAAATAAAAGTGGCGTTTGGGCTGAGGATCCTTCGATCTATGCTGCCTCTCTGAAGGTCAACCGGGATTCGCGACACCCTCGCAGTGAGGATCGATGGCTCCTTCGGACGCAGAAAGACGGTCGTCGCAAGTTGACGCGATAGGGGCCGACGAGGTAAAGCAGTGCGACCGGCGCAGACGCGAAAAGGCCGGGCTGTCTCATCAGGCGTCGAGTCCGAAGCGAATTAGACCATTGGTCCCGGTGGCGGAGTCGCGCGCCGCTTCCGCGGAGCCGCCGCTTTCCGTGCGCGTTTCACCGGCACGACATTACCATTTATGTCCAAGCCTGATGCGGCCTTTTTTGCACCCTTCTTGACGCGGGGCGAGCCTGCCGTAGGCTGCCCCGGCACAACCGGTTGCGGCTCTTCCACTTCCTCGTCAGTCTCCTCCGGTATCGGCGGAGGCACGGGTTCCGCCACTGCCGGCGGATGAAACTCCGCGCCCAGGAATATCATCAGTCCGCTGGTTTCATCCGGCTCGACCCTCACGACGGTCTTGTCCTGCGCGTAATTCAGGAACTCAGTGAACTCTTGAAAGCCGTAGTTCGTCCAGTCGAAAGTGGGCGACTCTTCCTTGACCCAGGACCCAAGCTCTTCGACCGTCACACCCTCTTCGACCTCGAGCCGGTGGTTCTCCAGCACGTCGCGCAGATAGGGCAGCGCCACTTCGGGCTTCACCGTCTTTTCGGGCGCGCCGTTCCGCTTGCGCTGAATCATATAACGCCCTTCACCGCCAGTCACCTGAATCAGATCGGATTTACGGAGACGCTCAATGAAATCCGTAAATGAACCCGCCCCGTAAGCGCGCTCGCTGAAACTCGAATCGAGCTGCAGCATGGTCGATTTAAGCAGCCCCAGTTGGGGACGGACCTCGCGCCGCTCGAGCACTTGCAGAGCCCGTTCGACAAGGGGCATCGCGTGATGCAGATCCAATACCGGCCGCTTCGGACCCTGATGCTGAGGACGCTGCTCGCGCGGCTGGGAGTGCGGACCCCGATCCTGCTGCGCCTGCTCCGGGCGAGGCTGAATCGGCGGTCGCGACGGACGCGGTTCGTCCAGCATCGACTCATAGCTGATGAACTCGTGGCAGTTCTTCTGAAGGATGGTGCTGGTGAACGCCTTCCCGCCGACGACGAAGACGATCTTGTCGTACTGCTTCAGCTTGTTCACGAGCGCGATGAAGTCGCTGTCGCCGCTCACGATGCAGAACGCATTGATGTGATCGTGGGTGAAAGCCAGTTCAAGAGCATCCAGCGCGAGATTGATGTCCGCGCCGTTCTTGTCGCCCCGGGGCGACGGGTCCCGCTGGACCATCTGAACCGCGTACTCGGAAAGCTGGCGCGTGGAGTTCTCCATCTTCCCCCAGTTCGCATACGCGATCTTAGTAATGATCTCTCCCCGTTCCTTCAGCGCCTCGAGCACGACGGAAACGTCGAACTCACGCTGCAGCGTCGATTTGACGCCAATCTCGATGTTGTCGAAGTCGATGAAAACCGCGATCTTGAGGTGCCTGTCCATTTCCACCCTCGATAAACTCTTTTCGCTTTCGCTCTTGCTGCGTACGTCTCTTCCGGCCGAGATTCCCGGCGTTGCCATCATCGGCATTGCCACGAGCTCCAGCCTGTCACTGGCCAGCCGCTTCCCGTACGCTGGAGACAATACTATCCAGCGACGCCCCCGGTTGGAAGACTCGGTAAACGCCCAGGCGCCGCAACTCCAGAGCGTCATCGTCCGGGATAATGCCGCCGACAATCACCGCGACACCGGTCATTTCCTTTTCGCGCACAACGATTTTTTTGAGGAGATCTGCAAGTATCGGGCGGCGCGGCGCATGTGGGCGGAGAT
>Ga0206900_1232_pt1 | contig 11243 bp, 11 predicted proteins | sample Alteio_BWOrgHeat_46_FD_153235 | JGI IMG/M metagenome (GOLD analysis project Ga0206900, IMG submission 153235) | Enriched cells from forest soil in Barre Woods Harvard Forest LTER site, Petersham, Massachusetts, United States -... | ecosystem: Environmental > Terrestrial > Soil > Temperate forest >... | reverse complement strand
AAAAATACTGTTGGTAGATTGTTGTCTAATTTCCATTTCTTTGTTGTCAAACCATCTATGTGCAAATACTTGATGCACAACGGTTCTGTTTTCGTCATTCACATGAAGGATGGCAATGATATCAAAGCCAAAATAGGCAACTATGGAGTTGGCAGGAAATGGTAGAAGCCTAGTGAGTCTATGGTTTCTGAGTAATCATCCCTAGCATATTTTCATTCAATGTAAACTTATTGTTTCCCCATCCTCTCCCAAGCTGCCTTTTCACCCTCCCAAAGATCAAAGGGGATATAGATTTTTAAGGCTTTATTGTTTTGGGGCAGATAGGGTTGGATGATATTGATGGTTTTGTAGGCAATGGAGTCGTAGGTGTTTTGCATAAAGATGTTCAGTGATTTTCCTGGGCCATATTCAATGGTCAGGTCATAGCCACCCCCATCTATAATATCAGGGTTCCAGTCAAAAATAGAATCTTTCCCAGAGGCGATGGCCAGTGCTGTAATGGAATCAATGGAACCTTGCCGGAAATAAACGGATTGGGTGATGGTATCCTTAAGCCAAACAGTATCTATGTATTCATCATTTTTGCCCCAACGGTCTAGTTCATATTTGCCGTTGAGTTGCAGATAGGTGTAGGACAGCGTGTTGTCTTCAATTTTGACAGAAGGGTATTCCTTATACCCCAAAAAGGGAATCATGTCGAATTCGTTATAGTACAAGACAAACTTAGCTGTCTTGGGTTTGCCGTCAGGGCCATGGGCAGCTTGTACCCTGGGTGGCCATAATAGAATGGCAAGGAAGATTATTAGGTATAATGGTTTCATGGTCAGATTGCAACAAGCAAATATGCAGCCATGTTTGGGGCGCCTGGCTGGGGAAGTGGGTTGCCTAGATGTTCCACTTTTTTGAAAAGCGGAACATCACCAAAATGGAACTTTCACCTAAGGATCAAGCGCAAACGACATTGATACATCTATTAAAAACCAAATCAATGTGCATTAACCAATATTTTGCCTGATTTAAGTATTTGTTGGCCATCATAGACTTCATAAAAATATAAACCTGACTGCAAATGGGGCAACGTAATACTTTCATGGACAACATGGGTTGGGATTATCCGACATAAAATGGTTTTTCCCTGCCCATCGTAGATTTTTAAATCGAGGTCTTTGTTGATGTTTTGTGTAGAAATGTTGACTTGATCAAATGGCCCAAGCAAAGTGGGATACAGATCAATAGACTGATTTTCTGAAAGCCCAATTTCATGTATTGCTGAATTGCCGGATAAAAAAACACTGTCAATAAACAGGTCATGGTCATAGCTCCGAAAATCCTTGGTATGGCTTTGAAAAAAGAACGCGACGACCATGCTATCAGGCAGTGTACTGGGCATAGAATCAGCAATATCCACATCAAACGGGGAATATGCTTTGCTGGTGCCAAAAACATAGGAGCCTTTGCCGACCACAATGGATTTTTTAGAGGTCAGATCGTATTTTTTCAAAAGGACGATGGCATACGCAGAATCCCGTTCCGAATCCAACGGTTCAAAATTGTAATATCCTTTTAAATGGGCAGGCTTATAAGATATTGGCAAACCACCTTTTCGATAATCCATTTTATAGGTATCCCAGTCTACCGGTGCGGTACCCATACAAATGGCCGAAGTCAATGCTGTAGGCCCCATACAAATAAGCGGATGAATCTCAAGTGCGTACGCCCCCGAAAAGGCATTGGTGCCTTTTAGGATGCCCACCGTATTGGCTGGAGCACTGGCCCCATTGGTGGAAGTCCATCCATCAGGGTCGTAAACAAAATTGCCGAAGGAGAACGGAACCACATGCCAATTTTCAAAATTCCCATTTGTGATTTTTTGGGCATGGCAATGGAAACCATAAAACAGAAAAAGTATGAGAGATCTAAATATTTTTTTCATTCCGCATAGATGGTGCATTACACGGATTAGGTTGCATCTTGTATTTCGCAAGGACTTGAAGCATACAAAAAAAGCATGGCCACCCCAAAAACAGTGGCCATGCAACCAACCCAACCAAATATTTAAACCATATACGATTTAGCGACGTCCAACATTATGAAGGACGCGCCCTTCCCCGCAGTCTTTTAAGCAGTTGCGATCCAATCAGTGAAATCAAGAGGGCGATGGTGGCTAATTCAGATCTTTTGGTGGGCCATATTTTTCGCTTGGTAAGGGCAACATCTACCCTTTGGGCTTTTGTTAAACTCATCTTTTAGTGATAATATTGTTAGGTTTCAGATAGCAAATATAACAAATGATATACAAATATCGCAAAAACGATAAATATTTTTTAGGTGGGAGATGAATTTATCAACCGGCTGATGTCCATCATGGAAGCGCTACACATGGCTCCTGGCACATTTGCTGGCAAATTGGGCATAAAGCCCTCTGTGGTATATGCTTGGCGCGATGGAAGGAACAAACCGGGATGGGAGCTCTTGCAAAAAATAAGTATCACATTTGCGATAAACATCAACTGGCTGGTGACAGGGGAAGGGGAAATGTTTTTGGCCAAATCGAGCGGAGGCCCCAATAATTTTAACGCTGTAAGTGAACCGGAAGCAAACTATCCCGATTATCAGCTCATGTACGAACAAGCGCTCGCCCGAATATCCCTGTTGGAAAAGACCATTGCCGATAAGGAAGAGATCATTGAATTGTTGAAAGAAAGGGGGAACTTAGCATCTCCTTCTGTCGAAAAATGAACCAGCGATGAAACCTCTTTTGATAATACTGGACGATTGGGAAGGGCGCATAGCCCAAAACCCCTGTTGGGGCACATTGCAAGAACGGATAGATATCTTGTTTTTACCCGACAAAATCGCCAATGTACCGGATGAGGTATTGGCCAAGGCCAGTTTTTTGATGGCCGTCCGGGAGCGAACCCCATTGACAAAGGAAGTATTTGACCGTTTGCCCAACCTCAAACTGATCTTGCAAACGGGTGGCCATGCCTATCATATCGATCAGGCAGCCGCAGAAAGCAGGGGCATTGCCATTGCCTTGGGCAGGCGCATCAAAGCACCGTTATTGTCTGTACCGGAACTCACCATGGCCATGATCCTGGGCACCATGCACCGGTTGCCAGAAGCCATGCAGGCTATGCGCACGGGTGGATGGCCGTTGCTCACGGGCCGCACCCTGAGCCAACGTAGGTTGGGCATATTGGGGATGGGCCGACATGGGAGCAAGGTTGCCCTTATCGCGAGTGCTGCTTTTAATATGGAAGTCGTTGCTTGGGACCGACCGGGCAGTAGCCATCTTGCTCAGGATGGATTTCCCAGATTACCCTTGGCTGAACTTCTGGCTACCAGTGACGTGGTAAGTATCCACCTGAGACTATCTGCCGAATCAAAAGGACTCTTGAGTACAGAAAGATTGTCTGCGATGAAACCCGGCACTGTATTGATCAATACCTCTCGCGGAGAAATCATAGACGAACCTGCATTGATCGAAGCGTTGCAATCCGGTCATATAGCAGGGGCAGGATTGGATGTATTTGCACAGGAACCACTCCCCGAAGATTCCGTATTGCGCACCTTGAACAATGTCATCCTCACACCCCATATTGGCTGGACGGTGGAAGAAGTTTTCGACGAGTTTGCTGAGATAGCCTGTACACAATTGCAGCAATACCTAGATGGGCAACTACCTGATTCTGAATTGTTGGCACATGCCCTACATTGAATTTAAAAGTGCACTGCCTTCCTAGCTCCAATCCATAAAGTCCTCTTCTTCCATGGGTAGTAACCTCGAATCTTCAAGCGCCGCGGTGCGGTGCCCGATGCCGAGCATGTATTCTTCGTTTGATTCAAAGGCCAGGAAGCTTTGCACGCTTTGTTGGCGCACCAACATCACCATATCCCAATATTCATTTTCAGGTCCAATAAGATAGTGTCCTCCTTTGCCCAGGAAAACAATATCCCCGCCAGAGGCTTTCAAAAATGGCAGGGTATGTTTTACATATAACCGATAGGCCTCTGCACCAGAAATTGGCACCTCTGGGGCAAGGTTCGGGATAGTTGAATAATCCGCGATTTTACGGAACCGCAACAAATTCAGCATCACCACATTCCCGGATATTTTCCGCATGATAAAATCCCTTCCCGAGGTTTGTGTGGGTGATAGGTATGTTTTTTCCATGGGGGTATTTGATGAGATGTTTGTCATTGTTTTTTATCCGTTTGCGCCACCCTGTTATTGGTAGGATAAATAAAATACAGCGGGATAAAAAAGAAAACCACAAATGCGGCCCTCGTATCTATCCAGCTTACCGCTGCACCAAATAGATAAAACGAGCACCCAAAAACAAGGGTCCTGCGAGTGGCCGCCAAGAATGACGCTCGGTTTACGTCATCGTTCATTATCCCTTGGGTTTTGAGAATATATACCCGCATAAAAACAAAGCACAACGCCGTGAACATAAGGCATATCCCGTAAAAAGTCGCGGCACTGGCCAAGCTTGGGTGAGACCCGAACATTGAAGTGGGAAATGGGATCAGTGAACTGGCCATGAGCAGCAGGTTGTTGAGCCAGAAAATGCCGCTGTCAATATGTTTCAGCGTAGCCATGATGCGGTGGTGGTTCATCCATATCACGCAGGTAATGAGGAAACTGTTGATCCATATCAAAATTTTCGGCAATATGGAAACGATGGCCTGAAACATATCGGCATTGGTTTCTGCCTTCAGGTCAGGGATTTTTATGTCTAATACCAATAGCGTGACAATGATGGCAAACACGCCATCGCTAAAGGCCTCTACCCTGGGTTTTGTGAATTTCTCATATCCGAACCTCAACATCCTGTCAAATTTTGCCCGAATATAAGCAATTGAGTGTGAAGCCCGAATAAATCACTCGTTGCCTCCAAAAAAGGATACAGAGATTAATCCTTTACCCCGCTCATGCTCACGTTGTCTATCCGGTCATTCCCAGAAGTACCGGTGTTGTTGTTCAACATCACAATCTTTATGGCAAACTTGGGGTTGTTTTTTACATTGGGATCAGCTACAAAACTGAACTTGTACAACTGGAACGAAGTGGTCACAGCATAAGAATTATTGCCCAAAACGGTGGAAATAAAATGCACACCATCCACGGTATAAAAGATGGCGTTAGAGGAAGGACCGCTGGAGGAAGACTCTTCTGCAAATGCAACAGTAATACTGTCATACCCCGTTGTGGGCATGTGGAATATTACGGAATCAGAGGGGTTGCGCACCCGTAGGCATTGGCCTGAATCGCTGGTGCGTTGCAGATTGATCTTGGTTCCGGTGGTATAGTCAATATAAGCGCAATAATAATTGAAAATGGCCCCTGTATTCACGCTATAAGTCGCTGCCCGCTTGGATGAATCTTGGTTGTTGAAATCCCAATAGGTCATTAGTACAGAACCTTGTGGCTGTATGTAGGGAGCGGCCGCTGGTTGAATCCTGTCTTTTACACAAGATGCCGCTACCAGAGAAATCATGATGATGAGGAACAATAATATATTTTTCATTTCCTACGCTTTAAAATAAAAGTTGATGCAATTGATCTAAAACACTATTTGGTAACCGACCCTAAGTTCTGAGGTATATTTCAAGGGATTGGCCGCAACATCTTCCGTAGTAGGGATAAAGTATTCCACCTTGAACACCGATTTGAATCCCTTCACTTTATAGGCGTATCCAAGATATAGCCAGGATTGCGCGCCCTTTTGCAGGTCGTTGGTATTGAAATTTTCATATTGGATCGAAAACACAGAGCGGATTTTTTGCCAATCATAGTTGAGGCCGGTCACAAACCCGCCTGAGTTGATATATCCACCGTTGAATGAGGCTGGGGTTCCTTGATACAGGTCATCCGTAGCACTCGTTGGCTGCAGCCTCATGATATCGGCTTCGAACAAGGCAGAAAACCCTTGGTATTTTATGATGAAGTCTCCTCCATATATCAATCGTTTGCCATTGATCATACGGGTGCCATACGCGCCTAGAGCATCGGGATAATTAGAGGCAATGGTTTGCCCAGCTGGTTGCGTTTTATCCTCATACCGCGCATCCACGGCCAGCCGGATTTGAGGTATTGTGTTATGGTCTTCATCGATGGGCTGGTATTTCAAAACGGCTGGATAGCAGAATTCTGCCCGGCCCACATATTCAAAAGTACCGCTCTGGTCATTGCCATATTCAAAGAAATTTTCACCCATACCACTATAGGCACCGGCATATAGGTTTATCCTGTTTTTCCAGAAAGAAGAGTTGAGGGTGATCCCCATGTCCCGGCGTGAAAACAGGTCGCCACCATATAGGTTGGCATGGCTCCACATCGGTGTTCCCCATACTTCGTTCAATGAACCTTGGGAAAACGGTAGCTTGTCATAACCAAACTTGATGTGCACGGGCCACCCCATATATTCCAGATAGGCTGCTTTGATCCCCGGATTGGCTGGGTTATCGGTATTTTGGGTAGCAGCCGCGGTGGCAAGGTCAAGGACACTTAAATGAAACTCATATACAAACTGTTGCTTGGTATGGCCCAGCAAATCTATATCCCCGTCTTTCATGGCAAACCCGTTGTGGTCCAGGTTGGTAAAACCTGGTTTCAGGGCACGGTATTCATAATATCCCGAAACCCGTCCGCCTATCTGTATCTGGTTTTTCCCTTTTCCAAGGGTGATGGAATTTAAGGATGTATCCTGAAATTCGGAAAACTCTTGTGCACGGGCGGCCATAGCAAGAAGCACAAAAAGAAGCGTGTAAAGTATTTTTTTCATGGATGTTTGAAACGATTTATATGGCTTTTGCCACATTTCTCCCAAAGCGACAAAACCTATTTTAATAAAGGTGCAAAAGTGGCTAGGAAACAGGAAACCCAGATTAAGGCAGTGTTAATTAATAAACATTTTTATATTAACGCCTTCGGATATCCCTGATATTATGATGGTGATGGATCGGATCCTCCGATCAATCGGATCTTTGACTCATCGCCAAATCACTTTCATTTCTTCAGGTTCAGGATAGTCTTCGGGGTTTTTGCCTGCGTTCCTTTTCAAAAAAAAGATGGCATGCTCTGGACCTGATATTTTTGTCAAATCCTTATTCGCCTTTGTCATAAGTGCATTGATAAACCCAACCCCATTTTGGCAACCAAAAATTTGGCTGTAAGAATACTGTTGCCAGCCACCTGTGGGAATATCTATATCACGATAATAGGTGATAACATCCGTGATGCTATTGGTGGCTTTATCGTAATCCATCATTTTGAAACCGGGGTTGTTGCCATGCTTATAAGATGTGATGGCCGGGCAAGAAAATGCAACCGACTTGATGCTGTCTCCCCCCTTGTTGTACAAAAAGCGGCACTCGTCAGTATGGATATGCCCATAAAATATACCCTTGATCAAATCATTGTATGTGTCGGTACTGGATAAAAAGCCATTTACTAACGACTTTTTCCAAAGTGCCTTGCCAGGATTTTTCTTAGAGTTGTTGCCACCCTCCCCTGGCGGGATGTGCATGGCGATATAAACGGATTGCTTTTTGTTTCTGGCTTTTTGAAGCTCGGTTTTCATCCAATCTAGTTCCTTAAAACCATCATCTTGCGAATAAGTATTGGCCTCGCTTTTGCACAAAATAATGGAGTTGAGGACGATAAGTCGCAAATTGCTGGCAATGCACACGGAATAATAACAATCTTCACTGTTCAGCGAATCAATATAGGGATAGTGTGTTTTGCTTACCCCAGTGTTAAGCGTTGGGGTTGGGTACATGTTTTTGACATCAGAAAACACATTCTTATTATTTTCGGTGAACTTCCCATAGTCGCCGGTGGCCACATCATTGTTTCCCGGCACAAAAAAGAACGGGATGTCTCGCCCTTTTAAAAGAGCATAAAAATTTTGTAGCACGGTATCATAATCACGTCTTCTAAAATGATCCACGGGATGTTTGTCACAGTTGCATTCAGCCTTCACATCGGCATGGTGGGCGGGCATATCCCCGGTGAACAATACAAAGCGCGGTTTTTTATCGAGGAGTTTTGCCAATTCGGTTTTTGTGATGTTCCAAGAACTGGGATCGGTGTCCCCATCTACATCGGTCACTTTCCTGCACGTATTTAAGTGAATATCAGAGATGACGAGAAAAAACGGGGAGTCTTCAACCGCTGAAGCATGAATGTCTTTATTATTGAATATGGCAGGCGGCCTGCCCATGCCAAAACCATAGAACAGGCATAATGACAAAATCCCAAAGCATACGATCCCTATTTGCTTCATATCAATATTAATGTCTTACCTAACAAATTTCTTTTCGAATACTCCCCTATCGGTTTGTAGATATATTACATACAATCCCTTGCTAAGACCTGAAACGTCAATGGAGGTGCTTGCACGTTCGGGAAATTGTGTCAGGATCAATTTGCCTTCCATGTTATAAACGGTCAGCTTTGTAATGGCATCGTTCTTGTCCAATATGTTCAAAGTGCTTGTCGCCGGGTTGGGATAAATCAAGGTTTCACGGTCGTTTTCCTGGTTGGCTACCCCAGTGAAATTTTGATAGACAATACTGTCCTTTTGAGAATTGATCCACTTTTTTGAAAGGGTATCATAATAGGAATACTGCTCTTGTACCAAGTCCCCATCTGCATCCACCAATCTCGTAAAATTATTGCCAGTGATAACCGCAAAAGCATTGAGTTGTGGTTTCCAAACATAATCCATTTCCACATTTGGATATCCTCCAGGCAAATAGGTATAAGTATGCTTAGATACCGGAGCAAGGCCCACCGGATAAGAAGGCTTATGGTAGTAGTCTGACTCGGTGATTTTGCCATTGGCATCAAAAGCCTGGGTATATTTATCATACGTCAACATTCTCCCAGAATCGTTGGAATAAAACACGCGGCTATATGATTTATAACCATTGCCACCGATATAAAATGGTGCTGTTTTGTAATAATAAAAATAGTCTGATTGGTCCGTTTGCCAGAGCGGGTCAAAGGACTGCCAAGAGAAGTTAGTAAAACTATCCAATTGGCTACCCTTCCCAGCAGTATCATATCCGCGAAGGCCAACTGCGCTTATTTGGTTGTTGGCATCGTACCAATAGGTTTGGACATAGGCAATGGACACCTTTTGCAGGTAGTTGCTGTACACGTATTCTTTAAAGGAATCAACTCTCCCTTTCGCATCTTCTATAAAATCATATTTTATGTATTCTTGCGGGCTAAGAACCCATTTTGTGCCGTTCCAGGTTTCCACCATTTGCCCCGCATACAGGGTTTTATAAAAAAAATTGGTGGTACGCGAATTGGGAACAATATTACCACCCGTACTTTTGTAAAACGTCGAAGAATCTTGTTGCCCAGCGGCATTGTAGTGGTATTCGAAAATATTGTCATCTGCCCAAACACCGTTTTGCAAACTTTGATTTTTAAACTCAAGAATGTTTTGTCCTGCATCCCTTTTCGTTACGATTGATCGTCCATTGAGTACCCATTTCCCGTTTTTCATGGAATAATAGGTGCCCTCGCAAGGTTGATAAAACGCCAATGCCTTCGGCTGACCGGTACTGTTCTTGGTGTTTGGAGTAGGCTTGAATGAGGTAATTTCTGATTTTTCAGAATCTACATACGAGATTAAGGTCGCACTTTTGGGTGTGCCATCAGCATAGTAAGCTACATAGGTATCATATTCCTGGGTATCGCTCCAGGTTTTTAGGGTCCCGTCCCAATTGAGCAAAAAATACTTGTCCACGTTCTTGCTACTGCCTGATTTATAGGCTGATGTTGGCTGCGCTGCAAATACAGGGGTTTTGCCGTGAAACCAAAGGCTGGGATGGCCTAAAATGGGTTTAGGCGGAGTAGCGGGATGGGATTGGGCAGAAACCGTGTAAAAAGCAACGGTCGAAACCATGCATAATAGGAGCATGGGGAGCTTCATAGTGTAAGAATTTTAATTGGCACGAATATAGCAAAAATCGTACAGGGAATTAAAATGGCCACATCCGCTTGTACTGATCATACACTTAAGTGTGAAGGGAGTCTTGGGCATTTGGTGAGGACAATAAAATCTACCATGCCCCAAAGCCCACATTCTCAACTTATCTCAATACTTTTGCCAAAAGAGTTAACAGTAGCGTAACATCATGGCATATCCGTATATATTGAAGAATGGTATCTTGGGCCTGTTTTTGGTAGCTTCCTTGGCTGCCAGGGCACAAAAGGTAAGCCCAGTCACCAAGGCTGGGGTAGAAGTGGGCAAGGAAATGAAAATATTTGACGGCGACCTGTACTATAGTACGGCCGATGCCCCAAATTATAAGCTTTGGGCCTGCGATGTGGTCACCAAAAAATCAAAGCTGGTGATGAAAAGCAAGGAAAATTTCAGCCACTTTTTTCTGATGGACAAGACCCTTCTTTTTACCACTGACAATGGCCATGCCGGGGAAGATGGCCGCCTATATTATCTGGATGAGCACAAGAAGCCGCTTGAAGTAGTGATGAAGGACGAAGCAGGCCCCGATGTGGAACCTGAAAACGGCCGAAAGCTGGAAATATATAACTATCGCCATGGTTTTTTGATCCTGGCACCCATGCGCGACATGAAGGCCAAATACAAACTGTACCGGTTCAACCCAAAACAGGATTCTGCCAGGTTGTTTTTCCCGGAGAATTTTTTTGTACGCCAGGGATTATGTCCCTCACCTGATGGCAAAATGATCATTGCAGCCGTAGAAGTTACCCCGCCACACCCCTGGGAAAATCAGAAATCGTTCTGGAACAAATATTCCCAATTGTTTGTGATCCACAACGATGGGGGACAACCTTATGAAAAATGGATGGACCATGCCGAGTTTCACAATGCCAATTTTAGCTACACCAAGCGCACCTGGCTCAACCTGCACTATAAGGAACTGAAGGACAAAGGCGAGGACGTTTTTCACCATACCATATTCGTGGTTACCAACCCCTCCGAGAAAAAAGGCACCCTCCCCAAACTGGTAGGCGAAGCAGCCGACAGTTCCTTGTTCCAGTGGCAGGGAAAGATAACATATTATTTCGGGTATAAGGGTAATATATACCTCGTTACGGCTTTTGAGTATCCAGAATCGTTCAAGCTGAAATATGGCAAGCTCAGTGGCCACAATATGGCTGATTTTTCTAGGATTCATGGCCAGTTTGCTTTTGATGATGTGCTATACATCGTCACCGAACACAAAGCGGC
>Ga0206900_1231_pt1 | contig 11266 bp, 8 predicted proteins | sample Alteio_BWOrgHeat_46_FD_153235 | JGI IMG/M metagenome (GOLD analysis project Ga0206900, IMG submission 153235) | Enriched cells from forest soil in Barre Woods Harvard Forest LTER site, Petersham, Massachusetts, United States -... | ecosystem: Environmental > Terrestrial > Soil > Temperate forest > O... | reverse complement strand
CAGAGGATCTTTATAGGATCCTGTTCAAGGCCGTTGAGAGTCGGCGGCCGATCTCGGCCATGTATCACGACCTTCCCCGCCTGTTTTGTCCACATCGGCTGGGCCGGAACAGTAAAGGCGAACAGAGAGTGCTTTGTTATCAGTACGGCGGCGAAAGCGAGACCGGGCTGGGCGCGCCGGGATCGCCGGAGAACTGGCGATGCATCGCGCTGGCAGAACTGAGCGAGGTCAAAACGGCTGCGCGGCCGGTGGCGAACAGGCCCGAATCACTCCGGCGCAAGCCATTGCATAGTTGACGTGGATATCGACGCTGACAGTCAGCCGGAACGGAATCCGCAGAACGGACAGTGAGGAAGCTGCAACAGCAGATGACGCGCCATGAGAATGCGTAAAGTGGCGATCGAATGCGGATTATGCCGCTCGGGGCGGCGAACCGCGTGGGACGAAGCTTTTCGGCGGCCTCGCGGCGCGTAATCCGAGATGACCGACTCGGGCGGAGGGGGAAAAACGGCTCCGCTCGGAAACCAGAAAGCCATAAGCGGCGATGCACAGCGTTGCATGGTGATGAAAGCCGCGCCAGCCGCGTCCTTCGAAGTGTCCCAGCCCCAGTTCCTGTTTCAGTTCCTGATAGTCGCGTTCAATGATCCAGCGATGTTTGGCGAGAAAAACCAGGTCGGCCAGAGAGGTCCGGGGCGGGAGAGTCGAAAGCCAGTATTTGGCGGGCTCGCTCTCATCCTCAGGCCATTCGATCAGCAGCCACTCCTCCGGATGCGGTTCGGTACGCCAGTAGTCACGATGGGCCGGCCGGACGCGCAGCGCCGCAAAGCGTGAAGTCAGTTCCTTTCTGCTGCCTGCTCGCCAGATAACGGTTTTCCAGGTATCCTTCGGCAGAGCGAGAGCGAGTTCCCTGACCGAGACAGGCTGATGCCGCGAATCGCGCCGAAGGAGTTTCGACGGCCGGCCCCATGCCTTCGGTTTCGGTGCGGGCTTGGGCTGTTCACCAGGCTTCCATACCGTCACCCCGCTTGGCACGCCCACCACATAACTCAGTCCCCATTCCGTAAGCTGTCGGCGGAACTGCGAATCGCTGCCGTAACCCGCATCAGCGAGCACCACGCCCTCCGGTATCCCGCGTTCACGCGCTCTTTCGATCTGCGCCAGTGCGATTTGCGGCTTGGTCTGAAAGGCAACCGCATCGGGCACACCTGCCTTTGCCCGCTTCTCTTTATCGCTGGCCCATACCTCAGGCAGATACAGATTGAAAGCGACCGGCATGCTGGCGCTTTCCGTCGCTAATGAAAGACTCACGGCTACCTGGCAGTTATCCTGCTTGCCGACCTGCCCGCAATACTGGCGCGTGACACCTACGGAGTGCTGGCCCTTCTTCGGAAAACCGGTGTCGTCCACAATCCATGCCGCGATCGGCTCCCGTTTCAGCATCGCCGGTAATACGGTGTCAAGTACCGCATCCAGCAGTTGTTCATCGTCCCAGGGCGCATCCGCCACCAGGTGATGCAGGGACTGATGCATGCGCCGCACATTGTCGGGCGCCAGATGCGCCGCCATCGGCTCAATGCTCTTGCGCTCCAGCGGCAAAAGCAGGCCTGTGCAGTACGCCTTGAACGGAATAATGCGGTCCGAGTGTCCCGCCGCCCGCGCCAGGCTGTCAAGGTATGCGGCGAGCCGTTTCTGTTGTGCGCCTGGCGCCCTTGATGTGGCGCTCACAACAAAAACAGTCTAACATGTTTTATAACACAGTAGTACTAGGCCATCGCCTTGTAGTCTCCGGAGTTCTGTCAGTCTCTGTCCAGATACTCGTCGGGAACGTCGTCTTCAGGCACTTCATGGGTTCGGACTTCCGCGTCAGAACCATCAGCCTCTTCTACGCCGCTGACGATTCCAGCTTCGAACGCGTTTCCTTCGTCGAGCAGCTCATCTACGCTTTCCGAATCTGCGCTCGGAATGGACGAAAGCCCTTCATCGTCCGGCGATGGAGCAGCGCCATTGGATTTCATGAACGTTCCTCCCGAATCGCGATCTGCGATCCTTACCACGCTGCTGATAATAGCATCGGGCTTGGCGTATCGGTATAAGGGATGTCTCGCATGTTTGGCGCGAGACGCAACTGTACGGGTTGTCTCGAGTGATCCGGGCAGCCCGCGAACCCATACGCCAGAACATGAAACCCTCCAGACGCGATGTCCACAAGGTCGTCGCTTCCGGTCCGAGGTAGGGGTGGGCTTAACTCGTGCCGAAATACTCAAAGAGGACCGGGACCAGGGCGGGACCGGAAACGTTGTGGTCCTGGCCGAATAGAAGTCGGCTCTTCCCGTTCGGAAGCGCGTTTGCGACAACCGAGACCGCGTGGCGGAGTCCCTCGGGACTCTTGTCTCCCCCGATCACGAGCGTGGGAACGGAGATCGAAGAACTCCGTTCTTTCAACACTGATCGGTCCTCGAGAATCGTGAGGTCGTAAGGCGCTGTGTGAACCACCAGCTTGTTCCTTTTCCATGCGTTCGGCATCAGCAACGGCATCGCCAATGCAAACACACGTGGCGCGCCGTAGACATCGGTCAGGAAGAACCTCACCGCACCGGCGCGGTCGCCGGCGGAAACGAAAGACTGCAACCGATTCCTAGCATCTTTGAACGACCGAGGGCCATTGCCGTCTGCCAGGAAAGGTGGTTCATAAAGGGCTAATTCTCTCGCGCCCATGCCGCTTGCTACAGCTTGCAGGGCGAGAGCCGCGCCGGAGGAGATGCCCAAAACAAATGGAACTGCTCCCGCTTCCCGCGTCAGCGCCCGGAGATCATCGATTTCACGCTCGACCGCGTATGGCGGTGTGTCACCGCTTTGTCCCCTGCCTCGACGATCGTAAGTAAACACGGTGAAGCGTTGCGCAAGCAGCATGGCCAACTCCGTGGCCGGTCCGTTTTCGCGATAGCAGAAGGCGCCGTCAACTATGATGAGCGGTGGCCCGGATCCCCTCTTTGTAAAAGCGATGACCGTACCGTCGCTGGAGGTCGTCGTTCGATTTTCGCCTGTCGATGTCACCGTCCGTCCTCCTGAATGCCAAATCAAAATTACGCCGAACGCCCCGATCGCCAGAATTACGACAAACGCAGTCCGTTGCATAGAGCCTCCCGGTTTTGGTCTCTCGCCCTGTCTGCACAATTTGCGCCTTTAACAGGATGCTTGCCTCTCGATCGTGGGCAGGTAAGCGGCGAGGTTTTCAAGAGTCTGGGCCGTGCCGGCATCGACGCGCATCTGTAGCATGGCGTCGCGATCCTTCCGGGATGCGCACTCCATCGTTATCGTCAGCCTGGTTTTCTTCCCTTCTTCAGTGAAGACCAGCGTCGCGACCTGCTCCGCACTGGATGGAGCCCCGAAGACGATCTTTTCCGGTCTCGCGATTTCCCGATAGATGCCGGAGAACGAGTGTCCCTCCCCGCCATCGGGAGCGCGGTTCACCCAACGGAAGGCCCCGTTCGGCCGCAGATCGATTTCGCAGACGGCTAGCGGCGTACCACTCGGGTCCCACCAATGTCTGACGTGTTCGGCCTTAGTCCAGGCCTCGAAGACAAGCGCCCGCGGCGCATCGAAGACGCGCGTCACAACGATCAACCGGTCGCCGGGAGTAGTAACGGTGGCTGAGCCGATGTTTTTCGCGCCTGCCATTTCTCTATCGCCTTTTCCGCCCACGTGCTTTCTCCTTCTTTTGCATCTCTGCCAGGTACCCGTCCAGGCTGGAGAATTTCTCCTCCCAGAAGCGGCGAAAGGGCTCAATCCATTCGTCAATATCCCTGAGCGGGACGGCCACAATCGCGCGTGGGCGCCTCTGCGCATGGCGCGTGCGCCTGACGAGGCCCGCACGTTCGAGGACGCTGAGGTGCTTGGAGATTGTAGGCTGACGTAAGTCGAACGGCTTCATGAGCTCCGAAACATCCGCATCGCCGGAAGCAAGACGAGTCAGGATCGCCCGCCGCGTAGGGTCTGCAAGCGCAGCAAAGACCGTGCTCAAACGATCGGTCCGCATATGCATCGCCATATAGCTATATTGCTAAATGGCGATATAAAAGTCAAGAGACTTTGGCGGCCTCTCGGGACGACCGATTGGCAGGGCCCGGGAACGTACTTGGGAGCTTCTACCTGTGGGTGGCCGCCACGATCCGCTGGATCATTCCGTCGACCGTATTCCCCGCTCCTGCGTAATGCCACACCAGCACAGTGTCATCATCTGGGTCGAGCCACACGATGTTGCCGGCATTGCCGATCGCGGCGAAGCTGGATGCCGGACCACTCGGCCACTGCTTGCGTTGCGTGTTAAGCCACCAAAGATACCCGTAGTCCGGGCCGTGCGCGGAGGGGGTCGTCGCCGCCTTGATCCATTGCGCGGGAACCAATTGATTGCCGTCCCAGTTACCTTTATTGAGGATCAGAAGTCCGAAGCGCGCGAGATCCTCGGAATTGATCCACAAGCCGCCTCCCCACCGGGTCCCGCCGCTAACGGATTCGACTGGCTTTCCATCGATTTCAACCGTCGACTTCGCGCCATAGCCCATCCACCTCCATTCATGGGAAGCACCGATAGGGTCCATGATGTTTTCCTTTAGAACGTCCGGCAGGCTCTTGCCAAAAACGCGCGCCAGAGAGAGCGCCAGGCGGTTGATCCGGACATCGTTGTATTCGTAGTACGCTCCCGGATCCTGGATGGCGCGTGGCTTGCGTTCACCCGCACCGAATTCCTCGTGTCCGATGAAGTTCGCGTTCTTCCCCCACATCTCGCCTTCCCATTCACTCTCCTGCTGAAGATGATTCTTCCAGGTGATGCGTGCGTTATGCGCCGAATCATAGCCGCCGTCGTGAACATATTGAGCTACCGGGTCGTCGATGTTGCGGATTAATCCCTTAGCGAACGCGATCGATGCGGTCGTCGAAAGAAAGCTTTTAGCGGCGCTGTAGACCGGATCGTTCGCTCTCACATCCCCGAACTCGGCGACGATATAGCCGTGACGCAGGATAACGCCATTGGTCGGCGCGCGCTTCGCGGGTACGCGACCAAGTGTTCTGCCGAAAGTGGGGAGTTGGTCCTTTTCAAAATCCCACGTCGACCCATGGGATTGAGCCCATGCGACCGCCGCCTGAACCTTCGCTGAGTCCATCCCGACGGCTGCGGGATCTTTGTGCTGCCACTTGCCTGGCGCCGGGAAGTATGTCTGGCCCGGGGCAGAAAAACTCAGAATGGTCAGAACAAAGCACTGGACCACGGCACACCGGTACACGCTGAAATGCATCGGCATTATGCTAACCGATGCTCTTCGGCGGGTGTCAGCGCGAATTGCGGGGAAAAACGGAATCGCGAAAGTCCGATGGCTCTTTCCCGCGAGGACCTATATGGAAAACCAAGTATTGCAATCGAAGGCGTTGCAGGACCCCGACCCGATCCTTTTCTGATAGAAGCAACCTGGATGTCGTTCGGTCAAGGACAGCCCAAGCCCGCTCTGCGGGTCTCAAAATCACTTCAGAGACTTGAAAGAAAGTCTCTGGCCCGAGCTGCGCGTAAGATCGCGTCGCGCTCGGAATGTTTCCTTCTTGACCGTGATCTCGCTATTAATATGAAGGGCGCGGCCAGCGTGCAAACGATCCGTATCTTCCGCAAATTTAAGATGCTAGAGCCAATTGGGCACAATGCGAAAAAACTAGTGCGACTCTGAAGGTCCAGGTGCCCGTAAGTTATTGAAAAATGGTGCGGAGAGGGGGACTTGAACCCCCACGAGATTGCTCCCGCTAGCACCTCAAGCTAGTGCGTCTGCCAATTCCGCCACCTCCGCAGGCAGCCCAACGCTGTCATTAGCTACTTCTTCGCAGGCGCCGGACCGGGTTGAAGAGGAGCCGAATTACGTGACGGCGCTCGCTTCAGATCCGGCAACGAACTCGCCCCTGATCCCCTCGTCGCTACGATGGATAACGAGATCGAGGTCAGCATAAATAGAATCGCCGATATCGTGGTGGCCTTCGAAAGCAACGTCGCCGAGCCCCGGGGCCCGAAAGCGGTCTGGGAACCCATGCCTCCAAACGCGCCGGCGAGATCAGCGGCTTTGCCGCTTTGCAGAAGCACCACAATAATAAGGAACAGGCACACGATCACGTGCACCACCGTCAGCAGAATTCCAATCACAGCTTTATCAGTATACCGCAGAGGCACTAGAGAACCGCCGTCACGAACGATCAGCGCCAGTCGGCATGTTCATGACGCCACTGCCAGTAAGCTCTTTGATCATTATGGTTTAAGCGATTGAAATCACGAAACTTCGCCTCGTGGCGCTCCTCTATATACCAATGATGATATGCCCTCGCTTCGGCCTCGTTCCACGCGTGGTAGTCCTTATGATCCCGGTCATAAATAACGATGGTCGTCAGCCTGGATGGCCTGCGGGGCAAGCGCCAAAGTCGAGACTCCCAGGAACAGCGCAAATAAAGTGTTTCGCATTCGAAATACTCCTCCGCTAAACGGTTGGCATGAATGGCGCCAGTGCCCGGCGAATCACATTTCCCGACAATTCGGCAAGAAAGCGACAAAGCACGAAATCGCACGCTAACCTCGGACCCGGTTCCAACGCCTACTCGTATTTGACGCGACGTCTGCCAGCCCTGGACCATCCGTTAAACTAAATGCAAGTAGGTACTTGCTCGCCCAAAGCTGGCCTGTTCTCGGAGTACCCCAACAGTGTGGATCGTTAAACTCGCGCTTCGACGCCCTTATACATTCGTCGTAATGTCGGTTCTGATCGCGGTCCTTGGCGGACTCTCGATCCTGTCGATGCCAAAAGACATTTTCCCGTATATCGACATCCCCGTTTTGAGCGTCATCTGGACCTACAACGGGATCTCGCCGGACGAAATGTCATCGCGGATCACCACGGTCTTCGAGCGCGGCCTCACCAGTACGGTCAACGACATTGAGCACATCGAATCGTCCTCTTATAACGGCGTCTCCGTCATCCGCATCTTCTTTCAGCCGAACGTCAAGATCGACCTAGCGATCGCCCAGGTCGTTGCGGTTTGCCAGCCGATTCAGCGCATTCTTCCGCCCGGTATTTTCCCGCCCGGCGTTATCAAATTCGACGCCTCCAGTGTTCCGATTCTTCAGCTCAGCCTCAGCAGCAAATCGCTTAGCGAACAGGAACTCCAGGACCTCGGACAGAACTTCATTCGTACTCAGCTTGCGACTGTTCAGGGTGCGACGATTCCTCCGCCCTTCGGAGGCAAACAGCGAACCATCATGGTCGATCTCGACCCGAATGCGCTGTACGCCCATGCCCTCTCCGCCACAGACATCTCGAACGCTCTTGACAACCAGAATCTGATTCTGCCTTCCGGCACCGCCAAGATGGGCGACCGCGAGTATTTCGTTCACATGAACAGCAGCCCGACGACGGTCGAAGGGGTCAACGAGCTTCCGGTCAAAGTAGTGAATGGCGCGGTCGTATACATGCGCGACGTCGCGCAGGTGCGCGATGGCTTCAGCGTACAAACCAATATCGTCCGCGAAGATGGCCGCCGGTCGGCGCTCATGACGGTCATCAAGAATGGGCAGGCGTCGACGCTCGATATCGTCAACGGGATCAGGAAGACTCTTCCGAAAGTGATGGCTGGTATGCCGCCGTCGCTCAACGTGCGTCCGTTGTTCGATCAGAGCGTGTTCGTTCGATCGGCCATCGACGGCGTCGTGCGCGAAGGCCTCATCGCCGCCGGCCTTACGGCGATCATGATCCTGCTCTTTCTCGGAAGTTGGCGCAGCACCGTCATTGTCTGCACGTCGATCCCGCTTTCGATTCTGACCTCGTGCATCGTACTGTGGGCACTCGGATACACCATCAACGTCATGACTCTTGGCGGCATGGCGCTGGCCGTCGGCATCCTGGTTGACGACGCGACGGTTGAGATCGAAAACGTCCACCGCAATATGGGCATGGCGAAGCCCCTCACCCGCGCGATCCTCGATGGCGCCCAGCAAATCGCTCTGCCATCCTTCGTCTCGACTCTGGCGATTTGTATCGTCTTCGTTCCCGTCCTCTTGCTGACCGGGCCGGCGAAGTTCCTCTTCACGCCTTTGGCCCTTGCGGTCGCCTTCGCGATGCTGATGTCTTACTTTCTCACCCGTACGCTGGTGCCGACCATGGTTCACTACATGCTCCGGCCGGAAGTCGAAATCTACGCGAACGGCGAAGAGGGTCTCGAACGCGCGCAGGGAGTCGTATGGAAGGTCCACCACGCATTTAACAGGAAGTTCGAACGGCTGCGCGCTAGGTATCGCACAGCGCTGGGCTGGTGCCTGCACCACCGGGTTCGCGTGTCCATCGTCTATTGCGCCTTTGTCCTGACCTCGATCGGGCTCGTGTTCGTTGTGGGAACGGACTTCTTCCCCTATATCGACTCGGGCCAACTCCGCCTCCATGTCCGCGCGCCCGAAGGGACGCGCATCGAAGAAACCGAGCGCGTGTTCAGCCGTGTCGAAGAGGCGATCCGTTCAACACTGAAACCCGGTGAACTGGGCGGTATCACGGATAACATCGGACTTCCCGCCGCCTCCTTCGCCTTGGCATGGGGTGACAACGCGACCATCAGCTCCGCTGACGGGGAAATCCTGATCTCTCTCAATCAGGAACATCACCGCCCGACGGAAGAAGTGCAGCGCGAACTGCGTCGCGCTCTTCGGCGACAATTCCCCGATGAGACATTTTTCTTCCAGGCCGCTAACATCACAAACCAGATTCTGAACTTCGGCATCCCCGCGCCGATCGACGTCCAGATCGTCTCACGCGATCCGGTTTCAGGCTACAAAATAGCGGATGAGCTGCAACGAAAAATCTCCGTGGTTGCGGGCGCGGTAGACGTGCGAATCAACCAGCAGGTTCACACGCCTCAGATTGAGGTGAATGTGGATCGCAGCAAGGCCGATCAGGCGGGACTCACCCAGCGAGACGTCGCCAACAGTATGCTGATCTCGCTGAGTTCGAGCGGGCAGACGGCGCCGAATCAGTGGCTGAACCCCGTCAACGGCGTAAACTACCAGGTTGCCGTGCAGACGCCGCAGTTCCGCATCGATTCGCTCGATGCGATAAAACGAACGCCCATCACGGCGGCGAACGGCGGTAACACCCAGCTTCTGGACAACCTTATCGGCGGCGTTCATCGTTCGCTGACCACGTCGCTCGTCAACCACTACAATGTTCAGCCGGTGTTCGACGTTTTCGCCAACGTGGATCAGCGCGATCTTGGCGGCGTGGTCTCGGACATCGAGAAAATCATTGGGCAAACTAAACTTCCGAAGACTGCTTCCATCGTTCTGCGCGGTCAGGCGGATACGATGAAAACCTCATTCCGCCGCCTTGGCTTCGGCGTGTTGTTTGCGATCCTTCTTGTATATCTGCTTATGGTGGTTAACTTCCAGTCGTGGCTGGACCCGTTCATCATCCTGACGGCGCTTCCCGGCGCCTTCACAGGCATCCTCTGGATGCTGTTCGCCACTCAGACCACCATCAGCGTCCCGTCTCTCATGGGAGCCATCATGGCCATCGGCGTCGCCACCGCGAACAGCATTCTGCTCGTCACGTTCGCGAATGATGAACGATTTGAAGGCAAGGATGAAGTCGCCGCGGCGCTTTCGGCCGGGTTTACCCGCATCAGGCCCGTGCTTATGACGGCGCTTGCCATGGTGATCGGCATGCTCCCCATGTCTCTCAGTCTCGGCGAGGGCGGCGAACAGAATGCGCCGCTTGCCCGCGCTGTGATCGGGGGGCTTATTTTCGCAACCTTCAGCACGCTGATCTTCGTACCGATCGTTTACAGTTTCCTGCGCCGCAAGCCGCCGGTAAATCAGGATGAAGTCATCGAGCACGAAGCTCACGAAGAACTGCTGACGGGTCATCATCTGAACGCATGAACGAAATAAAGGAATCGAAACCAGCTCAGGCGACTCCGCCGCCGGAACAACCGGAGGCCAACCCGCCGCACCCGCATCACATCTCGCCGATCAAGGTTGCGCTCGTGCTGCTTCTGCTCGCCGCCGTCGTGGCGGCCGTAGCGCTGGCCGGGTATTTTCCCCGCAAGGCTCGCGAAAATGCGGCAATCGAAGCCGCGCGCGCGGAGAAAACTACGCTACCCACGGTCACCGTGGCCCGAGTGCGCCGCGCCCCGGCGAATTCTGATCTGACTTTGCCGGGCAATCTTTCCCCGCTCACCGAGGCATCCATCTATGCTCGCGCCGCGGGTTATGTGCGGAAGCGTTACGTCGATATTGGCGATCATGTCCGTGAAGGTCAGTTGATGGCCGAAATCGACGCACCGGAACTTGATGAGCAGGTAGCGCAGGCGCGCGCCGCCGTCGCTCAGGCGCAGCAGCAGATCAGCCAGGCGCGAGCGGCGTTGGTGCAGTCGCAGTCGCAGCGTGACCTCGCGAAAGTTACTGCGGAGCGTTATAACAATCTGGTCGCAAAGGGCGCCGTGGCCCGCCAGGACGCCGATACCCAGGAGTCCAACTTCAAAACTGCGGACGCGCTCGTCGCGGCGCAGGAAGCAAGCGTGCGGGCCTCTGAAGAAAACGTGCGGCAAGCGCAATCAAATCTGGATCGCGTTGTTTCGCTTCAGGACTACAAAAAGGTTAAGGCTCCGTTCACCGGAATCGTCACGGCGCGCAACATCGACGCAGGCGCGCTGATTTCAGCCACAGGCGCGGGCCAGGGCGCGTCTCCCATGAGCACCACAGGCGCTGCGCCGGCCAGCGGCAACGAGATGTTCCGCGTCGCTCAGATCGGGACCATTCGAATTCTCGTAAGCGTTCCGCAGGCGAATGCGCCGACCATCCGCGTCGGCATGCCTGCCGAGCTGTCCGTCGTCGAATTCCCCGGGAGAGTCTTCGAGGGCCAGGTCACCCGCACCACGAACTCGCTCGATCCGAGCTCACGCACTATGCTGGTTGAGGTGCAAGTCCCGAACCGGGACGGCAAGTTGTTGCCCGGCATGTACGCGGATATCAGGTTCCGCAGCCGCCGCGAAACGCCGCCGTTGTTGGTACCGGGCGATTCGCTGATTTCGACGAACACGGGTCTTCAGGTCGCCGTGCTGACGGATGAAGGCGGCGGAGCCAAGAAAATACATCTGCAGCCGTTGACGATCGGACGCGACTATGGCGCCGAGACCGAAGTAATCGCTGGATTGCGCGGCGACGAGACGGTGGTGGTAAATCCGGGAGACGATGTCCGGG
>Ga0206900_1193_pt1 | contig 11307 bp, 8 predicted proteins | sample Alteio_BWOrgHeat_46_FD_153235 | JGI IMG/M metagenome (GOLD analysis project Ga0206900, IMG submission 153235) | Enriched cells from forest soil in Barre Woods Harvard Forest LTER site, Petersham, Massachusetts, United States -... | ecosystem: Environmental > Terrestrial > Soil > Temperate forest > O... | reverse complement strand
TCTTCGAGGTGCTCGCGACCAACGGCGATACGCATCTCGGGGGCGATGACATCGACAACCGGCTGCTGCGGATCGCGCTCGAGGATATTCAATCCGAGTGGGGCGAAGATGTCTCGCATTCGGGAGAAGCAGTTCAGACCCTGCGGCGCGACGTTATTCGCGCCAAGGAAGCGCTCTCCTTCGCGCCGAGCGCGGCGATTCAGTTCGAGTGGCGTGGCAAGCGGTATCAGCGCGAGATCAGTCGGGAGCTGTTTGAAAATCTAATCCGGGACATCGTGGATCGGACGCTTGGTCCCTGCCGTGACTGCATAAAGGACGCAGGCGTCACGCCGGAACAGATCGACGAAGTTGTGCTCGTCGGTGGATCGACGCGCATTCCGCTGGTGCGTAGCGCCGTGGAAGTGCTGTTTCGGGCCCGGCCGCATATGGAGTTGAATCCCGATGAGGTGGTGGCCCTGGGCGCGGCGGTGCAGGCGGGCATTCTTGCCGGCACGGTTGAGAACCAGCTTCTGCTTGATGTGACCCCGTTGTCGCTCGGGATTGAGACGTACGGCGGCGTAGTCTCGAAGATCATCCAGCGGAACTCGACAATACCGGCGAGCGCGGGCGAGACGTTTACCACAGGCGTGGATGGACAGACCAACGTTCTGATTCACGTGGTGCAGGGCGAGCGCGAGTTGGCGAAGGACTGCCGAAGCCTCGCGCGGTTCGACCTCAAAGGCATTGCGCCGATGCCTGCCGGGATGGCGCGTGTAGAAGTGCGGTTTCTGATCGACGCCAACGGAATTCTGAACGTGACGGCTCGCGATGCGCGTACCGGACTGGAACAGTCAGTGGATGTGAAGCCGTCGTATGGACTCACCGACGAGCAGGTCGAGGCCATGATTGTGGCCTCCATCGACCACGCTGAAGAGGACTACCAGGCAGCTCAGGTTGCCGAGGCGCGGGTAGACGCCGAGACCATTCTGGCCGCTATCGAAAAAGCAAAGCGCAACCCCGCATGGGACGAACTGTCGGACGTGGAGCGCCGAGGGATCGCCGACGCCGTCAATCGGCTGCACGTCGCGATCAACTCCGACGACCATCACGTAATCCGCGCGCACATTGAAGCTCTTAACGAAGCGTCGCGCAACCTCGCAGAGAACATGATGAATACCGCTGTGCGCGGCGCCCTCAAAGGCACGAAGATCGACTAAAGACGGAGACAGTCCCCCGCGGTATGCTTGCGGAGAATGAAAACTCCGGTGCGGATCGGGATGCTCGGCTCGGGCTTTGTGGCCGATTTCTATATGCAGGGGCTGGCGAACGTACCCGGTCATGACGTGGTGTTTGCCTACTCACGGTCGCTGGATCGTGCCCGTCTTTTCGCGGAACGCTGGAAGATTGGCGAGTATACGAACAGCACGCAGGTGGTGCTGCGGGATGATATTGACCTGTTCGTAATCGCGCTTCCGAACGATCAGCATATGCCGGTATCGCTGGCATTGTCAGGCGCCAAGCAGAACCAGGTGTGCACAAAGCCGCTGGGGCGCAACCGGGAAGAAGCGCGGCAGATGTTCGAAGCGGCGCGGGCTTCGGGAGCGACGCACGGTTACGCCGAAACGGAAGTCTTCGCACCCGCGGTCGTACGGGCGAAAGAGACGGTGGACCTTGGCGGCGTGGGGCGGCTGCTCTGGGTGCGCTCGCGCGAGTCCCACAGCGGCCCGCACAGCCCCCACTTCTGGGACGTCGATAACACCGGCGGCGGAGCGCTTCAGGATCTTGGTTGCCACACAGTCGAAGCGGCTCGCTATCTGTTCGGCAAAGACGACGCTGTGATGGAGGTGATGGCCTGGGGCGCGAACCTCGTACACAAGGACAAGACGCGGGGCGAGGACAACGCGTTGATGATCCTGCAGATGCGCAGCGGCGGCGTGGCGCACTGCGAGCTTTCATGGACTACGCTCGGCGGGCTCGATCTGCGGAACGAGATCCATGGCTCGGAAGGTTCGGTGTTTACCGACGTGACACGGCAGACGCCGATCTCCGCGTTCTCCAGGAAGCCGAGCGGCTATGTGATCGAGAAGGCCGATATCGACTTCGGCTGGACGCGCCCGCTGCCCGAGGAGGCGTTCGCGTACGGGTATCACGCCGAGATGAAACACTTCGTAGAATGCGTCCGCGACGGCGTGACTCCGCGCGAGACCTACGAAGACGGCTACGCGGTGAACTGCATTCTGGAAGCGGGTTATACGTCGATGCGCGAGCGCCGTTGGGTGGCCGTAGACTACTGACGTTTCCGCAGCCGCAGAATCAACTGCATGACGAGCTGCTCTAACTGCCCTCGGACTCGGACGTAGACCTCACGCGGCCGCCGGTACGGATCCTCCACTTTCCATTCAAGCAGTTCTCTTGGAGGCTCGCCGGGAAGCCTGAGGCCGGAGATGTTGACGACCACGTCGTAATCCGACGCGGCAAGCGGTTGGTACCAGGAAGGCACATGATCTGAGACATCGATGTTGATCTCCTCCATGATTGCGACCGTTTCGGGCACGATCATCGCGACAGGCGAAAGTCCGGAGCTGGTGGCGATCAGAACGTCGTTGCCATAACGGTTGGCCAGTGCCGCGGCCATCGGGCTGCGGCAGGTGTTGCCGATGCAGACGAAATGAACCCGTGTCAGAGCTTGCTCAGGAATAACTTGTGTATCCTCGCGTCCTCGGTCAGCTCGGGATGAAATGTGGCGATCAGGTGTTTTCCCTGTTCGAGCAGTACCGGATCTCCATCATATTCCGCCAGCACCTTTACCGCGGGCCCGGTACGGCGGACGATGGGAGCGCGGATGAAAACAGCCTCGACATCGCCCTCGCCCACACGACTCCGAAACTCCGCGTCGGGTTCAATGCGCGCGACGCGGCTATCGATCTGGCGACCGTAGGCGTTGCGCTCGATTGTCATGTCCACGACTCCGAAGCTCTCTTGCGGGGGATTCTGAACGTCGTTCGCCAGCAGAATGGCGCCGGCGCAGGTCCCGAAGACCGGCTTTTCCGCTACGAAATCCCGCAGAGGCTTGTTCAGACCCATATAGTCGATGAGCTTGAGCATGGTGGTGCTCTCGCCGCCCGGAATCACAAGACCGTCCACTGCGGCGAGCTGCTCTGCCGTTCGCACCTGAACCGCGTCAGCGCCCGCACGCTCAAGCGCCTTCTGATGAGCTTCAAAATCGCCCTGAAGAGCGAGGACGCCGACGCGTTTCTTTTTCACCGGAGGTTGCTCCTTACCAGCCGCGAGAGGCCATCAGCTCGCTCTCGGGCAGCTTCGAGATATCAAGACCAGGCATCGCCATACCAAGGTCCTCGCTGGCTTCGAGCAGCTTCTGAGGATCGTTGTAATAGGTCGCCGCTTTGACGATGGCTTTGGCGCGCGCTTCGGGATCTTCGCTCTTGAAGATTCCGGAACCGACGAAGACGGCTTCAGCTCCCAGCTGCATAACCAACGCGGCGTCGGCCGGGGTGGCGATTCCGCCCGCCGAGAAGTTCGGAACGGGAAGCCTGCCGTGCTCAGCGACCCATTCGACGAGATCGAGCGGCGCGCCCAGGTTCTTCGCTTCGTGCACGAGCTCTTCCTTGCCGAGGATCGTGAGGTGCCTCATCTCTTTCACAATGGTGCGGATGTGGCGGACGGCTTCGACGATATTTCCGGAACCGGCTTCACCTTTAGTGCGGATCATCGCCGCGCCTTCCGCGATGCGACGCAGCGCCTCGCCGAGATTACGCGCTCCGCAGACGAAGGGGACCTTGTAGTCGCGCTTGGCGATGTGGTGTTCCTCGTCGGCAGGCGTCAGGACCTCGCTCTCATCGATGTAATCGACGCCGAGAGCTTCGAGAATGCGAGCTTCCATGAAGTGCCCGATGCGGGCTTTGGCCATTACCGGGATCGTGACCGCGTGCATGATCTCGCGGATCTTGCTCACCGGCGACATGCGGGCAACGCCGCCTTCCTTGCGGATGTCGGACGGCACGCGCTCAAGCGCCATGACGGCTGTGGCGCCAGCCTTTTCAGCGATCAGCGCCTGTTCCGCGTTGACGACGTCCATGATGACGCCGCCTTTCAGCATTTCGGCCAAACCAACTTTCAGCCGGAATTGTTCGTCCTGTAGCAGCATTTGTCTCTCCTATACCAATGCGGGCGCGGTGGCGGGCGCGCCGTCCCGAAAACTTTGAAATTCAGACATCAGGCCGCCGAGGATTTCGATGCCACGGCGGATTTCGCGCGGGTCGACTCCGGCGAAGCTCAGCCGCAGGGCGTTATCGAAGCGGCGTGAGATGGAAAAGTAACTGCCGGGCAGGTAGTCCACACCCGCTTGCTGGGCGAGACCACGGAGCGCGGCGGCGTCGAGGCCATCCGGAAGTTCGAGCCAGAGATTCATTCCTCCGGCGGGCGGAGTGAAACGGCAACCGGGCATGAATTGGCGGCAAGCCTGCGTGACAGCGCGCAGACGCTCGCGGCCGGCTTCGACCATCTTCCGCTGGTGCGTGTCCAGGCGGCCCGATTCGGCGAAGCGTAGCAGGAAGGCCTGGGAGAGCTGGTCCGTGTGAAGGTCCGCGAGTTGTTTGAGCTCGGTCAGGCGCGCGATAACCGGCCGCGGCGCGATGACCCATCCGCAGCGAAGACCCGGGAACGCGATCTTCGAAAAACTTCCGAGAAATATTACGTTGGGGTCGAGCGATTTGAGGCGCGGGGCGACGATGTCGCGATAGGAGAGTTCGCTGTAGATGTCATTCTCGATGATGATCACGCCGGCAGCGTGGGCGATTTCGATGATGGCAGTTCGATTTGCGGCCGGGATTGTCGCGCCTGTTGGGTTCTGGAAAGACGGCGTAAGAACGAGGACGCGGGCTCCGGAATCGATGGCACGCCGGATGGAGTTCGGGTCGGCGCCGTCAGCGGTGACCGCGATGCCGATGAGTTCGGCCCCGGATTCCAGGAACAGATTCTTCAGGCCGGGATAGACGGGCTCTTCGACGGCGACCTTCACGCCGGGTCTCACCAGAGCGCGACGGAGGAGATCGACTGCCTGCTGACAGCCGTTCGTGATGAGGACGTCATCGGTTTCGCGCGCGACGCCGGAGCGGCGGAGGATGTATTGGCGCAGAGGTTCGAGACCAGCGGGTGAGCCTAGCTGAAGCAGTGAACGGAGGTTCGGTTCGACCAGGACTTCTTCGCAGTTGCGGCGGAATTCGTCGACCGGAAAGAGGGCTTCGCAGGGGCGCGATGCGGAAAAGTCGATGGCGGCGCGGCGCACGGTGCGGGCAGAGGTCGAGAACGTTGAAGTGAGCGCGGCAGACCAGTCCAGCGAAGCGGCGCCGGGCCTCGGGCCTCCGCTAACGAAACTACCCCGGCCAACGGAACCCTTGATCAGTCCGGCTTCTTCGAGGACGTCGTACGCAGCAGAAACGGTGGTCCGGTTCAGTCCAAGCTGTGCAGCCAATTCGCGGGTTGGCGGTAGTCGATCACCAGAAGTAAGGCTTCCGGATTCGATCAAATCCTGTAGATGCCCGCTCAATTGCCGATAAAGAGGCACGCCGGAGTTGGCATCCAGACTCGGCCTGATTTCCATCTTCCAGTCCATGTTAGCAGTCCATTGCAGTCCATTCAAGGAGTCAATCAAACAGAGTTGGAGCGTCCCCAGGCGCCGAGTTGCCCTGTTTCGGGCGGGCTGAACGCGGTCAGGCTGCGGGTTTCAGGGCCCCCTGAGCGGGATTTCCACAGCACTTTTTATATTTGAGGCCGGATCGGCAGGGGCACGGGGCGTTTCGCGGCGTCTTCCGCACGCGAATGGGGGACGGTGAATTCGTTCTACAAAACGAATTCGACTCCCCGGCGCGGACTTGTTCGCAGAGGCGTTTGTCTGCCTGAGCGATCAGCGCTTCGAGGTCGTCGAGACCAATTCGACCATTGGGCTTTGAGGCTGGCGATTCGGCGTCATCTGCGGGGTCGACGACCTTGAGAACCGTGGCGGTTTCGGTCAGACCTGTGATGCCTGCGAAATTCGTGTGGGCGCGGATCACACGTTCGGTCTGGAGCTTACGGAGCTCATTGATCGAGCGCCGAACGATGACGTGGGACTGGGCTCGTGCGCGGTCGACTGAGCGTTGCCTGTTTTCGTCGGGTTCGGGCTGGAGCGCAAGATCGGCTTCGATCAGCCTGCAGCGGCGGAGTCGCCAGTTTGCGGACATGATTTCGGTGGCGAAGATTTTTTCGAGAGGCGTCTGCGGATCGAGTTCCCGCATCAGGTCGTTGAAGCCTTCGATGTATTCGTCTTCATCCCCTTCCCGAATGAAGTCACGGGCGGTGTAGAGGCCGATCTTCGTGGCGTTCTGCGAAGAGCGGGCTTTGCCTTCCGGGGTTCGTGGTCCCGTGGCGGGCGCAGGGCTTCCGGTGAGTTCCGACATAGCTGAGATTTCCTTTCCAGTGCGGGATGGGTGTCCGGCTGAAGGATAGACGCTGAAATTACAGGCTTAATCGGGCTCGGGCGGATCTCGATGAAAACAAACAATTAAATTGTGGGAAAAATCCGGAATTCTCCGGATGATTTCTAAAACAGGCTGCGGGAAAATGCCAATTTGAGCGGAATCTATAACCCGCATTATGCCCGGTCAGGTGACGCGGGTCTCTCAAATGGTCTTGCCCGCAGGCGCATTTGAGGCTGAAATCCAACGAATACACCGCGCGCTCGCCGTATCACGACGATCGATGGCGCAAGGGCTCTTATCTTTTTGCTGCGCTGTTCCCGGATTGGTGATCTCGGGAATCTGTCTTCTGGTTTGCGGAGGCCTTTATTCGTTCGTGGCGCGGCTGGAGCCGCGGGAACGACTGTAGCGCCGTCGCCGAATTGCCCCCGCGGCCCAAAGCAGCAGTCCCAGCGTCACTGTTGCCAGCGAGGAGGGCTCGGGTACCACCGTTCCGACCTGGCCGATTACGATCGTGCCGTCGGTGATGCTGGTTATCGCGATGGCGTTTCCCGCGGGGTCCGAGAGACTCGTGGCGAGCGACGTAAAGGTCACCGGAAATGAGCCGGGGGAAGCCTGCGCCGTAACATCGAACAAGACTCTGCCCAAGCCCACCTCGACGCCTGCCCCTACCATCACCGACGCAAGCCCCACGTCGGATGCTATCAACGATTGACCGGTGGCCGTGTCGATATTCGGCCCGAACGTCGAATCTCCCAAGAACAGGTAAGGCGCCGCGTTCGTAGATTCATCCGCACCGGTGAAGATAATCTGCGGGTTCGAAGTCGACACCTCAAAGGAGAAGGCATCGATTGAAATGGCGGAGGCACCGGTATTCGTCAGCAGGACATCGAGCGGGTTACCTGTGACCCCGGCAGTCGTCGTGAAAGGGGTTGGCGCGACGGTAAGGATAACGCCCGCGTGCGCCACAGCGCAGCTCATCACAAAAGCAACAGCAGTCAAAGGCCGATGAACTCTCATCTCAGATCCTCCTATCTTCGTTCGGCGACTAAGGAAGCGAGGTTCCAATGCTCGTTCTTATAATCTGCACGTCGGCCGTGTTGTTGACGCCGTCGCCGTTTATGTCCGCGAACTGGTTGTAAGCCCCACTTATAGCATTGTTGGCCAGGGTGAGATCCTGCGCATTCACCACACCGTCATCATTAACATCGCCCAACAGAACGCGGATCGTCTGATTCAATCCATTTCCCGCCAGCGCGTTCCCGGCGGGATCTTTCAGAGCATCAGGACCGCTGCCTGCAAGCGTGGCGGAGACTGCCGCCAGAGTCAGCGGGCTGATGCTCCAGGTGAGCGTGGTGGTTCCCAGCCCGCTGAAGGCGGTGACAGTAAGTCCTCCCAGGCTGTTCGCATCGCCTTGCGCGATCGGCTTCGAGAACACCGCCTGAATCCCCGCAATCTGCCACGGCAAGCGGTTTCGCGTCGATCCGATCAGGTTGAAGGTTTGGGATCCGAACAGAACATTGAACGACATCAGCGTGGGCGCTGTGGTGTCGATGACGATGCTCTTATTCACGCCCAACGACCCGGTGGCGCTCGCTGCCGGAAGCGTCAATGTCGCCGCATTTCCGGAGCTGTCCTTGACGGTTCCACCATTCAAGGTCAGAGCCGCCGTCGACGCTTCGTCGAGATGGCCGCTGTTCTGTCCCGCCGCCACCGTATAAGTAAAGGTCAGGGCCGTTGTGCCTGAACCGGACGTATAGTTCGCCACGCCATTCGAGTTCAACGCCAGTTGCGGGATCCCGCTAACAGTGACCGGCGAACTGAAAGTGACGACGATCGGAATTACGGCGGCTACCCCGTACGTGCCATTAGCGGTGCTCGACGTAACGTTGGTTACGACGGACACTTTGGGCAGGATATTAGTCAGCGCGAAGCTGGCCGTTCCCGTCACGCCCACTGCCGACGCGATGACGTTGTAAGATCCCGCAACGCCGTTCGCCGTGAATGTCGCCGCCGCGGCGAGTCCACTTGCGTCGGTGACTGCCGTGGCGACTCCTCCCGCAAATACGCCGCTTGCCCCGGAACTCGGCGCCGTGAATGTCACGGTTACTCCGGGGACCGCGTTCCCGTGCGCATCGCGCACCGTGGCCTGTAAGTTGGTCGCAAACGGCATATTCGCGCCGGCGCTTTGCGGCGTTCCCGCCGTGGCTGTGATGGTGGATGCCGCGCCCGGCAGGTTGGTTAGCGTAAAGCTTGCGGGCGTCGATACGCCCGGCGCCATCGCCAGCACGGTGTAAAGTCCCGCGATGGCATTTGCGGTCAGAATCGGCGCCGCAGCTGTACCAGTGGAATCGGTAACGGCAACTGCGTTGAGACTGCCGCTGAATGCGCCGCTCGGGCCACTGGCCGGCGCGGCGAACGTGACGCTCACGCCGCTCACCGGGTTTCCAGCGCTGTCTTTCACTACCGCTTTCAGACCGGTTCCGAAGGCTGTCAGAATCACTGTACTTTGCGGCGTTCCGGCGGTAGCCGTGATCGATCCCGCGGGGCCGGTCAGGTTCGTCAGCGCGAAGTCCGCGGCAGTCGCCACGCCGCCGACCGTTGCTGCCACCGTGTAGGAGCCTGCCGTAGCATTGGCGGTAAAGGCGGTTGCCGTCACCACGCCGGACGCGCCGGTCGTTCCCGTGAACGTTACAGAACCGCCCGCGAAGGTTCCGCCCGCGCCGCTCGATGGCGCCGTGAACGTGACCTGCGAGTTGCTCACCGGATTCCCGAATGAATCCATTACAGTCGCCTGGAGGCCGGCGCTGAACTGAGTTCCCACCTGGGCGCTCTGTGGCGTGCCGGCAGTTGCGCTTATGGTCGCGGGGGCGCCTGCGAGATTCGTTAATCGGAAGCTCGCGCTGAAGGTTCCTGTCACGGCTACGACGGTGTACATGCCCGCGGTTCTGTTGGCTGTGAACGGCGTCGCCGTGATCGTACCCGCAGCGTTTGTCACGCCGGCAAATGTTGTCACCCCGCCTGCAAACGTTCCACCCGCCCCGGCGCTACCCGATACCGTAAACGTGACCGATGCTCCGCTGACCGGGTTACCCTGAGCATCCGCTACGGTTGCCTGTAATAGCGTGCCGAACAGCGTATTCACTGTGGTGCTCTGCGGCGCGCCCGCCGACGCCGTGATCGTCATCGCCGCGCCCGCGGTGTTCGTGAGATCGAACGTCGCTGGCATAACCACCCCTGCGGCGTGCGCGGTCACAACGAACGGTCCCGAAAAGCCGTTGGCGGTCAACGTCCCTGAAGTTGCAATCCCGGAGGCATTCGTTACGGCCGTATTGGTCCCCGTTGCGAACGTGCCGCTCGCGCCCGTTGATGGCGGCGTAAACGTAACTGTGACGCCCGCCACCGGGTTTCCAAATGCGTCGGTTACTGTTACCTCAAGCGGATTCGTGAACTGAGTCAATACCGTCGCGCTCTGGGGCGTTCCAAAGCTGGCCACCGCGGATGATGCCGGGCCGGCGTTGTTCGTCAACGTGAAGAGCGCAGGCGCAGTAATGCCCGATACCGATGCCGTGACGTTGTAGACGCCTGCGGCGCCATTTGCTGTGAGGATGCCCGATGAGGCCTGACCCGCGCTGTCCGTAACCGTGGTAATCGAATTCGTTCCGTTGGAAAACGTTCCGCTTTGACCACTTCCGGGCGCTGTGAAGGTAACGGTCACCCCGCTTACCGGATTCCCGCTGGAGTCGCGCACCAGCGCTACCATCGGATTGGCGAACGAGGTTCGCACCGTCGTGCTCTGTCCGGAACCGCTCGAGACCGTTATGGAGGCCGGCGCAACCGTGGCTACCGTAAGATGAGCCGCATTCGAGAGGACGCCGCTCAGAGATGCAGTGATCGCGGTGGTTCCGGGCGCGATCGCCTTGGCAAGGCCCGTAGCGCTGATTGTCGCCACGCTTGCCGTTCCCGAAATCCAGGTAACTTGCGGCGTAAGATTGGCTGTCGTCGCGTCGCTATACGTGCCCGTCGCAGTGAACTGTTGCGTCAGGCCTTGCAGAATGGAAGGATTCGACGGCGTAACCGCAATCGAGTTGAGGACGATGCCGGTCCCTTGCAGCGCGATGGTCTGGACTGAACCCTTCGTGCCGCCAGTGTCATCCGTGATGGCGATCTGCGCACTGTTGTGCGGTCCCGCCGCGACAGGCGTGAAGATCACATCGATATTGCACGCCGCTCCTTTTCCCAGCGTGGCGGGCGAGATGGGACACGGCTTGGCAGTATCCACGCGGTATGAAAAATCAGCCGCATCCGCGCCGGTAGAGGCGATGGCGGTGATTGTCAGGGGAACGGCGCCCGTATTCTGCAGCGACACCGTCATGGGAGCGCTGGAGTTGCCCACCAGAGTGTTCGGGAAGGCCAGCGACGAGGATCCCAAAGTACCGATCGGCGTACCCACCTGCCCAATGCTCAACACGATGCTGGTCGTGTTATACGTAACCGTCCAGTTCAAACCGTTCGGCAGCGAGGGCAGGTTCGCTACAAAACGCCCGGTGACCGAAGCGGCCGTAACGATACTGAAAGAGTTGCCGTTCGCCGGCGTAAATCCGCCGATGAGCGAGACATTCAACGTTCCGCCGGCCACATTGACAGCGCCAGTGGCGGCGAGAGTGTCGAACTGCCCTGCGCCGGTTCCACCGATCTTCACATCGAACGCCCCGGTTCCCGCCGTATAGTTACCTGAGCCCGCGCCGGTGAGCGCAATAGCGCCCACGGCGGGCGCGGACGTGCCTGGGGCGATCACTCCAGCGGGGTTTGTCAAAATGGCGCCGGAGTAATTACCCGAAATCGTTCCCGAACC
>Ga0206900_1230_pt1 | contig 11325 bp, 4 predicted proteins | sample Alteio_BWOrgHeat_46_FD_153235 | JGI IMG/M metagenome (GOLD analysis project Ga0206900, IMG submission 153235) | Enriched cells from forest soil in Barre Woods Harvard Forest LTER site, Petersham, Massachusetts, United States -... | ecosystem: Environmental > Terrestrial > Soil > Temperate forest > O... | reverse complement strand
CGCCGCTGATTCGACCTGAATTCAGGAGATTGGTATAGATTCCAGTTGGAACACTGTTGGTAACTTTATTCGGTGGGCTTCCAGTAATCTGATTCGTGAAGATTTCGCGCTGCCACTGGAAAAACACGGGCGTAGAAGTCCCGGTCACGGTGAGGACAAACCTGGCCGTGCCCCCAACGCCGACGATGTCGTTGGTTGGCACCAGCGTAATATTCGTCGGGCTGGTCGTGTTCATGGTCAGCGTGGCGCTGGCATTGGTCACGCCAAACAAATTGGTGATGACGACCTCATAGGTTCCTTCGCTGTTCGTGTTTATGCCGCTAATCGTCAAAATATTGGTCGTGGCCCCGCTAATGTGTCCGGCGCTATTGACCAGGTTCGTGCCATTGAACAGCCACTGATAATGCAGCGGGGGCTGCCCGAATGCCGTGACGGTAAAAGTGGCCGTGCCGCCAAAGAAATTGGTTTGATCTGTCGGCGGAATGACAATGACCGGCCCCTGCTCGACATCCAGCACGGCATTCGTAAGGTAGGGAGCGTCACCCCAGGTAATCACCGCCTGATAATTGCTGCTGCTGTCGGTGGCCGCGCAGTTCGTAATGGTCAGGATATTACTCGTGGCACCGCTGAACCGTCCCGAGTTCGGGAGATTCGTAAAGATTCCGCTGGGCAGGCTGTTGGTAACTTTATTCGTTGAGACTCCAATAATTATGTTGGTAATGATTTGGTTGGTGAAGATTTCCCGCTGCCACTGGTAAAGGACAGGCGTGGAGATCCCGGTTACCGTGAGGGTAAACGTGGCCGTGCCTCCCACCCCGACGATTTGGCTGGTTGGCACAAGCGTGATGTTCGTCGGGCTGGGCGTGGTGAACAGGATTTCAGACAGGAAAGCGTCGTTGGTGCCGGTGAAATTTCTGCCATTAATGAAATTCGTGCCGTTGATAAAATCGGTGGTGACAGTGTTGGTGGGAGTCAGCACGGTGTTGGTGGTAATCACGTTGGTACCGTCCACATTGTTGGTCGTGAACGTAATATTCGTTATGTTAAAATTATTTGTTATTAAAAATGAAAACCGGCCGGTATTAACCGTCGGAAAATTCGTGGACGCCGTGTAACCAGTGATAAAGGCATTGGTGGCGGAATCAAGGACGATGCCGTAACCTTGTTCGTCCTTTTTCCCGCCCATCAGGACAGAATAATATGAACTGGTCCAATCGGCACTGATGCCGGTGACAAAAACATCCAGCCCGACGTTATTGGTGTGGCTCAAGTTATTGAAGGCATTCACCGTCGGGAAATTCGTGGAGGAAGCCGAGCCCACGACAAAGGCATCGCCGGCCAAGTCCAGGGCGACCCCGTAGCCAATGTCCATTCCGTTGCCGCCGAAAACGATTGAATCAAGGATCTGAGAGCCGTCTGAAGCAATCTTGGTTAAAAAGACGTTCGTCACAGCGCTGAAAGCATTGCCATTGGTGGTCAAAAAGGAATAGAGCCCGGCGGGATTGGTGTTAATGAGCGATGAAAAAACGACGGGGAAATTGGTGGAGGTCGTCCAGCCGGTGACGTAGGCATTACCCTCCGAATCAGCGGCGATTCCGTTTGCCTGGTCGGAATTGGTGCCGCCCAGGAAAGTGGAATAAACCAAACTGGAGAGCGACGCCGGATGAGTGCTCAGCGGCGGGAATTTAGTGACAAAGGCGTCAAACGGGGTGCGGTTGGGGCTGTTCGTTGAGCCATTGAGAGAGGTGAGGGCGGGAGAATTGGAGAACACGTTCATTGGCTCATTGATCACCGGGAAATTGATAGAGGCGGTATAGCCAGCTACATAGACATTGTTGTTGGCATCCACGGCAATGGCCCGCCCGGTGTCATAATTTGTGCCTCCCAGATAAGTAGAGTACACGGGCGCTGTGTTCGTACCGGCATTGGAGATTTCCGCAACAAACGCGTTGGCATTCAGATAGAAGGTGTTGGTGCAGGCGAGGTGATTTTGGAGCACGCTGGCCGGATCAGGAAAAATCGGAAAATTGTCTGAATAAGTAAAGCCGGTGATGTAGGCATTGTCCGCCGAATCCAGCGCAATTCCATAAGCGGCATCAGAAGCCCTGCCGCCAAAATAGGTTGAATAAACCAGGCTGGAACCATCGGGGCTTAATTCGGTCACAAAAATATCTGTGGGAAAACGTTTTACGTTGATATCCAGTTTGCCGGTAATTTTGTCAAAACCGGGGATGGCATTGGTCACCGGGAAATTTGTGGATTGTGTCCCCCCTGCGATAAACACATGGGAACTGGAGTCAACCGCAATCGCATAGGCCGCGTCGTCACTGCTGCCTCCCAAATACGTCAGGTAAATCAGGTTGGTGGCGGGATCGCCAAATTTGGCCACGAACGCGTCACCGGCCAGGGTGCCGCCCGCGAAATTGGTTTGAAAGGCGCCTTTGGTAAAAAACTGTTTCGAAAATGTCTGGCCGGCAATATACGTGAAATCGTTGGTGTCGCGGGTAATCGCCCAGGCAGTCGTCCCCAGGCTGCTGCCGGCGAAAAAGGACGAAAAAATCAAAAGCGGATCAATCACCAAAGGCAGAGAACGGTCGTAACTACCAATTTGAAAAGCCACCGTCCGCGCGTCCAAAATTTGGTAGCCGCCCTTTATAGCTTTGCGGCCACCGGCGACCGTCTGGTAAATCTCCGGGTTTGGCTGACGGATTTCGCCCGAGCCGATTTTCAAAACCAGCCCGCCATCAGGCGCAAGGGAAATTTTGTCCACCCCCTCAAAATGCATTTTAATGGCATGGGGATTTGCGCCGGGTGCCACGTCAAAATCATATTCGAGTTGCTGCTGGTTGCCATGGAAGACGAGGTTGATTCCGGGATAAATTTCCGAAACCTGAACCTTCGAAAACGTAGGAAGGTGGGTCTGCCATTGGAAAGCATCGTTGCCAATCAGGTAGTTAATTTTACCAGGCAGCTCACCCTCGCCATGGATGGTTGCTCCGGAATTTCCCCTCTCAAATGACATGCGCGCCATGGCGGGGCGGTCCACGCCATTGCGGAGCGCGATTTGTGCGCCACCGGAAGTAATCAGAAATTCATAACCGCTGCCGCGAGAAAGAAATTCGGTCTGGTCGTGGCTGGCTTCAAAATAAAGCGGCAGGTTGAACGGCGAAACGGTTTGCGCCCGGGCGACCAAAACAAAAAGGCCCACGACCAACCCGGCCACTGCGAACTTTAGGGCACCGCCCATGTTATGTTTCACCGAAGCGTTCATATCTAAAATGGATGCTGGTACCCGGCGCTAAACTGGAACTGGCCAGAGGAACCATTAAACTGATCATGCTTGATCGGAATGCCGTAGTCGATACGCAAAGGTACAATCCTGGGGATATTCAGGCGGATGCCGAGGCCCCAGTCACTGTCGTAATTTCCACTGAAGCTCCAGGGCCCGGGGCCGACGGAGCCGGCGTCAAAGAAAGCGGCGAGGCGCAGCCCTACTCCGCCGGGTTGTTCAATAATCGGCAGGCTGTATTCGACAGTGGTGTACCAAAAACTGTCGCCACCCACGGGTTCCTGGTAATATGTACCTGGAGGAGCAAAGAGGTTTCGCTCACGCGGCGCGATGTTCCGGTACTTGAAACCGCGCAGGTCATAGATGCCGCCGAGATAATAACGGTCGTAAAAAGGAACATCCGGGCCGCTCAGGCTCTTGGCCGTGCCGATGTGGCCGTCCACTTCAAGCACGTGGCCTTTGAAAAATCCCGGGGCCAGCCGTTTTAAAGGACTTGGGAAAAACCACGCCGTTTTCAACTCCACTTTTTCATAGGTCGTGGTGTCACCGATGCTCAAGGTCGGGTCAAGCTCGGTTAGTTGCCCCCAGTTCGGAAGTGTCAGGCTGTTGCGGGTATCGTAGGTGAGGGTAGCGCCAAAGCGGTTAAAGATATGGTAGCCCACCTGTTCCAGGATGGCAGGAGGCACATTCGGTGACGTTCCGGACGTGGGGAATCCCGGCAAAAATCCATGCCATCCGTCATTCAGGCTGATGCCTACGGCTTCAAGGTTATAAAAGACAGAACCGCGGATAAAATCGCTCCAGAGGGCGCGGGTCAGGCTCACGCGCGCGCCAGTGCGGGATTCGTCGTAAACATCGTTCGGGCTGTCGAATTTGAAAAAGTTGCGGTAAAGGTCCACGCCCAGCGCCAGCTTGCGGTTCAGGAACCACGGCTCGACAAATCCCAATTCATATTCCCGGTCCTGGCTGCCCAATTGGACGCGCAAGGTAAATTGCTGGCCGGCGCCGGTAAAATAGGGAGGATTGAATAAATCAAAATTGATTTGCGAAACCTGGGCGAAGGCGACGAACGATTCCACGGAACTGTAACCGGCGCCGACGGTGAAATTGCCCGTGCTTTTTTCATTCACATTGACCACCAAATCCTGGCGGCCGGCAATGGGCGGCTCGGTAGGCTGGGGCCGCAAATCCACGTTTTCGAAATAGTTCATGTTTTCGAGCCGCGCCTGGCTCAATTTGACACGCACCATGTCGAAGACATCGCCCGGGGCAATGGAAAGTTCGCGGCGAATGACTTTGTCCTTGGTTTTTAGATTCCCGCGAATATCAATTTTTTCGACGTAATATTTATGGCCTTCCTGGACGGCAAACGCGAGGTCCATGGTGCCGCTGTCCACATTGGGAACCAACTGGACGTTCAGGCCGTCACCGCGCCGCACATTGATGTATCCCATGCCGCCATAAAAATCTTCGATGGCCGTGATATTGGTGATATTCAGGCCGTCCGGGGTATAGACGTCGCCCGATTTCATGGTAAAGTTCTGGTTAAATTTGATTTGCCGCAGCCACATGGCATAAGCCGGGCTTTTTTTGTCTTTGGGCGCGGGTCCCGGGTTAAAGTCGTTGAGAATGGCATTCGTATTCAACAGCGTAACTCCGGAGAAAGAAATGTTGCCCACGTGATATTGCCGGCCTTCAAACACATAAATCTGGATGGTCATGGTGTTGGGCGTGGGATAGAGGAAACGCACGTCCTTGATATCAAAGTCCAGGTAGCCGTGGTTCCGATAAAAATCTCCCAGGGCCTGCTTGTCGTCTTCAAACTGGTCGGGCTTGAAATTATCGCTCTGCGTGATCCAGGAAAACATCCAGCGCTCGCGGGTCTTGAGCTGGTGGCGCAATTTGCGCTGCGAAAAGGCCGTTGCGCCAACGAATTCAATTTTGGTGATTTTTATTTTGCGGCCTTCGGTGATTTGAAAGGTAGCCGTGCCCGTGCCGGCCGCCTCGTCAATGTCCGGGACATACTTGACGATCGTGCCGGGATAACCTTTCTTCTCGTAAAGGTCGGTAATGGCCTGGCAATCGGTGAAGAGTTGTTGTTCGTCCAGCGGCAATCCGATTTTGGAAGTAATTTTTTTGCGGATTTTTGACGTGCTCATTTTCACGTTGCCGACGATTTTGATTTCCGTCAGCCGCGGTTTGACTTGCACGATATAGGTTAAATTCACCCCGCCATCCGCCGCATATTGGACGGAGATTCGGATGTTGTAGAATTGGCCGGTAGCGTAAAGGGCATGGATATCAGTTTCGGTGGCCGAGGGAAGATACGTGCCTCCCGCCTTGAGCTGGACGTGGGAGAGGACGAACTGCTGGTTCACTGACGACGGACCGATAAACTGGACATTGACGGTATCAATTTTCGGCCCCATCGCTTCTTGCGACCATCCGGGTTGGGCACAGGCGAGGAGTAGCCAAATTGTGAAGAAGCGAAAAAAAAATTTCATCGGCTACCGTCCCGGCATGTCTTCGTCGGCGACTTTAGCCGCGCTCTCGAATCGCGTATATGGTTTCAAGAATGTCAAGTTTACGTCGCCCGTCGGGCCGTTTCGCTGTTTGGCTATTAATAAATTCACCGGCACACCATCAGCCTCTTCCGGAGCATCTTCCTCGTCGCCTGCGTTGGGTTTGTACAATAGACCCACCAGGTCGGCGTCCTGTTCAATCGCCCCGGATTCGCGCAAGTCGCTCAGGCGCGGCTTGCGGCTTTTATCTTTTTCCAGCTCGCGGTTAAGCTGCGAAAGCACAATGACCGGCACCTTCAATTCCTTCGCTAACGCCTTGATGCCGCTGGAAATATCCGCGATTTCCTGCTGACGGTTGTCCTGCGAACGGCGACCAGTAGAATGGAGAAGCTGTAGATAATCAATGACAAAAAGTTTGATTCCATGCTGCTGGGAGAGGCGCCGCGCCCGCGCGCGCAATTGCAAAATGGAAAGCCCGGCTGTGTCATCAATAAACAATTTGGAGTTTGCCAGCTTGCCGGCGGCGCTGGTGAGCTTGGGAAAATCGGATTCGCTCATAAACCCGTCGCGGATGGACCGGAGGTTCACCCGCGCCAGCGAGCACATCGTGCGCAGGATGAGTGATTCTGCGGACATTTCCAGGCTGAATACCGCCACCGGCAGCTTTTCCTCGATGGCGACGTGCTCGACAATGTTCATGGCCAGGGATGTTTTACCCATGCTGGGCCGGGCGGCGATTACGATCACCTCCGCCGGATGAAAGCCATCCGTCATGCGGTTCAAATCCGCGAAGCCGGTGCCGATGCCGGTGAGCGTTCCTTTGCGGCTGAAAAAGCTTTCAATCGTGCCGATGGCTTTGCCAACCAAATCCTTGGTAGTGAGGTTGCCACCCTGGACGCGCGATTCGGAAATGCGCAGGACATCGCGCTCGACTTCGTCGAGCAACATGTCGACCTCGCCCTCATAATCATAAACTCGCCCGACAACTTCCGTGCAAACGGAAATCATTTTGCGCAGCAAAAATTTTTCGCGGACGCTTTCGAGGTAATAGGAAAGGTTCGCGGCGCTTGGCACGGCATCTTGCAACTGTGAGAGGTAGGGGATGCCGCCGATTTGATCCAGCAATCCTTTGTCCTTGAGCCGCTGCTGGAGCGTGATGATATCGATCGCCTCGCGCGTGTCGAACATGGCGGTGAGCTCCTCATAAATCGTCTGGTGGCGGAGGTCGTAGAACGCTTCCTTGCCGTTGTCCTTCAATTTCTCGATGCACTCGCCCATGCAATCGTTCGGCGAGAGCAAAACGCAGCCGAGGACGCCGCGCTCCATTTCAGGCGAGTGCGGCGGGAGCCGGTCAACGGAATGCCGCGCGTCGTGCGTGGAGCTTTTTTGGCGTTTGGTTTTCTTTAAATCCAGGCCGGCGCCTGTGCCATGAGAAACGGTGTCAATCATACCAATAAACTGCACACGTTATGCACGGGCAGACGAGAATACCTTGTTAAAACTTAATCGCAACTTGTTAACATTACCCGCTTAAACATTACTGAAGCAATGAATTTTGTGGATAAGTTCAACAACAATTGGTTGAATTTGATTTTACTGGATTGTAAAAAAGAAAAGGCACGATTGAGTTGTCGAGGACTCGGTGACATTAGGCTTGCCTGTGCCGTCAATGGCAGTCTTGGATCAAGCTACTCAATCGTGCTGGTTTCATTTTCGCTGATTTAAATGAGGAACTAACAGAAAAAGATATTAAAAATTGCTGTCATACTGTTCGCGGCGTTATCAGCAGTCCAAAATTTTGCTTCACGCTTTCCAAACTTTATCGTTCGCCGCACGCGCGTGTGTTTTTATTTTCACCATGACATTGCGGGTGTCCACGATGAGTCGCGCCCAGTCGGCCAGATTTTTATAATTCACCCCATCGTGCGCCGTGGAAATCAGGACGGCATCGAACGATGAAATGATTTTGCGGTTCCATTTCACGGATTTGGTGCCGGCCCAGTGCGAATGTTCGCGGCTTGGCCGAATCACCCGAATATTCGGGTCAAAATAAGAAACATTCGCGCCCCGCGCTTCCAGTAAATTCATGAGCACATAGCTCGGCGATTCCCGGTCGTCATCCACGTTGGCCTTGTAAGCCAGGCCCAGCACCAGCACGCGCGCACCGCGCAATTTCTTTTTGGTCGAAGCGAGGGCTTTGGCCACACGCGCGACAATTTTTTCCGGCATGGCGGTGTTGATTTCGCCGGCCAGCTCGACGAAACGCGTCTGTTGTCCAAACTGCCGCGCCCGCCACGCGAGATAAAACGGATCAATCGGGATGCAATGGCCGCCCAGGCCCGGCCCGGGATAAAACGGCATGAACCCAAACGGCTTGGTGCGTGCGGCGGCGATGACTTCCCAGATATCGATATCCATCGCGCCGTAGACGGTCTTGAGTTCGTTCACGAGCGCGATGTTGACCGCGCGAAAAATATTTTCGAGCAGCTTGGTTGCTTCGGCCGTGCGGCAATTGGACACTAGAATAATTTTACGAATGGCTTTGCGATAAATTTTCGTCGCTGCGGCCAGGCACGCGGGGGTGTAACCGCCGATAACCTTGGGGATTTCCGCAACCTTGCTTTTGGGATTGCCCGGGTCTTCACGCTCCGGCGAAAACGCCAGGTGAAAATCCCGCCCTGCGCGCAGACCGGAGCCGTGTTCGAGGACGTGGCGCAATTCATTCTCCGTCGTGCCCGGATACGTTGTGGATTCCAGCACCACGACCTGGCCACGCTGCAAATGCCGCGCAATACTCTCACCCGTTTTGAGCACGTAGGACAAATCCGGCTCAGGCGCGCCTGCTCTTTTCTTTTTCAACGGCGTGGGAACGCAAATTAAAATGGCCTCGACTTGTTGTTTGGCGATTTGGGAAAAATCTTCCGACGCATAAAATTTTCCGTTGCGGATAAACTTTTTAATTTCTGCGGCGGGAATGTGTTTAATGTAGCTGCGCCCGGCGTTGAGAGCGCGGACTTTTTTGGCATCAATATCCAGGCCAAGCACGCGTGTACCGCTGCGCGCGAATTGCAGGCACAGCGGCAGCCCCACGTAGCCGAGTCCGATGATAGCGATGGTCATTTGCCGGTTCCATCAGCATGCCCAAGCTGCACACGCGGAAAAAGAAGAAAGCGCGATGTCGCGAAAAATCTTCTAATCGGTCGCCGGCTGTGGGACATAAAATAACAGGTTGCACCCGCCTGCTGTTCCCTCTCCGCGCCCATTCTGATGGGAGGGGAGAGGGTAAGGGTGAGGTGAGGGTTCTTGTTTTTGGTTCATTGTAAAGAAGCGTCAATTACAGCAAACTGGAGTCACAAATTTAAAGCAATTCCCGATGAAAAAGCTCTTCCAAAACCGCCTCATCGCCTTCGCCCTTTTTCTCATGCTAAGCGCGCGGATGTTGCACGCCCAGGGCACGGCGTTCACCTATCAGGGACAGTTGAATGATAAAAATGGCCCGGCCAATGGCAGCTATAATTTTACCTTCGCCCTTTACGCGACAAATACCGGTGGCGCTTCTGTCGCCGGGCCGGTCACCAACACCTTCGTCGCCGTCACCAACGGGTTGTTTATCGCGACGATCGATTTTGGCAGTAGCGTCTGGAATGGAGGCACGAACTGGCTGCAGATTGGCGTGGAATCCAACGGCATCAACAATTTCACCGCGCTTTCTCCGCGGCAACCCATCACACCCGTGCCCTACGCCATCACCGCCGGCAGCGTCACCAGCCCGCTGGCGCTGACGCAGTTGCCCGCCGCCGTCGTGACCAATGGCGCGACGGGATTGAATCTCACCGGCTCGTTCTCCGGTAATGGCGCGTTCACGTCACTCTCAGTCGGAAGTAATTTCACCGTGGATACGTCGGGCAATGTCATCGCCGCCAATCTTTCCCCCATTCCCTCGGTCGCATCCACCGTCACAAGCGTGAACGTCGTGCCCAATCCGGCTAATTACCTTTTCTATCCGCTGGACATTACCGCTTCCAATTTTGTCGTCCTCGGCACAGCCATCATCGCGAATCCGAGCGTCCCGTCCGATTTCATTTCTTCCCCGCAAACCGGCATCACCAACGGTCTGGGCGTGGATCCGCCGTCATGGTCGCTGGGGTTCGGCATCGATGGCAGCAATTTTGTTTTCCGGACGCTCGACGCGGGACAGGGCACGATCGTTTCCGTGGATGGCCATGACAGCAGCCCGGCCATCGCCATCCCTAACGACGGCAACCAAAGCTACGTGCAGGTAAATCTCTCCGCGCCGGGTTATCATTGGATTATCTTGAAGAACATCAACAACACCTTCGGCATTTACGCACCCGTCACGAACGGTTTCTTTTCCACGCCGCCCATGCCTTACACCACGCTGGCGATTATGGGCGATTCGTTTGAGGACATCACTCCCACGAATACGTTTGCCGATTATCTCGCCGAAGTTGTGCCTGCGCTGAATGTCTGCAAGTTTGGCGAAGGCGGCACCGGCTGGGAAGCCACCCAGGCCCCGGCTTTTGGCTACACGAATTTTTTGGGCCGCCTCAACGACATGCAGAAAGTCCACCCCGCCTATATTATCTTTGCCGGCGGCATCAACGACCACTCGCTGGCCGGCGCGGATACCAACGCCTACTATCAACTCGTCTATAACACCGCTCTCGCCGCAAAGGCCGCTTATCCCAACGCGCACTTCGCCGTTGTGAGTCCTTTTTGGCCGCGATCGCCCGCCGACTCGGACGTGTATGTGACCGCGACCATTATTTCCAACGCGTGCGTCGCCGCGGGGTTGATTAGCTCAAATCAATTTTTCAATATCCTCTCGCCTCCGCTCATCATCATTGGCAATAATTGGAGTTTTTGACGCTCTGATACATGCAATAATTTGTTGGTCACTTGCCGTTGCTTCGCTGCGATAACGTTCAAGTTTCGGCATGACAATTGAAAATCCCCGCATTTTGGTTTGATCAACGAATTGTTGAAATGAAAAGCCTTCCAAGTCTTCAAAGATCTGAACTCCATCGATTTGACGCGGTAAAAAAACTCCCCAAACCCCATCAACGCCGGTATTGGTTTTTATAAACTCTGATTGATTCATTCCAAGCCGAGGGAGAAAATCCCATGCACGCTGGACGGTGGCTTCATTTGTGGAAATTGCCAATGAATCTGGCGCTTGATCTCCCATTGAGTAAGACATTTCTCCCAAATCCGGCGAAATCTCAAAATATCGGGGGCTCGGGTTCACCTTCATGGTAATAATCCCAAATCACAATTCGATTGGTTGAAGGTTGCGGGAATCCCTTTGCCTGGAACGACGCAAGAACTATGGCATTGGAAATTGCCGCCGCTGAAAATACTCGCTGCATTTTTTTATAAATCCAAAAACTTTGGGGTAAATTATTGGTGGGTGCCTCCCAAATAATTTCTGTGTTCGTTGGAAAATGCGGCGCAAAATTTTCGAAAATATTAATGGTATCAGCGAAGACAGAA
>Ga0206900_1187_pt1 | contig 11328 bp, 12 predicted proteins | sample Alteio_BWOrgHeat_46_FD_153235 | JGI IMG/M metagenome (GOLD analysis project Ga0206900, IMG submission 153235) | Enriched cells from forest soil in Barre Woods Harvard Forest LTER site, Petersham, Massachusetts, United States -... | ecosystem: Environmental > Terrestrial > Soil > Temperate forest >... | reverse complement strand
CATCATAGTACACGCGAGTTGCAGCTATTTTATAAGCACTATCAGCATTCTAACCGTAATGAACGCATTAACATGGTAAGCAGTCCGGATTTATTTTTTAAAGCAAAATATTTGTTAGATGCTGACAAGCAGGCTGCTACATTAAGAGATGGTCCTGAAGGCAGATGGAAGCATAAACTAGGCATCATCAATTCTTTAATATCAGAACTAATTTCATTAGCTCCAACAATTTTATATCAAAGACAAAAACCAGAAGATGCTACAGAGTTAATGCAAAATTTTAATAAAACCCAAACGCAATTTAATGCATTAAATGAAGAGCTGCAGAGGCTAGCAAATGTTAGACAAAGAAATACGCCAGACAATAATTTGCCTTCATAGCAAGGGTAAGTCTAAACGAGAGATCAGCAGAACACTTAAGGTTTCACGCAATACTATTAATAATGTCTTGCAGCAAGGCGCAGACATCCCACCGAGAACGATTGATAATCAAGGCACAGAAATAATGTCAGTGGTGCGGGAGTTGTTTACGCGCTGCACTGGGAACGCAGTGCGAGTGCATGAGATTTTAAAAGAAGAATATAACGTTGATATTGCCTATAGTACGCTAACAAGAATTATACATGATGCGCATATTCGCAAACCGCCAAAAAGATTTGGCGAATATGTTTTTGAGCCTGGTATAGAGATGCAACATGACACATCACCGCATAATATATTGCTGGGTGATAAAATGGTTAAGGCCCAATGCGCATCGCTAGTGTTGGGTTATAGCAGAATGCTCTACGTTCAATATTATCAAAACTTTACTCGCTTTGAGGCTAAAACATTCCTTAAGACAGCTCTAGAATATATGCGTGGAGTTTGCCAACGATGTATCTTTGACAATACCAGCGTAATTATAGCTTCCGGCAGTGGTGCTGATGCAGTGTTTGCACCAGAGATGAACACTTTTGCACGTATGTTTGGGTTTGAATTTATTGCGCACGAAATTAACGACTCAAATCGCAAAGGTAAAGTTGAAAGACCGTTTCATTATGTTGAAACTAATTTTTTGGCTGGTAGAACGTTTGCATGTTGGGATGATTTAAATCTACAAGCACTAAAATGGTGCCAATATTCTAACAATAAGGAAAAGCGTGCTTTAGGTATGACACCAGAGTGCGCATACCTACAGGAAAAACCATGTTTAATTCCACTGCCAGAAGTATTGCCACCCATATATGAACATTATCAACGTTTGGTAGATACTAATGGTTTTGTAAATTTAGACACCAATCGTTATTCAGCACCAGAAGAATTAATTGGTAGAACACTGGATGTATATAAACATCCTGAAGAAGTGCGACTTTTTTACAATCATAAAGAGATTGCAGTGCATAAGCGTTTAGCAGGCAGACGCCGCGAGAAAAGCAAAATCCCAGAACACCATATTAGACGGCAGAGACAAAAAGCTGATAAGGCCGCTAGCGATTCAGAAGCAATATTACGTGGTTACCATGACATTCTAGACTCGTACATCAGTAATTTAAAAAAGCACGTACGCGGCAGAGGTCGCAGTGCTATGAATAAATTATTAAACTTCAAACGCACATATCCGCAAGATGCATTTGTTGCTGCAGTTAAGCAAGCAAACCATTATGGTTTGTTTGATTTAAACCGCCTGGAAGAACTTATTATTAAGTCTGTTGCAGGTAATTTTTTTAATTTAAGTGGGGATTAAAGTATGAGAGAGAAAATTAAAGTACTATTAGATAACCTGCGCCTCAGGGGCATGGCGAGCTGCATAGAAGATTGTTTAAATGATGCAGAAAAGAATGGAACATCGACAGCAGATGTTGTGTTAGCACTACTTGAGGCCGAATTTAACGACAATCAGGAGCGAAGTCTAGCAAGCCGCATAAAAAATGCAAAACTGCCGTGGAGCTGGACAATAGATACATTCCCATTTGCCAAACAACCATGTGTCAACAAAACTCAAATTATGGGATTGGCAAATCTAACATTCATTGAACGCAGTGAAAATATAATTTTTATCGGTAAGCCAGGTGCTGGTAAATCAGGCATTGCTATGGGATTGTTGCGTGAAGCTTTGATAAATGGTTACCGTGGCAAATTTTATAATGCACAAGATTTACTCAACGAACTGTATGCATCTCTTGCTGACAGAACCACATCAAGATTATTAATGACGTTATGCAATTATGACGTCTTAGTCATCGACGAGCTGGGATATTTAGTTCTAACACCTGAGCAAATCAATATATTCTTTAAGTTGATTGACATGCGTTACCAGAAAAAATCTACAATTATTACCACTAATCTTGATTTTGAAGATTGGTATAAAGTGTTTAACCAGAAAGCATTAGTGGATGCAATGCTTGACCGAATAAAGCACCACTGCACAGTTATTAATATTGATGGCCCAAGTTTAAGAACCCCCCAGTCCACAATAGATGCGATTAAAAATAAAAAAAGCGTTAAGAAAAATACTGAAGTTACTTTAGGAGATCCAAATGAGCATTAACTTCGATGAATTGTTACAATCTCCAGAAATGATATCAGATCGAGAAATATCAAGCATTGCAAGCTTTCTTATGGAGTTGGCATGTGCTTTCGAATCGCAATATTTTGAGCATCTCAAAAGGCATGATAAAAATGAAATCGAACATGGAAAATGGTTGAGCGATTATGTGACTTCTTTAAATAGTAACAAGGACGAGACAGATACCTTCTAGCTTATGTTGTAAATGGTACTGCAGCAACCACAGCTGCAGCAGCACTATAACCGAAACATCAACCATATCTATCGCCACACCGGCTACAGTACCACTATATCTGCAGCAGGCAATTTCAATACCATTACTGCAACTGCAACAAATACCGACTAATCTGAATACGTTGATTACAAAGCTATTTATCTAGTGAGGCTGGAATAAGGATCTAGTGGTGCGCAAAGAGCGGATCAGTTTCTATGAGTATAATTGGATCACTTCTAGTGAGCGTTGAGGTAAAAACAAAACCCCTATAAATCAAGGCTTACAGTCGCCAATGTGATTCCCGCCGCCTCCAGTTTTAACACTTACCACCCCAATGAAAATTTTTGTAATCTTCTATTGCTCTGGCATACCGTTGTTCAAAGCTTAATGGCTTAATGATGCGCGCTCTTCCCAACCAGGCGAACAGAAAGCATGAATAATATGAATCATGTCGCCCTCGCTTTCTTCTAAACATGCAAAATCATCACGCATATTATACATCCTTGGCAATAAACTGCTTAGAATTGAATAGCCTGGCAGAATCTTTAAAATATACAAGCTGTATGACAAAACATAGTCTGTTGTTTGGCTTAATGACTGAGTTGGCGAGATGATGCTCATATGTGGTCAGTTTAAATACTTTGTTCCTTGTTTCAGCACTAAAGTTGGGAGGACTGCCAAAGATTTTTTGTTCTTTAGGTGCTAAAATAGAGAGCCTAAGCATTGTGGTTACTACGTTTTACTAAAAACATAATTTTAACATAAGTGAGAAATGGTTAGCAGTTTTGGTTGATGGTGGTTTTCGTCCCTATATGCATCCGGAACCAATCTTTGAATATTCTGTAGGGTAGCTAAAATGGAGTTTGAAAATGGATAAAGTCTTTTGTTTTTTTGTGGGCGCGTTAACTATCATTGCATCATGCTCAGGATTTGCGGAATCTACTCAGAATCAAAAGATAGATTATTGTAAAGCTAGCTGTCCTTCTATTAGGCCTGATCTTAAATACGATGTAGGGATTTCACTCTCCGCAGATTTTCTCTATTGGAACACGAGCCAAACTGGAACCTGGTATGGCCAGGTTGCTAATTTCCATACGTCGATTCCAAACCCAGCCGGAGGCACCAACAATTTTTTTGGTGATTACAAGAATCCCGAATATAAATCCGACCCAGGAGTGCGCGTTTCTTTGGGATTTAGACCGCGTTATGATCACTGGCAAATCGACTTGGACTGGACTCACATGAATTCGAATGCTTCGGGATCTTCTGATCTCCCTGGAGTATTTGAAACCTTGGTCATAATCCCGAATCCTCTTTTTTTCGTTCCTCAAATTCTTAACAACAACAGCGTAAACGCAAACGCTATCTGGACATCTAACTACAACACGATCGATTTGGATATCTATAGAGGGATTCCCTTGGGCAAATATTTTGGACTCAAAGGCCATTTTGGTCTTAAAAATCTATGGCTCAATGAAAAATATAATATTTTTGCCCTCGCTGCTTACTCAGCTGAACTTCCTGACCCACTCACTGTCGTCAATTCCGAATCCAATATGGTGCAAAAGATCTGGGGAATAGGTCCTATGGTTGGTTTGGACTTGTCTTGGAAAGTCTATAAAGGGTTCAATCTGTTCGGAAAATCTAGATTTTCTCTGGTAGGGAGCCATGTCAAATCTACTGTTTTGGGACAATTTTTTAATGGAACCGAGCCTGTTGTCGTTACAAGTATGACTTCAAATTTCCACACTATTTTACCTGAGATCGATCTAATTGTAGGCGGAGAATACGATATCAGCTTTTGCGACAACAGATATCACCTAACTCTCCGGGCCGGATGGGAATTGATCACTCTATTCAATGCAAACTTTCTGGGTGCTTCCTACAGTCCACTTGGCGATTTTAACATGAGCGGATTGACCGCCGGCTTCAGCTTTAATTTATAGAGAGTATAGTGGACCAACCGAGCTGAACAACTTTCACCAGTAAACTCATTATTGATAGCCGCAGCCAACCTAAGAAACTGATAATTTTTATTCAATATTTCTGTAAATATCGGCAGCAGGATTGGTAATATTCCTTCACACAGCTCGCTCCGAATTAACTTTAGAGAAGTTAAAACTTTAACATAAAATAAGACTGCTTTGCTGAAAACTAACGAATTATTGTCCAATAACATCCGAATAAAATAGGGGCAACTTTGGGGGCAACAATTTCATGTTTGCCAACCATTTTAATATATTGATAATTAGACACCCTCACTCAATATATCCAAATACTTAGTATATTTGTAAACCTTATTTCGTGAACGGCCGGTTAATTCAGTTACAATCCCTAGCTCAATTAAATGTTTTATTGAAGAATTGACCGTTGGCAAAGTTAACCCTGACATCGATACAATTTTATTACCGTCTGTAATAGGAGTTTTTTTAATTAAATCATGGATTATCAATGCTGATGCAGCAGCTTTACCTATGCCTTGAATTTTTTGACGATCTTTTTCTAATAATTCCAGAGTTTGTTGTATAGTTTTTACCGCTTGCTCTGCAGTATATATAACACCTTTCAGAAAGAATTTTAACCACTCTTCAAGATCCCCTTTCTCTCGAGTATGTTGTAGATGATCATAATATGATTGTCTATTAATTTTAAAATATAAACTTAAATATAATAACGGTTTTGACATTATACCATCGACACATAATATAAATGTTATCAATAACCTACCCAGCCTACCATTTCCATCCAAGAACGGATGTATTGTCTCAAATTGATAATGAGCCAAACCTGCTTTTATAAGAGTTGGAACCGAGCCATCTTCAGTATTCCAAAATGACTCTAGATTACTCAATAAATCCGCAATATTTTCCCAAGGAGGCGGAACAAATGACGCATTCCCAGGTCTTGTACCACCTATCCAGTTTTGGGAGGTTCTGAATATACCCGGTTGCTTTGTACTTCCTCGGCCTCGACTTAAAAGAATCTCGTGCATTTCTCGTATTAATCTTAAACATAACGGAAAACCACCAGCAATCCTTTCAAGACCATGATTAAGCGCTGAAACATAATTAGATACTTCCACCACATCATCAATTGGTACTCCTACTGCTTCATTACTTTCATACATAAGCAGATCGTCCAAAGTAGATTGTGTGCCTTCAATCTGGGAAGATAATACAGCCTCTTTGCGAATATACATGTAGAGGAATAAAGATATGTCTGGGACATTGATACTGATGCCATCAAGCCTGCCTATGGTCAGGTTGGCCTGATCCTGCAACGAATACAGATCGGCCATTTCTATTGGTGGATTAGGTGGCAATGTATCTGGCATGTAAGCCTTAACTAGCTCTCCAGAGACTGAATTGTTTATGTAGCTGCCGAAAGGGTGCCTATACACCTAAACTCTCCTTAATTAAACTTAATGGCTTTTCTTTAATTAACACTCAATATAAATTAAATGCTTTAATTAAGCAATAGGGTTAATAAAGGATGGAGGGTTTTCCTTTATTAAAGGAAAGGTAGGTCATCTATGATTAATTAATGATAGAAACTGGGGGCAACTTTGGGGGCAACTCTCAAAACTGAAAAACCAGTTGCCCCCTGGCCCAAGGAGCCCGGCCAACAATTCAATTCCCTAGTTAGCCCAGCGGCCTTCAGTGCTGGTTTAGAGATGTTAGCTTCAGCAAAAAATATCTCTCATGCATTATTAAGCACTGCTGTGATCGGCCAAATGACTGCCCAAGACGGTGAAAAAGTTGGAGCTAGTTTGAACCCTAAAAATGCACAGTCCATAACTATTGCTTTAGTTGATGGTATTTTGCAGCAAGATCCATTCATTACTAGATTGGTTTTGCTATCTCGCGCTTGGAATGAACATATAATACACATTCTTAGTGTAACTAAGCCTGATCACCAAGCGATCACGGCTATTGATAAATTTAAATGTACGCAATTTTGTCCGGCGGATTTAATTGTAGCAATCATTTCTAGTCAACGTGCCAATGCAGTCGAGTTGCCAGCAACTCAGCAACTAATCTCTTGCACTGTACCAAGTCGCGAAGGAGCTGATCCAGGAAAGTTACACTATAGCCCACCAATTGTAGGGGGTTGTGCGACAGTTGTAATCCAAGCACATGAGATAGCAGTAAACACTTATCTTAAAAACTCACCGAATTATCATTACAATGATGCACTACGAGCACAGGCTGAACAGTTTGTGGCAACTGCAATTGCACAAGATCACGAGCCTAAATATTTATTAGATATACATAGTACAGAATTAAGCAAAGATCAGCACAGAGCAAGCAAGAAGCTCAAACTTTAAACTTATGATTTGATCAGATAAAAATTGATTCGCAATTAACCCATCTATTACCATTTTTTTGAACTAATTGGAAATTCCGATGAGTTGCCCTTTCATCAAGTTCAGTATCTTTATATATTTTACTTATGTGCTCGCTAATGGTGTGTGGTTCAACATCATACAAAACTTCTATCATTTTTTGAGTAAGCCAGATATTTTCGTCAGCATAAATAGCCTCTACACTGCGCCGTCTTGGCTATGGTTAAGTTTTTTGCTAATTTAAATTCTATAGATTAATAAAAATAATGTAAGTAGAATATAGTATTAAGATATATTCAAATTTAAAGTGTAATTGCAAGTGGAGACCAACTATGCCGACAGAACAATTAATTATTGAGCAGACCATCGAAGGGCGGACCATAAATAGAAAATGTAATGCATCGCTCCTAGTTTATACTAATGGTAACATTGTATTGCAAAAAAATATAACAGGTAATCCGCAATGGGCTTCTGTTGGCGGTAAAGTTGATGTTAAAGATAAAGCTACAATTGCAGATTTTGCACAGCACAATGGCTTGGAAAGAAGGCTAATCGACTTCTTGCGCGATCAATTTAAAGCGGATAAAGATCCAATTATTGCAACTTTTGCATATGCTGCACTTCGTAAAGCTGTTGAAGAAATTGGTGGCAACAATAATGAATTTATTTATAACTCCCTTTTAAATAAAAAGGCCACCTTAGTTCGAGTTAATCGTGATAGCTTTGGGATCCCAGAAGCAGATAAAAACTTTTGGACTGAGCAATTTTATATAGATTTTAGTAGCATGCCAGTTGCAGAGTTAATGACAAATTTAAAGGCATCCGGAGAGGAAGACTGCCAAAAAATTATTGCTGCTCCTGTTGCACAATTACAAACCAAACCGGGCATTAAACAAGGGATGTTTATTACAACTTATAATGATAGAATCTCTGAGCTAGAAGTAAGACACACTGTGGGTGTAATTGCTAGACGCATGCATGCATTACGTGAACGTATAGCTGCAACTTCGCAGATGGCTACCAATGAATTGTTACTCTCACCATTTACAAAAGATGATCCATTAATCAAAGCTGATCTAGGGACAGGTTTAAGCCGAATATTTTTACCAAAAGGAAAGGCTAATGAGCTTGCAAACTGGGTAGTAGTCTTAGGTAAACAGTTTAATGGGCAACTCAAACTTAGCGTTGGTGGCGCTATAGATCTAGAAGATAATTCATTTTATGCTGCAGCGATTCGCGAAGGCAAAGAAGAACAGTTTGGACAATTGCCAGTCACTTCGGAAACAGAATGCATTGCACATGATATAAATTTCAAACCAAAATCTGGTAAACCAGATACTGATGGGATGCTGTATTACTCCTTCATGGCAGTAGAGACAAAGTTTAGCTCTGAACAAATTACGACGGCTATTGCAAATATGAACCAAATTGCACCGGTATATTTCGCCATAAATGACTTTTTCACAAAATTAAGCAAGGCTACTACTGAAGACAGAAAAAGTGATACTATTAAACAAGAGGCAAAGGAGCTCTTGTCTATGGGTAGTTTATTAGCATCGGAATACAAACTACAAGAAAGTTTACGCGAAGAATTATCATGTATGGCCAATGGCATAGTTAACCTCAATAATGAAAATTTAATTAAACTTGCAGAGAAACATGTGCGGATTTATTCAGAATACAGCTTCTTCACACAAGTGCCGTATTTACAATACATGAAAGCATTACAATCTAAGAAGCCTATTCTATGCACAAACCGTACTGGTCAAGTAGAAAGTGTACCACTTTTCAATGCTGAAAGAGACGCCGTGCTTGGATTTATGCCAATATTTGAAGCTAAACGCTTGAAAATGCTTGAAGTGTCTTCAACTTTACAATTTTCGACAATAAGGCTCAGCGATCCCCTCATTTCAAACATAACAGAAAAAGTCTCTGAAAAAAATTGTGTCATTTAACATTTTTTTGAATTCAGTAATTAATAATTTCATCCTATCCTTCGGCATGTTAGGCAATAAGCCATACCACATGGTACCTTTTCTGATAAGTGAAAGTGTGCGCTTCTTTGAAGTATTAGCTTTCAAATGACGATCTAAACCAACAGCTTCGCCAGCAGCCCCCAGCATAGACAATAGCATCATGGCTATAGCTCCCAGTAGAAATAGTTTGTCTCTACGAACAACGTCTTTTATTTTTATTGCTGACATGCCAAAACCGAAACGTATATCCTTATTATCGCGGAACAAAGCTTTATTTTCTGGTAGAGTTATGCCCGGTTTTTTACTTGATCTGATGCTAGAATCCAAAATTTCTACAGGCACAGAAGACGGATTCTATGCATATGGCCTTGAAGGCAAAGAATCTGTACAACTTGGTAGGTACTATTTTCATGGTGGAGGCATAGACGGCTATAAATCCATGCTTGCTTACATTCCAAAGCTTGATATGTCTATCGTCTGTTTGACTAATTTAGTTGGCGGTGGTGATGAATTTTATGCGGATGAATTTATAAAAGAATTGGAGCGCGAATAAGCCTTAACAGTGCAAGCATTTAGACTAAAACTGGTGCTGTGATGCTTTTGTATTCTTTCTCATCTGAGCTACATCTATCAAATCTATCCTTCTGGCTATAATTAACTTGATCTACAGGTTGCGTGTGTTCTACACCAATAACTTCAGCTATAGGCAAGGATTTAGCTGCGTTAGGTTTAAAGCAAAAAGTAAGTGGCTCGCCTTTATCTAAATCATACATGGCGCGATCTTTATTATCAGTTTGTGCAGATTCATAACAATATAATAATGCACCCACGGCCGCAGGAACTGCCAAAATCAATGGTAGCCATAATGACAGTTCACTTTGGTAGTTATCATTTGCGGTATCAAATATGCCCTGCTTTAAAATTTTAAAAGCTGTTGCATTATTGTAAATACTTTGTGTTATGGACACCTGATCTTGCAGTCCAGGTATAGTGGCTTGAGTAGTAGTTACAATGTTTTGGTAATAAGGAGGTTGTTTAATATTATTTGCTAAAAACTGGCATTGGCTCGCTATCAAAGAAAGCAAAGAAGCTGCTATAGCCTGATAATTAATGTTGGTTCTATCAACTTCATAGGTGGATGTAGTGAGCGTCGCATCAATAATGGCATCAACATTTTCTTGTGAGGCATAGGTTTTCGTTTTATGCTCATCGTATTTATCATCGGTAATTACTCCAGTATCACTTTTTAAGTACTGGGTGGTTCTAACTACAATACCGTGGTTATAAAGACCACAATTCATTTGTGAATTAGATCCGCCACCTTTAATTGTGGTGCCATATTGCGATAAATATGTTGTAGTTATCGTATAAGGGAAGCATTGTAATTTAGTGCAAGTTGAAAGATATGATTTACCATTGCCGTCATACTTTGTGCATGAATACGTTATTGGTAACCAATCACACACCGATCGTGTCGATTGGCTTGTGGTATCGGGTATGCTAACAATATTAATGCCGTAATCAGCTATTAAGTCACTCAGGTCATTTCCGGAAAAGGTCGGATTACAATAAGTGACCAATTGTTTTGTGAAGTTATCATAATTAGTGGTGAAGCATGTTGCATCGTGAATGGTTTGTTGAGCAAATGCCAAATTGTTTTGTGCTGTATTGTAATGACTGTTTGCCACATCCAATTTATTATTGGCATCATCTAGGCCGACTTGCGCAGTATCTTTGACAGCACCAGTGCTAGTCATTCTCATACCACCAGTAATGGCAATCCCTAATAAATAACCAACAATACCATTAAAGGTCCAAAAAGTTACAGCAGATACGCGCATGTTTCTCCCCGTCATCAATTGAAAATACTCATCGAGTAGATTTACCGCGTAACCGAGTTAAAGTCAAGCTCAGCAAATTTACGCATAATTATCTTAGAGCTTTAATTATATCCTCTGTTGATTTTACAACGGTAAAGTACTGTAGATCAGCTTTTTGCATTGCACCTTTTTGAATCATAACATTAAACTGTTCTATGGTTGGTCCCCAAAATTTATCGACGTTTAAAATATAAACAGGTTTTTTGATAGTACCGAATTTATTATTTTCGATAGCATCCATCATTTCCTGCATAGCCCCATATGCTCCAGGTAAAACTACAACTGCATCGCATTTTGTGTAGAATGTACTTAGGCGATCATGCAAATCATTGGTCCAAGTTATATTATGAATGTTAATATGGGAATTT
>Ga0206900_1229_pt1 | contig 11345 bp, 10 predicted proteins | sample Alteio_BWOrgHeat_46_FD_153235 | JGI IMG/M metagenome (GOLD analysis project Ga0206900, IMG submission 153235) | Enriched cells from forest soil in Barre Woods Harvard Forest LTER site, Petersham, Massachusetts, United States -... | ecosystem: Environmental > Terrestrial > Soil > Temperate forest >... | reverse complement strand
AATTGCGCGGGATAGGAATTATTGGCGAGAATGCCGCCGACTTTGGCCGCGGCGTCGAAAACATATGCCGGTTTTTCCTGCTCAAAAAATTGGGCCACGGCTTCGGTGTCCAGCAGGTCCAGCTCAGCCCGGGTTTTGCCAATCAGTTGGGTAAAACCTTGCTGGTGCAATTTCCTCCAAATCGCACTCCCGACGAGCCCGCGATGGCCCGCGATGAAGATTTTTGCGTTTTTATCCATAATTGAATTTGGCTGCATGATTGTAGGATTCCGCGTGGTAAATTGCCGTTGTTTCGGAGGAGGGTTCCAAAGCAATGCAAGATCCGGTTTGAGCCAGAAATGAGCACCTGCCTCCCCGTTCAGGGCAGGATGAGAGACACGCGTGCCCCACCGTTATGACGTCTTGAGGACGTCGCGGATGGCGGCGCGAAGGTCGTTAATGACGAAGGGTTTGCTGAGGCAGGGCCGTTCCTCGGCCTGGAGGAATTGTTGCATCCGTTCGTTGATGATATCGCCGGTGACGAAAATCATGCGTTTGCAAAGGTCCGGTTTGAAGGAGGAGAGTTGCTCGTAAACGTCGCGTCCGTTGAGGCCGGGCATTTTCCAATCGCATAGCGTGACATCGTAATGGTCCTGCTTGAGGCGTTGCAGCGCGATCGCACCGTCGGCGACGGTGTCGACGTGAAAACCACTGCGGCGCAGGCCTTCGGACACGAGTTGCAAAATGGACGCTTCATCATCAATCACCAGGACCCTTTTCCCTTCGCCTTCGCGCGGGTTCAGTTTATCAATTTCCGGCTGGAGATTTTGAATGACGGGAGGGGATTCCGCGGCAATGGGCAGCTCGATAACAAACAAGGCCCCCTGCCCCACCTGGCTCTGGACGGTAATATTGCCGCCATGTTCCTGCACGATACCGTAGCAAAGGCTCAAGCCCAGGCCGGTTCCTTTGCCGACTTCTTTGGTGGTAAAGAAGGGATCAAAGATGCGGCCCAGGTTTTCGGCTGGAATACCCGGGCCGTTGTCCTGGATGGTAATACGCACGTTTTTATCGGAAACGCCGGAGGAAATAGTAATCCGGCCACTGGGTTGATGCGCTTCGATAGCCTGTCGCCCGTTGTTGACGATGTTGAGGAGGACCTGTTGAATCTGGTGCCCATCGGCCATGACCATAGGCAATTTGCGGTCCAGCTTCGTCACGAGTTCGATATTTCCGGTTCGCAAGGGGTAGGCGACAATTTCCAGAACGGCTTCGACGAGTTCGTTGGCGGAAACCGGTTTGCGTTCGGGTTGATGCCGCCGGGCGAAGCTCAAAAGTGATTGGACGATTTTCTGGCAGCGCTGGGCCGCCTTGTAGATTAAATCCAACTGTCGGCGATAGGGCGAATTCACCTCCGCCTCGCGCAGCAATTCGGCAAAACCCATGACAGCCGACAACGGATTGTTCAACTCGTGGGCCACCCCGGCGACGAATTCCCCGACGGCTGAAAGCTTTTCGCTCTGGATGAGCTGTCCCTGCGTGGTCTTGAGCGTTTCCACGGTCTTTTCCAGTTGGGCGCGGGATTGCTGGACGTTTTCGGTCATTTGGTTAAATACGACCGCCAGTTCGCCAAATTCATCCCGCGAATGAACGGGAACGCGCCGGGAAAAATCTCCGCGTCCGACGGCTTCGGCGCTGTTGCGTAATTCGTGCAGGGGCCGGGTAACCTTGTTGATGAGAAACCAAATAATCGTCCCGCCGATTAAAATGGCGCAAAGACTGACGCCCAACAAAACTTGTTGCGTGGCCTTAAGCGCGCGCAAGGAGTCTTCGTACGAACTTAAAAGGATATAACCCAGCGATTTATCGTTGCCCAGCGAACTGAACCGTCCGGCGATATAGAAATAATGCTCATCACCCAGGGGAATTTGTTTGGCGCCATCATACAAAAGGGGGTCATTCACCAGGCCGGCCAAATCGGTACTGGCGGCGGAGTTGGTAAGCGTGGAGGCAACAATATGCCCGTCCGCAAAAAAGAGAATTTGCGACCGGGTAATTTCACTGAACTTAAGCGCATCCGCATCGCCAATTTCCGAACCCAGCGTCAAAGCGCCGATAAGGGTTTTGTAGGTGTCGTACACGGGGATGGAAATCACTTCATAAAGCCGGTCGCCCACGCGGATGGTATCCACTTTCTCCCGCCCTTGAAGGGCCTGCTGCACGGCGGCGCGGGAAGAGGTCGCGAAAACGTCAGGAGAAATAATGGCATCCCGCTGTTCGCTGGCCAGGACGTTCCAGTTATTCGTGGGAATATAAAAGACAATGGCCACGTCTTTTTCGGCGGCGAGCAGAGTTTGAAGCTGGCTGTGAAGCGTGGCAGGGTCCGCGGTTTGAAAAGCGGCGAGGTAAAGCGGCTCGTTAACCAGGCCATGAAAACGCAATTCCAAATCATCGCTATGATTCGTTTGCAAATTTTGAAAAACGGTGTCCGCCGTGGTGAGGGTGTGCTGGGCCTCCGTTTGAAATTGCCGCATGATCCGGCTGTTAACGACGAAGACGGTGGCCGCAACCAGCAGGATCATCACCACGATCACCGGCGCCAGCACTTTAGTGCGGAAATTGGGTTTGAGCATGGCCGGGATTAATATTGCGGCAGGTTTTTTATGGTGAGAGTGAAATCAGCCCTGACTTCCCCATTGGTCGGCACGACGATTTCCTGTTCGTCGGCGGGGAGGCGCTCCTGCCAGGCTTTAAGCTTGTAAGTCCCGGGAGGAACATCGGAAATTTTGTAGTTTCCATTTTCATCCGTCGAAGCAAAGAACGGATTTTCCAAAACGAGCACAACGCAGTGCATGTTTTGGTGGATGGAGCAGTATACATCGACGCGACCGGGCTTGTTGAAGGTGACGCGCTTATCGGGAGGGTCGCCTTTATAAAGACCCAGATCGAATTGCTTGGCATCCGACATGGAAAAAACATTGTGGTAAATGTCATCGTTGTTGGGCCATTCCACGGTGGTCCCCACCATGACCGGCATGATGTGCGGCATAAATTGGGCGCCGTGCTGGGCAATCTGTTTGGTGCTGACGCTGACAACATTCGTGGCTGGGGCGCGGTTGGCGCCCACGGGCCCTTCGAGGTAAACGACAAAATCATGCATGGCCGAATAATTCATTTTCGGAACGAATTTATATTTGCGGCTGGCGTAGGCGCCATCGGACGGGCTGCTGCCATCATCTACGCCGGCTTTGCCTTCAGCACGGACGCTGCCCACGATCGTTCCTGCCCAGGCAGGAAGATTGCATGTGAAAAATGCCATCACCAGGGCGATGCAAAATTTCATGCTGAAACGTTGGACAATAAGATGATTGAACGGTGGAAAAAGTTCCCTGTTCATCAAAATTTAAAAGCGGCTTCTGTGCCAAAAAAGTTTTCGTTGTTCCTGAATTGCCCATTCAAGTCCCGGCCACTTTCAAACGAATATTCGGTTTTAAGCAAAAGCTGGTCGCTGAAACGATAACCGATTCCCAAACTCCATCGCCACAAGTCCGTGCTCAAGGTGGGAAAACCGAAATCGTTATAATTGCCAAAACCAACCAGGGGAAGGCCTTTATCCGAAAACGCCTGGCTGAACCGCGTGGCCACATAAAATTTCTTCGGCAGGTTTTGCACTCCTTCCACCGCGTAATAAAAAAAGTCGCGCCCATTATTCACCGCCGGATCATTATCATCATAATGCCCATAGCCGCCAAAAGCATGGACGTATCCGCCAGACCAGCGCGACCAGCGTGCGGTAATATCTCCTTCAACGAGCTTAACATTAAAAACGGTGGTTCCAGGACCGCCGAGGGATTCGAAAAGTGTATTGCCAAACCACAAAGCCGAGACCATGTCGTTCTGCGCGCTTAAATTGCCGGTACGCGTGGCGCTGACGCTGAAGTCCCAATGTTTGTTCGGTTTAAATCCGATTCGCCCGGTCACTTCTTCGTCGCCATTAAAATCCTGCAGACCGTTTACCCCGCTGGCTTCCTGCACGGCCACCGCATAATTGAATTTGCTGAGTGTGCCATAAGCCTCCAGGCCGGTGCCATAGCCCCAAAGATCGGAAATGGAATGCGAGAGGAGCGGATTATCGATCGCGTAACGCGTCAGATATTCCTCGCCAAACGGAAAATACATCCGGCCGGCGCGCAGGTTTAGCTGGCCGTCACGACCCCAGAGGTCGGAAAGATCCTGCGCATCCAGATACAACTCGCCGGTCTGCACATTCAAATTATTATTCTCACGGGTGACAAGGTCGGCTTCGCCATGAAAATAAACTTCCTTCCAAATGGGGGCTTCCACAAACAGCCTGGCTTCGTCCACCCGGAAGTTTGAGTTGGGAGAAAAACCCTGGGAACCGGTTTTGAAAAAGGCCACGCCGCCTTCGCCGCTGATGTTGACATTGCCTAAATTATATCCCGCGGCCGCCGGCGGAGCATTCTGGGCCATCGCGTTTTCGTGCCCGGTGTTTGACGTTTCCAACTCCTGCACTTTTTTTGAAAGCGTTTCGATGGACTGGTTCTGCTTTTCCAACTGCTGTTCCAAAATTGCATTCTGCTGCTGCAGCGCACGGACCTCGGCCTCCACATTCGTATCTTCCGCGCGGGCAGACCGCGCGGTGAAGAGAAGTGTGAAAAGTGAAAAAAAAGAAAAGACCCCTGCCTTCCATAAATGCCGGTTTTGGCAATGGATCAGGCCGGTCTTGCGTTTTTCTGTTTTTTTCATCGAAAACCAACGATCAAATTTCTGCGAGAAGTGCATTAATTGTGCCACTATCATGACCGGGATTTGACCTCGCCAATCTACGCTTAACGGGAAAATCGCTGGCCATGTCCTTGCCTGCCAAGAGAATAGACAATCCATCATTTAGTATAAAAAATCCCCATAGTACCCCGGCCGGGGAGCCTTCTATATTATTTCTCGAAAACGTTATGATCGTCTGCTAATAAAGGGGCGGAAGCCGGATTGTTTTGGCGTAGAAAAGTGCATGGAACAATCTGTGGCTTTATTACTCTTAATTATGACGCCGCAATATGGCTGAAGACGTGGATTTTGAGAATTTGGTAACCCGTCATTACGGTCCGCTTTACCAGTTCGCGTTTAGCCTGACACGCGATGAAGCGGAAGCCTGCGATTTGACCCAGCAGACTTTTTGCATCTGGGCCACCAAGGGCCATCAATTGCGCGACATAACAAAAGTGAAGACCTGGCTGTTTACAACATTGCACCGTGAGTTTTTAGGTTCGCGAAGAAGGCAGACGCGGTTTCCCCATGTGGAACTGGAATATGCGGCAGCGGAATTGCCGGTCGTGTCTCCCGCCACCATCAACCAGCTCGATTCGGAGCAGTTGCTCCAGGCACTCGGGCAATTGGACGAAATTTACCGCGCCGCCGTCATGCTGTTTTATCTGGAAGATCATTCCTACAACGAAATCGCCGAGATCCTCGGCATCCCGCTGGGAACGGTCAAATCCCGCCTCACGCGCGGACTGGAAAAACTCCACCATTTGCTCACCAACATTCAAACCCCTCCCCAATCGTGAATCACGACGAAGCCAAACAGATCCTCTTGCTTTACCGTCCGGGAACAACGGATGCGGAAGATCCGGATACGGCCGCGGCTCTGTCGCTGGCGAAGGCCGACCCCGAATTGTCGCGCTGGCTGGAAGCGCATTGTGCCCGGCAAACCGCCCTGCGCGAAAAATTCCGGCAACTTCCCGTCCTGGCCGGGCTCAAAGAGCAAATCATTTCCGAAGAAGCGGCCAAAGCAAAAGCCGCGTCGCGACGCGAAAAAATTGTCGGTTTGTCGGCGGTGGCGGCCATCATCATCGCGCTGATGACGATCGGTTTTTTGGTTTTGCCTCATAAACCGGCAGCGCCCGAGGTTAACACCACCCTGGCTGAGTATAAGAGTGAAATGGCCGGCCGCGCGTTGAGCTATTACGGCATGGATTTAACCACCAACGATGCCGCGCAAATCCAGGCTTACCTGGCTAAAAATCAGGCCCCGTCAGATTATGCCCTGCCGGCGGCCCTGCAAAAGGTTGCGATGACGGGATGCGCCATCCAATCCTGGCAGAATTCCAGAGCCTCGATGATTTGTTTCAACACCGGCAAACTGCCCCAGGGAGGGCAACACAGCGATCTTTGGCTGTTTGTCGTTGACCGCACCACGGTCAAAGATTCTCCCTTAATCGCTTCGCCGCAATTCGACCAGGTCAATGGCCTGACGACGGTCGCCTGGACGCAAGGCAATAACTTGTATTTGCTGGGCGCCAAAAGCGACGAAGGCACGTTGAAAAAATTCCTGTAATGCACATCCCTGTTTCCATCTTTGCTTTTGACAGTTTTGCATGCGCCTGTGTCGAATTGCCGGACCTGAGCATGAATATTTCGCGGCAGGAAAGATCACACGCTGCCGGGCGCCATAATTACACACGGACGTCGTGTTCGAGAAGTCCCCGCCGTCAAGGCTGCCGGGATAATCGTCTCTCCAAAAGAAAACTCGCAAAGCACGCGGCCTTCAAATCTATTTGAGGGTGAATGATTGGCAAGTAAGATCTCATCGAGCCTATCAGAGCCACCATGCCGGCCTTGACTTTAAGCAGGACGGATGGATTCTTCCAAAATGACATATCAAGAATTTGAAGCGAGTTATCCACTTATCCTGGGGTGGATTCAGCAGACGATTGAGGTCCATAAGCCCAAAACTCACAGCGTTGCCTCCCTCGGATTTCAGCGCCTTCCCCAATATTTCAGCCCTGAGCTATTAGCGTATGCAAAGGTTACGTACGTGGACGTTGTGCCCACTCCTCCGTTAAGTCAGCTCGGGTTAAATCAATTTGCGGATTTTGAAAATATGGAAAAAGGCGGCATAACTTTGTTGGATACTTTTTTCATTAGTCAGGAAATGCAGACGAATGAAACGATTCATTTCCATGAGCTTGTCCACATCATTCAATGGAAATTACTTGGGCCAAAGAAATTTATAGCCCTTTACGCCGACGGGCTGGAACGTTTTGGTTATCGAAATAGTCCATTGGAAGTGATGGCTTATCAAGCTCAAGCACAATTTGAGAAATCGTCTCAACCGGTCGATGTTGAGGAATTGATAAAAACCTGCTTAGAAACTCCGCGGACTTCAACACCACTTTGAATGTTGAGGATTCTTTAAAACTTTTTATGGTTGAATCCCTTTCTTTGTTGGGGAAGAAGTTCAACGGATTCACCAATTGTGCTCCGAACCATTCATCCACAAATCCGCATCTGATAGGAGTGGAGCCAGCTGTCGGATTTGAACCGACGACCGACGGTTTACAAAACCGTTGCTCTACCACTGAGCTAAGCTGGCGCCGAATGCTGCGCCCATTGTAGCACGCTTATCCGGCCAAACAAGAACGAACCAACATCGGACAATTTGTTTGTCGTTTAAGTTGTTTTTGAGCAGATTGAATTTTGTGTCCCAAGCAATTCATAATACGCCATGAACCAGATAAACAGAATTGAACCTAAAGACATTCAAGCACTTGGCCCCCCGGAATTAGTGCGATTGTTGAATTTATTGCTTCTTTCAGAGGCGAGAGCGCACGTACTTGTTAAATAGGGGATCCATGTACCATATCAAATTACCGTGCCAGATGGCGCAATGGCTTTTTAAAATCGCTTAAGGCGTACAATATTTGATCATCGAGATGAAGTTGATTGAGGCAAAACAAGAATTTGAAATTCGGTATTACCTTTGGTCAATTTCTGAGGCTGAAAAGGAAATTAACGAAAATTTTCCAAATCTCCGGTTTTTTAAAAGCGGCGCATGTTGGGAATTGCATCAGTTCATGCAACAATTCGAGAGAGGCGAACAGCTGATGTTGTCCCATGGCCTTTTGAAAAGTTTTCACCCAAAAATCCTTCCGCTGTTAGAACAAAGTATTTCAGCTGATGAAAACATTTTATTGAACAGATTTGTAAAATTTCGCTGCCAGTTTAATGGAGTTAGGGCACCCAAATTTGGGCCCGCCGGGGAGAAAATTAAATTCGCCAGTAAGAACAAGATCAGAAAAGTCATTTCGGCCAAATTTCTCAATGCATATGGGAGCCAATGCATCAAAATTTCAACTGGTGAATGCCCGGACCTTCGGTATGAGATGAAATTTGCCGGTTGGATAGTTTACACTTTTTTTACATTTAGCGGTCGAGCATACGTTTTAGATTATGACCACGGAATAGAAAGCGAAGAAACAATTCCGAATCCTCCATTTCCTCCTGAGCTTTGGATGTCGGTTATGAGATTGCAAAATGGTATATCTTTTGGAAGGTGGCTTGGGTTAGGGGGGACACATTGGGAATGTTTGCTGCCAGAAGAGGTTGAGCCTGCTTGTGATGCGGCTATAATGTTTTGCAGGCGTTTTTTTGAGGTCGCACCAAAGCTTCTGAAGGGGCTTGAGTTTGATCGGATAACGAAGGAGTGATGGAAGCGAAATGGGTATCCGCTTGTTCCGACAGCAACCGAGATTATATTTCACCATCTGCCCCGCCTGGACAATACCTTCATTCCCTCAACCGAGTGCCTACTCGCTATTCGTCTTATCTATCTCCCATTCGGCAAAAATATTCGTGTAAATTCGCGCAATTCGCGTAAAAAAACTGTATTTATCAGTGTTAATCCGTGGTTAAAAACCCGCTTTCCACCCTTATTCCATGCGCCTTTTGTGCGTTTTAAGCCATAAAAAAATAGCGGTAGTCACTAACTATGAGCTTAGCCATACCTCTGGTAAAATGCCCGAATGATGTTTCTAACATCACAAGGCAGACAGGCCGAAGGCCTGTGCCATAGTAGCCGAGGGCAAAGCCCTCGGTACAATGGCCCTACCCGGCCTTCGCGCCCTGAAAGGGCATTCCAAATCCCTCTTGGCAGGGCGTCAAGCCTGGTCAAGGCTAGTCAAGATCAGTCAAGGCTGGTAAAGCACTTTTTTAAAAAAATATTTTTCCCCAGCCCTGCTATCTTTGCTTATGAATCCACTAATCCAAAAATCCATTCATCCAGGTCCGTGTCCGTCCGCCTGTTGCCGCCTTCTCTTGTATGCCTCCCTTTGCCCGGGAAAAGTAAAAATTACCCAAACGAACCCAAATCAAAATTCATAACCGCTTAACAATGAATCATAAACCCAAATACCGTTTGGCTTCGTTTTCAAAAACGAACCCATTTTTATGGCCACTCACACCACAAGACAATGCCCGCAGAGGCAGAAGCAGCCGGATAATTCCTTTTCGTATTATTCGTGTCTTTTGTGGTTTAAAATCTGTGTTGATCCGCCTTAGCAGAGGCGGATTGAAGTTGTTGCAAACCAATTCAAGCCAATGCAAACCATTGCAAGCACTCTTTTAACAATCCTTTTTTTATGTATTTCCTGAAACCTTCAACCTGAAACCTTATTTGTCACTTGCCATTTTTCGAGACGTGGCACACTTTCGAGTTTATTCGTTGGCAAAACCCATTTTTCATTATGAGTGAGAATAAAAACGACGAGATTAACGAGAAGCTTCACGAGCTTGATAAAAGCATTCTTAAAGTTAAAAAAGACGTTGAGTGGCAGCAAAAGACTGCTGTAATCGTCGGCTTACTATTGCTTGGGTTTCTTGGATACACCAATTTCTTTGAAGTTCCAAGCGAGGTTCGAAATTCCCTTAAGGATTCTACCGTGGAACAGGCAGCCGCCCAGGCCAACGCCGCCGCCAGAGAAGCCACAAACGACTACCTTGCCGTGGAATCAATTCATAAAAAAATATCCGGGGCAAATGCATGGGGGTGGGGTGAAACAAGTAAAAATTACGCTCCAGGCACACCTCACAGTGCTCCGTCTGATGGATTCCTTGTGACAACCGTTTTTGTCGAGGAACCGCCCAGCAATGTTTTCTCTAACAGCGTTTACATATACGTTGAGGTTGATACTACCGTCAGCAATACGGTCACGACTAATAATTACTATGCCATCGGCGGCTGGTCGCCCAATACCGCTCCTGATACAAACATGGTAGAAAGTTGCGCAACACTTACAATTCCAGTTCACAGCGGCGAGGTATGGAATTCATGGTATGGACCGTCCGCAGCAACAGCCACAGCTTACTGGGTTCCTCTTATACCAAAAGTGACGAATCCGATGCCCAAAAATGAGCCGAAACCGACGGCGCATTAATTGCAATGACGAATCTCGGCTTTGAAGGAATACGAGGCAAACTATGTCACAAAAACATCCAGACGGTTCAGTCCAGGCATTGTCATCCGCGGCAATTGGCCAATTTGCCATCATGATCGCTTTTATCGGCTACACGTGTTACGGGGCGACGGCGATTGGTTCAAAATGGCATCCTGCCGACCTGCTGTTTTTAATCCCGGCGGTCGCCGCCTGCCTGTTCCTGGCGGCGGTACCGTGGCGGGCGACGCAAAAACGGGAACCAGAGGACACCGGCAAATCAATCGATGCGGCCCGATGTTGCCTGGCGATCGGCACGATCCTGATGTTTGTGACGTTGTTCGTTTATTTCATCGTTTCGGTTAGCCGATGAGGGGGAACTACGAACGCGCAAGCGTGACTTTGGCCTTGCCAAGCGAATCATTAGAGAGCAATTTTAAAGCGATTTAAAAGAAAGGAGTCAATATGACAATTAGCAAAGCAAATGAACGAGTGGTGGCAGATCTAAAACTGCTGGTGCGCGATACCGAAGAACTATTGAAGGCAACCGCCGGCGAGGCCGGTGAAAAGTTTAAGGAAGTTCGCAATCGCGTGGCCAAGGCGGTGGAATCAGCCAAGGAAACCTGCGAGGACCTCCAGGAATCCACCATCAAAGGCGCGAAAGCCGTGGATGAAACCGTTCGGTCACATCCGTATGAATCCATCGGCATCGCTTTTGGCGTAGGCCTGTTGGTGGGTGTGCTGGTAAGCCGCCGCTAATATGGACGAAAATGAAAATGCGCCCGCGAGCCTGCTGGAAACCCCACGGCGATTGGGCGCAACTTTTTTAACCATCCTGCACAATCGGCTGGAATTGCTGGTGGTGGAGTTGCAGCAGGAACGGATACGCATCCTGGAAGCGATCTTAATGGTAGCGGTCATCGCTACGCTCGGGTTCGTTACCCTGGCCTCGGTGGCCACGGCAGTCATCTATCTCACGTGGAATAAATTCGGGGTGGATGGGCTGTTTGTGGTGGGCGGCCTGGGCCTGGCCGGCGCGCTGCTGGTTTTGTGGCGATTGTGGGTACGCGTAAAAAGCTGGGCGTTTTTGCCCGGCACTCTCAATGAATTGAAAAAGGATTTGGAATGTTTGGACAA
>Ga0206900_1228_pt1 | contig 11365 bp, 13 predicted proteins | sample Alteio_BWOrgHeat_46_FD_153235 | JGI IMG/M metagenome (GOLD analysis project Ga0206900, IMG submission 153235) | Enriched cells from forest soil in Barre Woods Harvard Forest LTER site, Petersham, Massachusetts, United States -... | ecosystem: Environmental > Terrestrial > Soil > Temperate forest >... | reverse complement strand
GCGATCTCACTAAGCAAATCGCCCTGCAGGGCCATGTCCGGCGTCCGGTACATGGCGCGCGTAAACATAAATTCCCACGCAAAGGCTGCACTTTTGCTTTTTAGGAGGTTGAGCGCAAGCGGCGCGCTGTTTTCGACAATACAAACGATTTTTCCCTGGGGCCGGATGAGTTCGGCCATGATACTCCAGTAAGTATCGGTATTACTGAAATTGGCAATAAAATGCACAGCGGCAAAATTCAGCGCACCGAGTTGCGTAGGCAGATGTTCACGATGATTAACGACGTGATGAGCGCCCATGCTGGTGACCCATTCCCGTGTTTCGGGGCGCGAGGCGGTGGCAATAACAACGAGGCCGGCCAACCGGGCGAGCTGGATGGCAATAGAACCGACACCACCCGCGCCGCCGATAATAAACAGGGACTGTCCGTGGTGGGCGCCATTCCGGTCAATGTGCAGGCGTTCGAAGAAAGCTTCCCAGGCAGTGATAGCGGTGAGAGGTAATGCCGCGGCTTCAGCGAAGGACAACGTCCGCGGCTTATGCCCGACAATGCGCTCGTCCACCAGTTGAAATTCAGAGTTTGAGCCGGGACGGGTAATGTCCCCGGCGTAATAGACTTCGTCGCCGGGTTTGAAGCGGGTGACGTCGGAACCGACGGCTTCCACGATGCCGGCGGCATCCCAACCCAGGACGCGAGGCGCACTTTCCACATCGGCCCTGGGCGCGCGGACCTTAGTGTCCACGGGGTTTACAGAAACGGCTTCGACGCGCACGAGCAGATCATGGGCACCGGAGAGGGGTGTAGGCAGTTCGGTATCGAAAAGCGACTGTGGATCGCTGATAGGCAGGTAATGTGTCAGGGCAACAGCCTTCACAATAACAGTGTGCCTGAATGCAGGCGGCCATGCTTAACGCACCGGCTTATGACTGTATTATCGGAAGAAAATCAGGCGGGTAAAAGAAAAATTTTGGAAAGTCAATGAGCGTGGACAAATATCAATCCAGTTTATTCCTCCCCATCGTAATAATCCAATGCACTGGAGCGGATGAATTTGTGTTCGGGTATGGTTACGCCCCATTTCTTGCTGTCAGGATAGTACCAGGATTCGCCGATGGGATTGTCGGCGACAACGTAAAGAATAAGGTCCTGCGTACCGTTATTCGTAATCTGATGAGGCTCGTTGGGCTTAAACAGGAAGGCATCACCGGTTTCGATGGGCGTGGTGCCGTCCTGGTGGCGGACGATGCCACTGCCGGAAATAACGTGGTAAAACTCCCATTGCGCACTGTGTGAATGGTAGGGGCAGGGCGATTTTCCCGGGGCGATGCGGCAAATCTCGACATCGAAGGGGTGGCGCTCGTTCAGGTCAGTGGATTTTGGGTTGCGGCCGAGTTCTTCAGAAACTTCCTTGCCGGCACCGGCGAACTTTCCCTTGGGCGATGACCAGGTAACTTCGGCCAATTTGGTGGTATTCACTTTTTTCATAGGGGCTTCAAAACTGCGCCTCATCCAGGCAATCCGGCAAGAGAAATTCGCTCACTTTTCCGGCGGGTTACCAAAATGTGCTGCGTGCGCGGCATAAGCCCTGGCGTCTTCCAACATGGCATCAATGGCGGCGGTCAATGGCGCGATTTTTACCAATCCGGAAATGACAACACGATCGCCGATATTACTTTCCAGGACGAACGTTGGCCGTTGCGAAACCTGGAGGGCAAAAAATTCCGCCGTGGACGCGCGGACCTGTTTGTCGATTTCCGGTGATTTTGCTTTGGCAAGCAAAGCCTTGGTATCGAGCCCGGCGGCCCTGGCAGCAATGTCAGCGGAAACTTCCCATTGTCCGACCTTTTGCCCCGCGCGCACTGCCGCTTCGGCAAGGGCAAGGCGCACACGGTCGTCCGTGACGCCAAAACCCCTGGCCGCTTCGGCGACGCAATTTGGCGCGAGATATTCTTTCAATCCCGGTTCAAACCAACCGGAATTGAGCATGAATGGCGAGCGGACAATGGTCCCGCTGCGGCGATAAAACCAATCCTCCTGTTCCCGTGAACGGGGCATACCGGATGGATCAATCAGGCTGATTTTCCAGCCGAAATCGACCGGCTTATCCGCGCAATAACGTTTCAACTCTGCCCAGGCCGGTTCGGCCCAATAACACCAAGAGGAGATGACATCGAGATAGTAGGTGACGGTGATTTTCATGGCTGCTCCCAAAATGAAATTCTTTATTTCAATTCAATGAGAATTTGTAGTTTTGAACATGATTGTTCAACTGAAATTTCAAAGAACAGCAATGTTACTTAAAAAAGAATTAATTTTGTGATCATGGGTTAATGGGAGTCAAATTTTCACCCCTGTCGACCGGCAGAGGAGTGGTGACGCGTTCCCACGAAAGGCCGGTGCGTTCATTAGCGGTGGAAATCGATTCCTCCGCAAGCTGATAACCGGCTTGTCGCATCGTGTAGAGAAGATCGGCGAAGGTTTTGGCATCGGCATCGCTCAAGCCGCCCCAGATAAATTTGACATCGCCACGCAAATTGTTGAGGTCGCGGAAAGGCCACGCGATTTGTTTCTTGCAAGTTTCCGCGAGAGTCATTTGGTCATGGACACGCACATCTTCCCGGACATTTTCCTGGAATTTGTTTTCGCCGGCATTGAGCCCGGCGGGCTTTTTAGTTTCCTTGAGACCGGTGATGCGGAAGGAGAGGGCGGAATTGCAAATGTTGTGAAAGGTTTCGTAACCGTTGGCCATGCCGGCGACCATGGCCTCTTTTAATTCAACTTTGGAATTTTCATCTACGACCATCCCGCCAACGACTTTTGATACCTTGAACGCGTCACGGAGAAAGTTAATGGCTTCGGGATCCTTGGTATCCGTGTAACCGATGGGCCAGGGCACGCCGTAGTTCTCCATACCTTTGGCAAACCATTTGCGGCCTAACTGGCGATAGAGCCACCAGTAGAGCAGGGAACGGCCGGGACCGCCCCAGTTATCGCGAAACTCAGTAAGGTCGTGTCCACGATGGACGACATAACGCGCGCGATCAAGATAGGAAGCGTGAGTAACATCGTAGATAATGCGTCCAGCTTCATCGATCGGCCAGAGCTTGATGTAAGGTTCCCAGCGTTCGAGATCGATGGTGTAAGGATGTTTTTGGGTATTACGAGTCAGATGCCTGTTAACGTCAGGAAGATTTCCCAACTGGACCGCACTGGCAGTACCGAGTCCCACACCGCCCATCATATAAGCCCATTGGAAACACAGGAGTTGGGGATTTACCGGAACGAATTTGCGGAGAGTATAGTTGAGCTTTGGTTCTCCGGGGCGGGCCGGACCGGCAGGTTTGTAGAGGCGCTCGGTAACGGTAACAGGCCAAATGGCGTGGGAACCTATGAGTGCTTTCATGCCATCAAGCCAGTTTTCGCAATCGTTTTTGGCGCGCAGCATGGCTTTGGCGAGCAGAACATCATCAGGATTATTTTTGTCCTCAGGCAGGATGGCCAGTGGTTGGGAAAGCACAGCCAGTTTGCGGGTCGAAAATTCACCGGCGATGTGGTCATCATTTAAGAGAACGTCACGATAGAAACGAAATAGCTCCTGGGTATCACCTGATTCGGCGAGGCGCAGTGCTTCAGTAATCTGCATAACATCGGCATCGGAGGTAATATTTGATGGCTCGTAGCGGGGTGAAAGGAATTTTGTTTGTTTTTGTGGCACGTGACGACTGTCAGGGAGAGAACCAAATTCCAAGATGTTCAGGCCAAATAATTTCAGTTTGATTGATTTCATAGATTATTTTCTTGGGAGGATTCGCGGCTTTTTAGTTCATTAGACCACACTTGCGGATTAATAGGAAGGTAGTCACTACCGCAATCGGCGAGAGGGGAAATTTGGCAAAACAGGCGGTCTATCAAGGGGTTTGCTGCAATTTGGGTTCGTTCTTGAAATACGGAACAGACGGAAAATAAGAGAAATTTTCCGGGAAAAATCATTTTCCAGTTGCACAATTGGGCAGGTGAGTGAACATTGCAAACAGCAACGGTTGTTGCTACTGATTTTATTTGGTGCAAGGAGGAATTAGGAACATGTGGGATTTTTTGAAGCCGCGGCATTTGCGCTACCATTCGGTTGAGGAATGGAGAGAGAGCGAGAATATCACTTCTTTTCAACATCCGGAGAACCCCAAACTTGAGGCGCGGTTGAACCGTCATCTGAAAGAATTGCGAAAACACCTATGGAAGAATCATTTGTGTGATCTGACGCGGGAAGAGCGTCAGCAGCTTAAAACGGGCAGTCATCCCTCGCAATCGCACAGGGGTTTTGAGCTGGCGGCGCCGATTTTTGACGAATTTCGCGCACGGGTGGCAGCCATGCCTTACGTGGAAGAAGTGGCCATGGTTACGCGCCACCTGCAGCCCATTGTATTTCGTGTGAAACTGGGGCAAGATGTAAGCTGGCGCGTGTGGCAGGAACACATTCCGTCTTTCTATCGCGGTTTTGAGGTGGTCGTAACGCGCCCGCAGAACCGCAAGCCGACTTTGACACGCGAAACTGCGGCTGCGCTGATTCCCAATGGAATGAGTGAGAACGATGTCTACGCGCTCCTCGGGACGAATGCCAGGGTTGCGGTGGTCAACGGTGGCCAAAAACATCTATCCTATCTTTTTCATTTCCCTCCGCCGCCGCCAAAGGTTGAGCCTAAAATTGACGGTTTGACTGTAGTCATCGCGAACGGTGCGGTAGTAGATAGAAAATTTGAGCAGAATTATTCGGGATAAGACACTCATACTTCACTTCAGGTTTCAACGGATCTGGCCTTTTCTTTGGCTATTAGTCCTATTTTATCGAATTTCAAGTTAGTAACTACCCAGTACGATTGCGGTAGTCACTAACTATGTCTTTTCGCATAGCTGTGTTGTAATGGCGAGATAGGTGCGCCAGCGCCTGATGACCAAACAACATAGACTATGAAAAATAAATACTCAAACCTCTCAAATCGTTCTTACATCTTCGCAGCCATCGGCAGCCTGTGCCTGTTGGCGGCCAATTTTAACGTGCAAGCCCAAAATCCGTTAAATTCCGAACCACCTTCAACGAATGTGTCGCCGGAACAAAATTTCTTCCAATCCGTTGGAAATTATTTTACCAGCGCCAACACCAACTATACCTGGGCCAGCAACACGCTAGAGGTCGCCGTTGGCGCGGACTACATGTCCTCGGTCAATTGGGCCAATTATGTTGAAGCTCAATTTGATATTAACCGCTTCGACATCGGGGCAAAAGTGCGAAACGCCGGTATCGCCGGGACGGTGGATTCCGCCCAGGCCGGCATTGGGTATTCACTCATCGAGTTTTTTAGCGTCAAGCTCGAGGCGGAGATTGATGGCGGCTATGACCTTGACCGCAACACCGTTATTTTCGAGCCGCGGCTCACCCTTCGCGACAAACTGACACCCAATACCTTTCTTGGGATTTCGCTCAGTCTTCCTATCTGGACCAACGGCAAGCCCATGAATAATGTTCCCGACATCGGAATAGAAACCGGATTCACCTATTAGGACGAATAACCTTTAAAAAGTTATGCTCGACACCAACCAAATCAATCAGCTCGGCGAAACTGCCCAGGCCGTAAAAATGCAATTAAGCCCGTGGCTGCCTGCACTGGCCATTGCGGCCGCGTGGTTGGGCCGCGAACTCAACCGGCTCGTGGCCTGGTCCGCGGTGGCCGCGGATAAAATCATTGCCCATGGCGGGATTGTAAAAATCGTCGCCAAAATCTTTTGGAACAAAAATCTATGATTCCATATGCCATCTCCTGCCTGCTATCCCCGATGCTGGCGCAAGCCAGCATCGAAAGCATTCCCGATACCTGGCTCAAGCAAATGGCGGCGTTCGTTCTTGTGGCTCTCACTGTTGCATCTTTTGCGACGGCGGCTATTTTCTCTGGCCTACAATATTTCCTCGACCGTCGGAGCGCTTCCCGGCAACAGGAACGAAAAAATTCCGCCAGTGAAAAGCGTTTTGCCACTGACGAAATGTGCCTCCAACGCCACGTTGAGAACCGCACGCGCATTGAGAAGACCGAGGAAGATATTCGCGCCTTGCGTGCGGAAATGCACAGCGAAGATCGCGCTATCCGCCAGGACCTCGCCGAAAAATTCTCTTCCATCCAGCGGTTATTGGGAAGGATCGAGGAGAAGATTGATTCCAAATGAACAACCTCACGAGACGAGCCACATCAAAAAAGAAGCGCTGTATTAACCGCCAATATTAATCGGTTGATTTATCATTACATGACAGCCAACTACGTTCAACGCCAGGAGCATGCATAAAAAACCAAAGGCGATGAAATAGCGAACACGCCTTTTTTGCAACAAACCAACAACTGTCAATGCAACGTACAAGGCCCATCCCATAATAAGGATGACCGTTTCGTTTATGGGAGGATTCCAGTCTTTGGGCGTGAATAATGCCAACAGGCCGGCCGGAAACATCCAGGAATATAACAAAAGACCGAATCCACCTTCAGTCGTGGCAATGATGGCGATAATCCAGGCCAGAATCCAAAGGCCTATCCGCCAGCGCAGTGAGATTTGGGGCGGTTCTTCTGTAGTCATGAGGTTGCCTGCATCCCAAATTGGGCCATGGTACGACGTACTGTCAACCGACAATTTTAATCATTCTTTTTCATTGGTAAGCAAGAAACACATTGACCCGATACGGCGTTCAGCGCACTCTGGTATCGTGACAACAGAAATTTTGACGCTTTGTTTTGCCGCCCGGCCCGGCGCCCAGGGTGAAATTAATATCCTTGGCGCTACTGACATGATACTCGTGCCGCAATTTCCCATCGCCATCAGTTGTTTCATTGTGGGCAAGCTGCGATTCCAGAAAGTCGAGGAAGGCATGAAGGAAATAAAATTTTCCATCATTGATTCCGACGGGAACGAGCTTCAGCCGCCGCCCCCACCGCAGCAGGTACAGATTCAAATCCCGCCAGGCGCGTCATCAGCCGGCGCGGCAATTGTCGTGGGCATCCCCAGCCTGCAGATTCCCAGACCGGGCGAATACGAAGTGAACCTGGCCGTAAACGGTCGGCAGGAAATGACGATACCCATTTTTGTGCGGCAGGTGCCGGCCCAGGGGGCTTTACCACCCGGCTAACGACTTTTATTGAGAAGAGGGATTTCGTTGGGATTGGCAATCCAAAGAATGGGTTGGGTGACGGCCATATTGCGGCGGATTTCGAGATCGGTCGGGTCAGGCGGAAGTTTTTTCCAGAGATTAAAATATTTGGAATCGCCAAATTCGGCATAGGCGAAGAGGAGACAGGGCTGGCGTGCAGGCCAGTGGTCCCAGTGCATGACATCTTTGCCACGGCCATCGGCGAGCCATTTGTCTTTGTCGGTGAGATAGGGCGCGATGAAGTCCACGGCGTTGCGAGGGGTTCGGCCATCGGGCAAAGTGAATTTCCAAAGATCATCATCAGGCGCAGAAAGCAAAACGCATAGAGTGCAGACGTTGTCCGCTTGAAAAATGGAATAGCCGTAAGGCTTGGTGCGCTTGAGTTCGCGGGGGAAACTGCCATCGTTCGTCATTTGATTTGGAAAAAGCACGGTTTTAAAACGGTCGCGACACACGGCAAGGACCTGCTGGTCACCGGTGTACCTGGCAAAAGCGGCGAGTTGGACGAAACAAGCGATACTGTGATTGTTGGCGTTGTCCATTTCGTTGATACCGGGTTTGGAGGTCATTATCCAATGAGTGTAGTCCGTGAACCACTGCTTTAGGCCTACATCTATGACGGGGTCGAACGCAGGAGATTTTTCGAGATAAGGAATGGCGACGGCGAGTTCGGCAAGATGCAGAGTATCAATGATGCCATAGGATCTGCCAGTGGAACTGCCGAGCACAGCCTGGGCGTATTGGAGGTTGGGATTCATGCGGGTCTTTGGATTGAGGAAGAAGACCTGGATGAATTGAGAGGCCTTGCGCGGGTACTTGTCATCGCCAGTAATGGCGTAGGCGGCGGCGAGGGCGGCGACGGCATCTTTCATATTGCGCATGGCCATGCGGTGGTACGTAAAGATGTTGGGGTTGGATTCGCCATCGCGATCGACATACGGCAAGCCAGTTTTATTGGTTGGGTTTGGCCAGGCATAGTCTGCCTGGGAAAAGAAATCGTGCGGGCCGCCGGCGCTATTGGTGGCGATTTCATCGGTGATAGCCGGAGGTTTCATCTCCATGGCTTTAGCGGCGAGGTTCAGAATGCGGTGCTGATCTATTTTGGCGACGATAACAGCGAGGTCGTCAGCAGCGCAAACCAAGTGCAGGGAAGAGAGAAAGACTAGAGTGGCAAGGAAGGAACGCATAAATTAATGCGCGAATTTAACCACGGATGACGCGGATGAACACGGATTTTTATCACACACTCTCTTTTGCAGGCATCACGGAACGGGATATTCCTGAAAAACGTTCCCGGCAGGATCCGTGCACCAGGCCTTGGTTAGAAGCCAAGGACCGTCATAGCGGGCTTGAGTAAATTTATAGTGATAAATGGAGGGATCCGTATTTTTTTGGATATTGAAGGTAACGAAGCCGGAATCAAAAATAAACGTTGCCTTGCTCGCAGCCATATTATCGGTTTTTTCCCAGCCCGGGAGGCGGCCGTTTTGTTCGAGGTTCTTGAGAACTTTAGCGGCGGATTCGATATCAGATTTTGCGTAGCTGTTGGTGTCGTTATGATCCAATGCATCCACGCTCGTTCGTTTGAGGTAGAGGGTTTGTTCAGGAAAATCAAGAGTGACCAGGTGGCGCGCGAGGAAGGGGAGACCGAGACCGTTGAATTGGATATGGGCGTCGCCGGTGGAAAGTAATTTTGGGTCCACGCCACGCAAGTGAAGGTTGGGATAGGATTGTCCGCCGAGAACGCCATCAGGCGCACGGGCCTGGCCAGTGATGAGGGGCAAGGTGTTATCGGTCCATTGCTGGAAAAGCTGGGGGATAAGCCATCCGTCATAGTTGCAGCCGGTATCAAGGAGAGAGCCTACGCCTGCGGAGCCGACGACATTGTCGTTAATGGACGGACAACCGTCCGGAAGGTAAGCAATAGAGAAAGAATTGCCCCAACCGCTTTTGTTAGCGTGTTGGCAGTCCAGAAAGCGGATCTTGCGGGCATCGAAATCCAATTGGAGACAATAATTTTTTAGAATATCCATGCCAAGGACGCCCATGATGGGACGACCGACGTCGGCCGACATTTGGCTGCAATCGTGAGTCACGATGAGATGGCCAGTTTTTATCAAGGGAGTTTTTCCCAAATAGAGAGGGGGCGCGGAATATACGTTTATTTGGGAACGAACGCCGAAGGCCCATAAGGTTTCAGTTCGGACACGTTCTCCGAGTTTTGATTCGAGAGACTGGTCCAGGCAGGTGGTGGGGCAGCCGGTGTCCAACACGAACGGAAGTTTTTCTCCATCATCGAGCCGAATCGTAACAAAAATCACGCCATTGCGGCCGGCGTCTTTGTTTAGGGTGATGTCTTCAGGAAAGGCAGAGGCAAGAGTATTCTCTATCGAACAGAAACAAGAAAAAATCAGGACGACTAATTGAACAATTGTACGAAAGATGTTCATGGAGCGGTTTATCCGTGCAGCGCCCTTATTTCGGTCATGGACAATTATCGCTCAGGTTGTTTAGGCCTTCATGGTCCAGCGTAAACGCAACGGAGGTGTGTCCATTCGAGCGGGTAATTTTTACGAGATAAATGCTGTCGTAATCTTTTCCGGACCAGTTGGGAACCTGAGAAGGGTCTCCACCATTATCTTTGACGATGTTTTTTACAAAATCGTGGAGGAGGACGTGTTCCCATGCGATAAAGACGATGGCATTTTGATAGGGAGCTTTTTCGAGTTCATTCTCCAGGCCCTTGATTTGCATGTAGCCAAACCCGGTATTGACGGGCAAGCCGCAACGAACGGCGGTGGGCTCAATGGTCATGAGGGGACGGACGTAATAGTAACCCGGATCACCATCGATTTTTTCGTTTGGACTGGGAGCGAAGACAAATTGAGGCTGGCCATATTTTTTGAGCAGGACATCGGGCAAAGCGAGGGCGCGGTTAAGGCCGCGGCAATTGAGCTGGCCAAGGCCGCCTGGAGGTTTTTCACCATGCCGGAGGCAAACCAGGGTTTCAACGGCCGGACTGGCAGCAGTTACGGGAGCATTGGTTTGCGCACGGAGGCCAAATGGAAGCAAAATCGATAAGACGAACAGTATTTTCCTCATGGTTTTGACTGTATTTTTGAAGGGGATTTTTGTCCAGCTTGTTTACGGTTATCACCAATTCAAAATATTTATTTTGGTGGACGTATACAAAAATGGGTGGTAGCGGTGTCTATAGAGTGAAAGAGGAAGTGTAAGCGATAGTGCAATCAGGAGAATCTATATGAGCCGGAATGAGCCGTTTAACGAAAATGGGCCAGTGCTCCTCATAGCAGGACTGGCGGGCCTGATGTGTTTGCCAATCGTCTACCTGGCAACAAGGCCGGTGATTTGGTGGCTGCATATGTCATGGGTTGGATGGCTGCTGCCCGCGCTTTTCATTATTCTCCCGTTATCGGTGACGTTTATCATTCTTTACTGGAGCGCCTGGCACCAGGAATGGCCGAAAATAAGGCGCATTGTGTCCGTAGCTTTATCGTCCTGTGTCATTTTGGGAGTCGATTTGTTCCTCGTAATTTTGCTGGTGATTGCGGGAGGCCTCGTCGCGGGGTTAGCAAGGGCCATGGGAGGGAATTGAAGCAAAGAATCAGTGGCCGAAGACTTCATCGTAATAAGGAGAAAACGGCTGAAATCACGAGCTTTCTGCGAGGATAGTTCATTCATTTTAACCGGCTCAAACAGTCGTCATACTTTACATCATGAAAGGGGGTTGCTGGCATATTTGCTGCTCTAATGATATATTATATTCGGAAAACTTTATCAAAAGGCTTGGTATGGCAGACGACGTAAAAACAATTGTATTCGTGGAAGATAGCGAAGTGGAAATGCTGGCATACAAAAGCATGCTCGAACGTGCAGGGTATTGCGTGCAAGCGGCCAAGGACGGCCTCGAAGCAATGCGTGTGCTCCATAACATCGTGCCGGATTTGGTATTGCTGGACCTCGTGCTGCCGAGGTTCGACGGCGTGGAAGTCCTCAAATTTATTCGGGCCAACGAAAGGCTCAAAACTGTGCCGGTGATTATTTTTTCAACCAATTCGATTATTGATTCACAGGACGAGCCGGTCCTGGAAGGGGCTTCAAGGCGTCTGATAAAATCCCAATGTTCGCCGCCGCTGATGCTTCTGGCGATCCGCGATGCG
>Ga0206900_1227_pt1 | contig 11373 bp, 8 predicted proteins | sample Alteio_BWOrgHeat_46_FD_153235 | JGI IMG/M metagenome (GOLD analysis project Ga0206900, IMG submission 153235) | Enriched cells from forest soil in Barre Woods Harvard Forest LTER site, Petersham, Massachusetts, United States -... | ecosystem: Environmental > Terrestrial > Soil > Temperate forest > O... | reverse complement strand
CAATCAGATTTACGAGGTGGACTTTCGGGGCTTGTCTTATGGGTTTCGGCCGGGGCGCAGCCCGCATCAGGCGCTGGACGCGCTTCATGTGGGACTCCGCCGGAAGCGAGTGAACTGGGTGCTCGACGCTGACATTCGGGGTTTCTTTGACAATATGAGCCACGAGTGGATGATGAAGTTCATCGAGCACCGGATAGCCGACCCACGCATTCTGCGCCTGGTCCGAAAATGGCTCCAGGCCGGAGTGTCGGAGCAAGGTCAGTGGTCGGAAACAAGGATAGGTACGCCCCAGGGGGCTGTCATCTCGCCTCTGCTGGCGAATATCTATCTGCACTATGTATTCGACCTGTGGGTTCAGGCATGGCGAGACAAGGTGGCCAGTGGCGATGTAATCGCTGTCCGGTATGCCGATGATCTCGTCGTGGGATTCCAGCACCGGGCGGACGCCGAGCGGTTTCGCAGGGAGTTCGGGGAACGGTTGGGCAAGTTCGGTCTGGAACTGCATCCTGAGAAAACGCGGTTGATTGAATTCGGCAGATTCGCCGAAAGGGATCGGAAGCGGCGGGGTGAGGGAAAACCGGAAACATTCACCTTTCTGGGTTTCACGCACTATTGCGGGAAAACCCGGGACGGCATCTTCACCATCTGGCGCCACACGGCGGGCAAACGAATACGGCGAAGCGGGACGCTATCCGGCAGACGCTGCGAACACGGATGCACGAACCGGTGGGGCGGACCGGTGAATGGCTGAGGAGAGTGGTCGACGGATATTACCGATACCATGCCGTGCCAGGCAATCTCTGCAGTCTGGGCATTTTCCGGTACCGTTTGTGCCGGATGTGGCGGCAGGCCTTACGCCGCCGCAGTCAAAAGCGTCGGCTGAACTGGGATCGCCTGAACCGCCTGTTTGACCGATGGCTGCCCTATCCGCGAGTCCTGCATCCTTATCCGAGTGCGCGCTTTGACGCCACTCATCGAAGATAGGAGCCGTATGCGTTAGCAGCGCCCGTACGGATCTGTGCGGGGGGCGATCAGCAATGATCGTCCCTACCGCGAGTGTGCCGAGCATGTTCGACAGCTCGAAGGTGAAAGTCCTTTTCACAACCTGATGGAGGTGAAGTGATAGCGAAGCGCAAGGGCGTCGTCGCGAGGCGGGGTCTGAAAGAAGCGTGGAGCAAACGTACGGGCCGATGAACAAGAATCGGATGAGAGGCATACGGGGCCGGACGAGTTGGCTCGTAACAACGAAGTCCATATCCATCAAAGGCACCGGTTGTAGATCCGGCGCTCGCGTACGGAAGGCGGTCGAACTTACCTCGGGAGATCTGCCGTTTGTTCTGGATTCAGGACTGAGGGTCGAGAGATCGATCCTGATTGGGCGGCAGAAGTCAGCAGAGGGCGTATTAGGCACGCAAGTGCTGAAGGCCCGAACGGTCCCCGCAAGGGGTTAATGGGAAGGGCAAGTAAGCAGCGCAACTCATGAGCGACAAGCGGCAGAAAAACCAGCTAATGTTGGCCTTCACGGACGAGAGTAGGAGTGAAACTCCGAGGGTATCCGCGGAAGGGACCGAATCGGTTGTGGCGAAGCGCTGGACGGAAAGCCTGGCGATGAGCGAACAGTTAATGGAGGAAGTCTGCGAGCGGGAAAACTGCAAGCAGGCATTGGCACGAGTCAGGGCCAACCAAGGAAGCGCTGGCGTGGACGGGATGACCGTCAACGAATTACCAGAGTTTCTGAAACAACACTGGCCAGCCGTACGGGAACAGTTGTTGAGCGGTGCTTATAAACCGGAACCGGTGAAGCGGGTGGAAATCCCCAAGCCGGAAGGAGGGGTGCGGAAGCTTGGCATCCCAACGGTGCTGGATCGGTTCATCCAGCAGGCGGTGATGCAGGTGCTGCAACGCAAGTGGGACCCAACGTTTTCCGATCACAGCTACGGGTTTCGGCCCGGACGTTCGGCGCATCAGGCGGTGGTGGCGGCGCAGCAGTACATCGCCGCAGGTTATCGCTGGGTGGTGGATTTGGATCTGGAGAAGTTCTTCGACCGGGTCAATCACGACAGACTGATGGCAAAGATTGCAGAACGGGTGAGCGACAAGAGGTTGTTGAAGCTGATCCGGGCTTTTCTGCAAGCCGGAGTGATGGAGGGCGGGCTGGTGAATCCGGTGGACGAAGGAACGCCGCAAGGCGGGCCTTTGTCGCCCTTGTTGTCGAACATCGTGCTCGACGAGTTCGACCGGGAGTTGGAACGGCGCGGGCTCCGGTTTGCGCGGTATGCGGACGATAGCAATATCTATGTTCGCAGCCGGCGAGCAGGGGAACGAGTGATGGAAAGCCTCACGCGATTCATCATGAGCAAGCTTAAGCTCCAGGTGAGCCAACAGAAGAGTGCGGTGGCACGGCCCTGGGCGAGGAAGTTTCTGGGATTCAGCTTCACGAGTGCAGGCATACCAAAACGGCGGATCGCGCCGAAAGCGGTGGACCGGTTCAAGGAGCGGATACGGGAACTGACGGGCCGGAATCGAGGGGTGAGCATCGAAAGAATGGCCGAGGAACTATCCCGCTACTTACGGGGATGGATCGGTTATTTCGGGAAGTGTGAAACGCCGTCGGTGTTGGCAGGTCTTGAGCAGTGGCTCCGGCGCAGACTCCGGTCTGCGATATGGAAACAGTGGAAGCGGGGCCCGGTGCGGTTCGCCGAGTTGCGCCGCCGGACTGTGAACGCCGATCTTGCCGGGCGCTTTAACATTTTCTGTGTAAATTGTTTTTTGGTAGTTTGGCTTAAGGTTTCCAGTTTTTCGTTTTCCGGGATGACGTAAGGAGCCCGTAGGGCGACTGAAGTTATCCCGGAAAACGGCGGCGGACCGGGCCAGCCAGACGCCGGAGACGCGGTGGAGGCGAAACCGAATGAAAGGTGAAAGGAATCGCTCTATGAACGAAAACGCAGCAGCCATTGACGTCACCGGCCTGATGGAGAATCCGCAGGCCTTCAAGAAGCTCCTCATCGATCAGATCCGTGCCCGTGGCGGGACAGCCGCGGTGGATTCCAAATCCATCGTGCAGGGTCTGATGAAACAAACGTTGGAAGCCTTCCTCGAACTGGAGATGGAGGAACATCTGGGCTATCCGCCGCATGCTCCCGAGGGCCGCGGCAGCGGCAACTCCCGCAACGGCACGACCGCCAAAACGGTGCGGGGCGACTTCGGCGAGGTGGCCATCGAAACGCCGCGCGACCGAAACGGAGAATTTGAACCGAAGATCGTCGCCAAGCGGCAGACCTCGGTGGGAAACTTCACCGAGATCATCATTTCGCTTTACGCGCGCGGCATGAGCACGCGGGAGATTGAAGATCACGTCCGGCAGATCTACGGTGTCGAAGTCTCGCCACAGTTCGTTTCCCGCGCCACCGAACAACTGCAGCAGCAAATCACCGACTGGCAAGCCAGACCGCTGGAACGCCTCTACCCGGTGATCTTCGTCGACGGTCTGCGCGTAGCCGTCCGCACCGACAAGGGCGTGCTGAAAAAGTGTGTCTACACGGTCCTCGGCTTAAGTGTTTCCGGTCGCCAGGAGGTGCTCGGGCTGTGGGTGGAGGAAACCGAAGGCGCGCGTTTCTGGCTGAAGGTTTTCAATGATCTTAAGGCGCGCGGCGTTCAGGACATCCTCGTGGTCTGCGGCGACGGCCTGACCGGGCTGCCGGATGCGGTGCGCAGCGCCTTCCCGGTGGCCGACGTGCAGTTATGCGTGGTGCATCAGATTCGCAACGCGACGAAGTTCGTCTCTTACAAAGACCGCAAAGCGTTCTGCGCCGACATGCGGCCGATCTACACGGCGCCCACCATCGAAGCCGCTGAGCTGGCCCTTGAGCGCTTTGCTCAGCTCTGGGGAGCCCGATACCCCATGGCAGTGGAAAGCTGGCGCCGGCATTGGGAAGGCCTCACCGCGTTCTTCAAATACCCGGTGGAGTTCCGCCGCCTGATCTACACCACCAACGCGATCGAAAGTCTGCATTCACAGATGCGGAAGAACATTGCCAGCCGCAAGATGTTCCCCAATGACGACGCCGTCATTAAAATCCTGTTTCTGAATATCCGCAACTTCTCCAATCGCTGGTCACGCCGCCAGGGTTGGGATACAGTGATGAATCAGCTCGGCGTGATGTTCGGCGATCGTCTCAAACCCGAGGTTGCCGACGCGATGTGATGTACAGGCTCCGCCGTTTACACAGTTCGCGTTAAAGCCTCCAAGGCCGCTCAAACGGCGGGAAGCGATCATGGTCCCTGGCGCCTGGCGGACTCACCTGCGCTCAGCATTGCATTGTCCAATGCCTATTTCGACTCGCTCGGGATTCCGCGATTGACTGTGAAACCTATGGCTTAACCTGCCGAACCGCCGGATGCGGACCCGCATGTCCGGTGGTGTGGGAGGGGAGGGGCCGCGAGGCTTCCCCCTATCCCAATCCCGTACTCCCTAATTCGAGGACTCTATGAACCATTCCCGTCGAAATCGTCAATCCGTCAACAAACCCAAACTCCAGGCCGGCCGCGACAAAGTGACCTGCCAGGTCGCCATCATGAGCGAGCACGACCGCGCCGTCTACTTCAGCTTCATCCAGGCCTTCGTGGACGACTTCAGCCCCCGCGGCGCCTTCGAACTGCATCTCGCCCGCCGCATCGGTCAGGACAATTGGCGCCTCAACCGCCTCCACGCCATCGAGGAAAACATCTTCGCCTGGGCGCACTCCGGTCCTTATAAGGACATGGAAGCCGAGCATCCGCAGATCCACCACGCCATGCTCCAGGCTCTGACCTTCATGGACGACCCGCGCCTCTTCGCCCTGATTTCGCTCTACGAAGCCCGCATAACCCGCAACCTTCAAGCCAATCTGAAAATGCTCCTCCATCTCCAGTGCCTGCCGCGGCCGGAGAACCGCGTCCGCGAGGATGTCGCCGCCGCCTCAGCGGTATCCGAAGTACCAGAAGTCGCCCGAGCGGCAACAGGCGAGTTCGTTTTGCAGAACACCGAAAAGGCCGCCTGAGTTCGTTTTGTAGAACGCGAACTCAACCCGCGCGTCTCTCGCAAAAGTAAGATCCGAAAGCATTAGAATCGAGTTCTATGGACCGGCAAACCGAGCTCACCATAGCCCAAACCGTGTCGGTCTCTTCCGAGCCGCCGGCATCGGCGTCCTCCCACCTCTCGCACAGTTCCATCGCGGACGAGGGACGCTTCATCCCCGGCACGCTCCTGGCAGGCCGCTACCGCATCGTCGGTCTGCTCGGCAAAGGGGGAATGGGCGAAGTGTATCGCGCCACCGACCTGACCCTCGGCCAATCGGTCGCCCTGAAGTTCCTGCCCCCCGCCGCCCGCGACAATCGCTTCCTGCTCGAACGCTTTCACGGCGAAGTCCGCATCGCGCGCCAGATCTCGCATCCCAACGTCTGCCGCGTCTACGACATCGGCGAAGTGGACGGAATGCCCTTCATCTCGATGGAGTACATCGACGGAGAAGACCTCGCATCGCTGCTCCCGCGCATCGGCCGCCTGCCCGCCGATAAAGCCATCGAGACCGCCCGCAAAATCTGCGCCGGGCTGGCCGCCGCGCACTCGAAGGGAGTCATTCACCGCGACCTCAAGCCGCACAACGTGATGATGAACAAGCGCGGCGAGATCGTCATCATGGACTTCGGCCTTGCCGCGCTGGCCGACCAGCTCTCCGGCCCGGAGGCGCGCAACGGCACTCCGGCCTATATGTCGCCGGAGCAACTCAAAGGTACGGAGGTCACGTCGCGCAGCGACATCTACGCGCTGGGCCTCGTTCTCTACGAGCTGTTCACCGGCAAGCGCCCGTTCGAAGCCAAAAGCGTAGCCGAACTGATCCGGCGTCAGGAATCGGCGCAGCTAACCAGCATGGCCACGATCGCAGCCGACGTCGATCCGGCAGTCGAGAACGTCATCCGGCGGTGCCTCGATCCCGACCCTATGCGGCGGCCCGAGAACGCGCTCGTTGTGGCCGGGGCTTTGCCCGGCGGCGATCCTCTCATGGCGGCGCTCGCGGCAGGCGAAACGCCGTCCCCCGAACTCGTCGCGTCAGCCGGAAAGACCGAGGGCATGTCCGTGCGGTATGCCATAGCGTGCCTGATCACGATTCTCGTATGCATCGGAGTCACTCCGTTTATCAAGCAACGGACGGAAGCGTTTCTTCAGACGACAGCCGATTACCCGCCCGATGTTCTGAAGCAGAAGGCCCGTGAGATCGCAACGCAATTCGGGTTTAGGCAGCGGCCGGCGGACACGGCGTTGTGGCTGGATCAGCGTCTGGAGCTGATTAACTGGATGAACGTCCGTCCGCAGCCGCGGAACTTCGCGGAGTGGCTCGGCGCCGAATCGCCGGTGATGGCGAACTATCGCGAAAGCTCGGCGCCGATGGAAGGGTTTCCCGATGGTTCCGTGACCTCGACGATGCCGCCATTCACCACGAGCGGCATGACGCAAGTTCTGATAGACGCCGGTGGCAGGCTTCGTGGATTCACCGGTGTCCCGCCGACGCAACCTCCGAAAGACGCCGCAACAGTCGAAGACGTATTCCGCGCCGCGCAACTCGACCTTTCGAAGTTCAGCGAAGTAGCGCCCGTCACCGTCCCACCGGTCGCGACGGATCGCCTTCAGGCGTGGGAAGGAGCGCACCCTTCGATCCCTGGACTCGCGATACATATGGAAGTCGGGTCGTGGCGGGGCCGCATTACCTACGTAAAGTTCCGCTGGCCATGGACAAAGGACACAGGCACGCACAAGCAGAATGCGTGGATCGCGGATGCTCAGGAAATCGTGGCCCCGATTCTGGGATCCGCGTTGCTGCTGGTCGGCGTCCTTTACGCCCGCCGGAACTGGAAACTCGGACGGGGCGACCGTAAAGGCGCGCTGTTGGTCGGCAGCGTGCTCTGCATCCTGAACCTCGTCGCATGGGCCACCTCCGTTCATGCGGTTCCGACCGCAACGATGCTGGATTTTCTTATGGAGGCGCTCGCCGGCTCGATTTTCAAAGGCGCGATTTTTTTCGTCCTGTACCTCGCGCTCGAACCCGCTCTTCGCCATCGCTGGCCGCACTCGATCATTACGTGGAATCGCGCCATGGCCGGACGTTGGCGCGACGCGCAACTGGCGTCGGATGTCCTCATCGGCGCTGCCGTGGGAGCGTTGATGATCGTGGTTGTGGACCTTCATGACGTATACCAGTCAGCGAAATCCGGCCTCGATACCATGAGCGGGCTCTACCTGCTGAACGGAACGCGGTTCTGGCTGACGGGCGTATTGACGCGGTTCAGCGATATGATCACCACGGGCATCATCATATTTTTCGCGATCTTCGGACTCCGGGTCATCCTGCGGCGCGAGTGGATAGCGGCGATCGCCGGGGCTGTGATCTTTACGGCTCAGGCGAGCGATCTGGCCAACGCAGTTAACTGGCAGGTAGGCGTAATTGTGTATCTGCTTCTTTACGGCGCCATCATCTTTCTGATGTTGAGAAAAGGCCTTGTGGTCACCATGACGGCCGTGTTCACCATCAATCTGTTGAACGGGATAACCCTGGGCTCCGACTGGACCACATGGTACGCGCCCGTTGGCTTTGCGACCATGATTTTGGCCATCGCAATCGCGCTCTGGGCCTTCCTCCGAACCGTGGACGGGCGCGATCTGCTGGGCGGCGCTTCCATATAACGGACGCCAATCCTCTCCATAAGTACTCTGGATCATGAAATCCGAAACTATTGGCCCTTTTCATGCACTTAATCATTAGAAGGCTTTTTCATGACGGGGATGAACACACCAGACATCAATGCGCTTCGCAATGAAGCCATCTTCGCGGGAGCGCTCGATCCAATGAGCCTGAGGTTTCAAATTGTTGAATACGATAAGCTAAGCGGCCGCATGCTCGGCGTGCGCTGCGACAACATCGGCTTCAATGAAGCGATCCAAGCCACTCAGGGAATGATCGAGCATCGCAAAGACTCCCACTTCTGCCTTGAGCCGGTCGGCTTCGTTCAATAAGTAGACGGTATACACTTCGCACCTGTACGGGACTTTTTCGTATACACGTCTTTTAGCGGCCACCCAAAGCGGCCAAGGCCGGCGTGGTAGAACCATAGAAATCCACAAGCGCTTTGCGAAGAGCATCGTCAATCGGAGCCCCGTGTGTCTTATCGAGCTTCGCGACGAGATCGGCGCAAGCTTTGTCTGCAAGGTGGTATTTTCCCGCGCGCGGCGCTTCCCCGGTATCGAAGTTGGTGTTGGGTAGATCCGGTTTGCCGTTGGCGCGGACTTCGGCTAGTTTCGATTTGTAGAAATCCAGCGCTTTGACGAAGCTGTCCATGAAGAGCTTCTGCGTTTCGGGCGTAGCTGGGCGAAACGCGAGAGACCGGAGCGGTCCGACCTTAGGCAGGATCCGAACGAAGAAGGCCAGTATGCGCGCGCCCGCGCCAGGCCGCGTGTAACTCGTTCCCCACTCTTTCTCATAGCTCGAGCGCGATATCTCGTAGATGAACTTCTTTCGTACGACGCCGGGATTGTCGCGCACAATTTCGTTCTTTTTTACATCCCACGCGGCGCGTGTCATCTCCGGGATGAGACTGGAGACAGTCCACCGATACGTGCCGAGGGCCAAATCGAGGTTCTTTGAAATATCCTTCAGCGGCACGCCATACGTAGCTTCGAAAGCGCGCTCGAGCAGCGGCTTCGAGACCTCGAATCCGATGAAGTCGTGATAAGACTCCGGCGCGTAATGATTCCCCGCCACCTGTGACACATCGAACGCGAACTCCATCTTGAGGTGGTCAGCGGGATTGTCCTCATAAGTAGCGACCGGACCAAACTTGCGCCGGACCTTCGGATACATGACCGGCACGGATTTGTTCACTGCGATCGAATGCCCAAAATTGTCCGATCCGTAGTGCGCGAGCGAACCGAGGGCGAACGCATATTCATTCAGATCCTGCGCGGACGCAAGCATGTTTTCGATGAAATCGCCGCTGCGGATGTAATGCGTTAGATCGCTGAACAAATGGCTGCCGAATGGGCAGTAGCCCATGTCCTGGATGATGGCTCCGCCGAATGCGTAACCATGCGCTTTGCGCAGGTCGTCCGGAGTCGCGTTCGGGAACCGCTGAAGGAGGATCGGGACGATGTTGTCTTTCCAGGCCGCGTCAATGATGGCTTCGTGGCTCAGGACCGAGTAAGCCGATACCGTCGCGCAGGTCGTTACGAAGAGCAGCGCGCATCGCAGCCCATTCATACCGGCTTGGCCGCGTCGCGGTGCGTAACCCGAGTCTGATAGCCCGCCGCGGCGAGATTTTTCCGGATCTGATCGGCAATCATCACTGACCGGTGATGACCGCCCGTACAACCGAAACCAATGGTGAGGTAACTCTTGCCCTCGTGAATGTAATGCGGCATCAGGTAACTCAGCAGATCCGTGATGCGCGTGATGAACTCGCCCGTCTGCGGAAAAGAGCGAATGTATTTCGCGACCGCCGGATTCTGCCCTGTGAGTTTCTTGAACTTCGGAATGTAGTTCGGGTTGGGCAGGAAACGAACGTCGAAAACGAGGTCGCAGTCAGGCGGTAATCCATGTCGGAAACCGAAGCTCGTTACATAGATCACGATGCGCGACTGATCGCCGTCTTCCGCGAATTTCTGCCCGATGAAGTGGCGTAGGTCGTGAACATTGAACTTGGAAGTATCGATAACCAAATCGGCCAGCGCCCGAATAGGCGCAAGCATTCCGCGTTCCTTTTTGATGCTCTCACCGATTTGTTCCTCACCAGTACTGAGCGGATGGGGACGTCGAGTCTCGCTGAAGCGACGCCGGATCGTCTCATCCGAGGCCTCGAGGAAGATCAGCCGAGCGTTCACGCTCTTGCGGATCTTGCGAAAAATCGCAGGAAATCTCGCAAGCCCCGCCCCTTCGCGAACATCCACGACTAACGCGGCGCGGCGCGTGGATGCGGAATCGCGCACGAGTTCGGCGAACTTGGGAATCAGGTCGACCGGAAGATTATCGACGGAGTAATAGCCCTGATCCTCCAGGGCGCGCAGAACCGAGCCCTTACCCGAACCGCTCAACCCCGTGATAATGGCAAGTTCCGGCGACCGCTCCGCAGATTTCGGCCGCCCTTGTTTTTTCAACGGAGGCGCGTTACGCTTCACTCTCGTGGCCCGCGGTCGCTCGCGGAACTCGGAAACCCTCACGCCACTTAGCGCGAACCTTGATGGCTTGGGCTTCCAGCCTTTCCACAGCCTGCCGCAGCGCGGTGAAAAGGTCTGTGTCGGAAGCCTGTCCGATCAGTTCGTGGTTGTGATAGGGAACGGTCACCTCGACATTGTTCAGGTGCCTTTCGTGAGAGAGGATGACGTGCGCTTCAGCCTCGCCTCGTCCGTTATCCAGTAACTTCCCGATCTTTCGAAACTCCTCTTCGACCTTCTGGGCCTGCGGAGGCGAAAGCTCGATGTGGCGTCCGGTATAAGTGACTTTCATAAGCTCGTTCCGATCAGTTCCGAACACGCCGTTGATGCGTGGACGGAATCTTCATATCTTCACGATACTTCGCGACCGTGCGCCGAGTGACATCGATGCCTTCGGCCTGGAGGCGCGCGGTGATCTGTTCGTCTGTAAGCGGATGCCGCTGGTCTTCTTCCGCGATCATTTTCTTTACTTTGCGTTTGAGCAGCAGCAGCGGAGTATCGCCGCCGGAAGGCCCCTGCACCGCTTCCGAGAAGAAGTAACGCAGTTCATAAACGCCGTGGGACGTGTGCGCGTATTTGCTGGCGACCGCGCGGCTGACGGTGGAAGGATGGACGCCGACCTCTTCAGCGACGTCCTTGATCATCATTGGCTTGAGGAACTCGATACCCATTGCGAGAAATTCCATCTGGCGGCGCTTGATCGCTTCACAGACCTTGAGGATCGTCTGTTTGCGCTGTTCGATGTTCTTCATGAGTTGAATGGCGGACGAGTAACGTTCGCGCACATAATCGCGGACTTCCTTCGTCGCGCCCTGATCGCGGTCGAGCATCTTCCGGTATTGCGCGTTCAGGCGAAGCTGCGGGACTTCATCGTCGTTCATCTGGATGATGAAGTCTTCGCCGTCGCGAACGAAGTAAACGTCCGGTTCGACCGTGCGGGCACCCTGGCCCGAGTACTTGATGCCCGGCCGCGGGTTCAGGCGGCGGATCATCGCCACGGCAATATCAACGTGTTCCTGCGGGCGGCCCAGGGCTTTCCCGAGTTCCTTGAACTGACGCGTCTCCAGCAGGCGCATGAAGCTCGAAACGATCTGCCATGCGACGCCGCCCTTGCCGTTTTTGCTTTCGATCTGAAG
>Ga0206900_1225_pt2 | contig 11430 bp, 10 predicted proteins | sample Alteio_BWOrgHeat_46_FD_153235 | JGI IMG/M metagenome (GOLD analysis project Ga0206900, IMG submission 153235) | Enriched cells from forest soil in Barre Woods Harvard Forest LTER site, Petersham, Massachusetts, United States -... | ecosystem: Environmental > Terrestrial > Soil > Temperate forest >... | reverse complement strand
CGATTTTGATTACGGCCGCGGCGGTGGTCTTGCATCTGTATTTTTGGCTTCACATCGGCGGCCTGTGGCGCGATGAAGCCAACATGGCCAATGACTTCGGTGGACATTCCTTCAGTGAAATGGCCAGGGACTCGACTCCCGTCCTGGGACCGTTGATTGTTCATGGATGGAGGATGGCCGGCGGCCAAAGCGACCTGGCCCTGCGTTTCCTGGGATTGCTGTTTGGGCTTGGCATGCTTGCGGTCCTTTGGGTAGCGAGCTGGAAGATACGCCGCGCTCCGCCATTGGCCGGACTCGTTCTTTTCGGGCTCAACAGCACGGTGATTATTTTTGGGGATTCGTTGCGTCCCTACGGCCTGGGAAGCCTGTTTGCCATGGCACTGGTCACCGCTGCATTTCTGTTTCTGCAAAAACCGTCCACCATGCGCGCCGTGTGGCTGGCTTTGTTTGCCGTTTTGAGCGTGCAGACGCTCTACCACAATATCGTCATCGTCGCCGCAGTTTGCTTTGGCGTTTGGGTCGTTTGCTGGCGTCGAAAGGACAAGCGCGCGGCCTTCCAGATTTTCTGCGTGGCCGCGCTGGCGGCGATCTCGCTTTTGCCCGGCCTGAATGCCCTGCTTTCCAATCCCGATGCCTCCCAGGTGCTGCGAAAGGGAATGAACCGGTTTCGTTTCATCGAAAGCTACGAGAACGCCTTCGACTATCCGGTTACAGGATATATATACGATTGGATCTTACTGGCGGGAATCATCATTCTCCGTGCGTGTCTTCATGTTTGGCAAAAACCCAGCGCGTCGCCTGCGCCGGCTAAAACGGACAAGGCCTTTTCCGGTGATGATTTGTGTTTGTTCGCGTCCGTCACGCTCATCCTTGCTGCCGCTGGTTTTCCCATCTTCTTTTGGTATGCCCAACTCACGATGGCCACGTGGTACCAGATTCCGCTCATGGCCTTGGCGGCGGTATGTTTCGACGCCGCACTGCCGGTGTTTCGGGGAATTTTGCGTATCGTGTTCCTTGCCTTTGTGGTGATCACCGCCGTGCTTTCCACGCCGAAAACGTTCGGTTATTTGACCAGCCACTTCAGCAACGTAAACCATTACTCGCAACTCCTGGCGGAACAGGCCGCGCCCGGCGATTATATCGTCGTCTGCCCGTGGAATTACGCCATCACGTTCGATTATTATTTCAAAAACGCGACGCCCTGGGACACGTTGCCGCCGCTGTCCGATCATTCCGTACATCGTTATGACTTGATCAAACTGCAAATGCAAAATACCAACGCGATCGCGCCGGTGTTGCAGCAGATTTCCCGGACCCTTCAATCCGGTCATCGCGTTTGGGTGCTGGCGGATACGCGATGGATGGACACGTTCAAGCCGGGTACGCCGCCGCTGAGCCTGCCCCCGCCGCCCCCGTTAAAATATTCCGGATGGGCGGACAGTCCTTACTCGGATGCCTGGACCTCGCAGGCCGCCCATTTTATTGCCGATCACGGCGACACCTTCCAGGAACTTCCGCCGCCCAAAGATCTCCAAGCGGAAAAATTTACCTTCGAAAACATGAAGCTGTTCGTCGCCAACGGCTGGAAAACAAACCAATGAGCGAACCAATAAGCCTGTAAAATGGGTTTGTTTATTGCTTCTCTATGAGTCATGCTAGCTGACCAATGTATTCGCCCACGCTCGACGAATTTCTGAAGCTGGCGGCACAGGGAAATCTCATTCCTGTGACGCGCCGTATCCTTGCGGATTTTGAAACGCCGCTCTCGGCGTATCAGAAGATCCGCGGGCAGGGCGAATCGTTCCTGTTCGAGTCCGTGGAAGGCGGCGAACATATTGGACGCTATTCCTTCGTGGGCTGCAATCCGCGCGCCATCGTCCGGCAAGAGGGCAATCGCGTCGAAGTCCTCGCCGGCGGCAAAGTGGTGGAAACGTTTTCCGTGGGAGCGGACGGTCAAGTCAATGACGGCCTGGAAGTCGTCGCCGGCGTGATGAAAGGATACCAGGCGGTTGCCGTTCCGGGCCTCCCCCGATTCACCGGCGGCGCCGTAGGCTTTATCGGCTATTAATGGGTGCATGATATCGAACCGGTGGTGCCCAGGCCGCCGCAGGATGAATTGAAAACGCCGGTTCTCTATTTTTTGATTGCCGACGAGATTTTGATTTTTGATCGCGTAGCCCAAACGGTCACGGTTTTGGTGAACGCCATTCTAACAGACGCCGGCAGCCCCACCGAAGCTTACGAAAATGCGACGAGCGAGATCGACCGCCTTATCTCGCTGCTCGAGCAACCGAGCGAGCATCGCGCAGTAGCGGTATCGAATGAAATTCCGCCTGCAGCATTCGAATCCAACCAAACGAAGGAAAAATTCTTCGCAAACGTCGAGGCGTCGAAAAAATACATCAAGGCCGGCGACATCATCCAGGTCGTCGGTTCGCAGCGTTTTTCCACGCCGGTCAAGGCCTCGCCGCTGGATATTTACCGCGCCGCACGCCATATCAATCCTTCGCCGTATATGTTTTTGCTGGAGTTGGATGGTTTCTCCCTCGTCGGCGCCTCGCCGGAAATCCATGTGCGTTGCGAAGAAGGCAAAGTGGAAATCCGCCCCATCGCCGGTACCCGCCGTCGCGGCAAAAACGCGGACGAAGATTTGGCCCTCGAAAAAGAACTTCTCGCCGATCCCAAGGAACGCGCCGAACATGTCATGCTCGTGGACCTGGCGCGCAATGACATCGGCCGCGTGTGCGATTTTGGCAGCGTGCAGGTCAAAGAACTCATGGCCATCGAACGCTACAGCCACGTCATGCACATTGTGACGCAGGTGGAAGGTAAACTTTCCGCCGATAAAACGCCCTACGATTTGATGCGCGCCACCTTCCCGGCGGGCACCGTGAGCGGCGCGCCCAAAATCCGCGCGATGCAGATTATTTCCGAACTGGAACAGACCGCGCGCGGGCCGTATGCCGGTTGCGTCGGTTATTTTTCGTTCAACGGCAATCTGGACACGTGCATCACCATTCGCACCGCGCTCGTTAAAGACGGCAAGGCTTACGTGCAGGCCGGCGGCGGCTGGGTGAACGACTCCACGCCGGAAGCTGAATTTCAGGAAACGGTCAACAAATCCATGGCCATGCGCAAAGCGGTGGCGATGGCGGAGACTTTTTAATGAAACGCCGAGCCCTGTAATCGTTCGCTTAGATTACAATATTGTCATTTTTCTCCGGACGGGCATGATGGCGCGGCGTTTATGAAAAAAGGACTTGGTTATGGACTGGTCATGGCCTGCCTGCTGGCAGTGCTGATTTTCATTCTTCGAGATAATTCCCATCGCATAGCGCCGCGCGACCGAATTCTGGTTTTAGTTTCATTGGACGGTTTTCGCTGGGACTATCTGGAAAAGTTCAAAGCCCAAACGCCTCATTTGAACCAGCTTGCTACGGACGGGGTCCACATGGAACGGCTCATTCCCGTTTTCCCATCGCTGACGTTTCCGAACCATTACACGATCGTCACCGGGCTGTGGCCGGAACATCACGGCATCATCAATAACCGGATGTACGACCCAAACTTTAAAACCAATTTCTATATCTTCGACAATCCCGGCCCGACAAATGGCATCTGGTGGGGCGGCGAACCGATTTGGGTGACGGCCATCAAGCAGGGCCGCGAGGCCGATTGCGCGCTCTGGCCGGGTTGCGGCGCGGAGATTGACGGCACCCGCCCGACGCATTGGCAGTTGTTTAGCACGAACATTACCCCCAGCCAGGTCGTGGACATGGGGCTGGGCTGGCTGGCGCAAACCAATGCGCGTCCCAGCCTGGTGACCTTGTATTTTCATGAAGTGGACACCGAGTCCCATCATCACGGCGTGGAATCAGCGCAAGTGGCGCAGGCGGTGCCGGAAATGGACAAAGCAGTAGGCCGTTTGATAGACGGCCTGCATCGCCTCCAATTGGATGATATCGCCAATGTCATCATCGTTTCCGACCACGGCATGACGGATTTAAGCACGAACCGGATCATCGCGCTGAGCGATTACGTGGACCTGGATTCGGTGCAGGTGGACACGTGGGGCGCGGTCGCCGGCCTGCGTCCCCTGGATGGAAACGTGGATGCGATCTACAACCAGTTTGCGGGGAAGGAAAACCATTTCAAAGTCTATCGCCGTGAGAATATGCCGGAGCGATTTCATTATACGGACAATCCCCGGATTCCCCCGGTGGTTTTGGTGGCGGACGAAGGCTGGTACATCAATAAACGCCCGCTGACTGTAACCACGACAAAGAATTTTGAACACGCCACGCATGGGTTTGATAACGCGCTGCCATCCATGGGCGCGACCTTCATCGCTTACGGACCGGCGTTTCGGCATCACGTGACCCTGCCACCGACGCCGAATGTGGACATCTACAACCTGCTTTGCGCCACAATGGGCCTGCAACCTGCACCAAATGATGGTGATGATAATTTAGTACAGCACGTGCTGGCGAAATAGGCTTACGACTCCAACGGCGCCACCAGCACGACAAATTCGCCTTTCAATTTCCGTTTGGTCGCGATTTCCAACAGCGCCGCCGGTTTGCCGCGTAGAAATTCTTCGAATTTTTTCGTAAGCTCGCGGGCGAGAACAACGTCGCGTTCTGGATAAACCTCGTTCAGCTCGCCCAGCAATTTTTCGATGCGAAACGGCGATTCGTAAAAAATCAGCGTGCCGGGAGTTGTTTTAAGCGATTCCAATTGGTTCCTCCGCTGGCCGGATTTGTGCGGTAAAAAGCCGACGAAATGAAATTCGTCCGTCGGCAGGCCGCTCGCCGTCAGCCCCGCCACGAGGGCGCATGCGCCGGGAACGGATTCGACGCGCAAACCCGCCGCAATGGCCGCTTTCACGACGCGTTCGCCAGGATCGCTGATGCCGGGGCTGCCGGCGTCGGTGACGAGCGCGATTTTCTCGCCGCGCTTCAAGCGCTCGATGATTTCCTCACTCCGTTTGGCTTCGTTAAACTGAAAATAGCTCAGGAGCGGTCTGGAGATTCCAAAATGCTTGAGCAACTGGCCGGAATGGCGGGTGTCCTCGGCGGCCACGGCATCGCATTCGCGCAACACGCGCAAGCTGCGCAGCGTGATGTCCTCAAGATTGCCGATAGGCGTGGCGACGAGGTAGAGCGTGCCGGGCGTGAGCGGAGGCAATTGGTCGTCCATGCTTTGACTAAAACAGAAAATTCGGACAAAATAAAACGGATTCGGCAGACGACCTGCTTTTATCATCACATGCCTTTTTCCGGAGTCATCTTTGATTGCGATGGAACCCTGGTGGACACTGAGCCGCTGGCGAACGATGTTTTTGCCACCATGCTTTGCGCCGAAGGCTTGCCGATGACCGGACATGAAGCGATGGCGCGCTTCAAGGGAAAGAAATGGGCCACGTGCCTGGCGGAAGTGGAAGCCGAACTGGGGCGCAAACTTCCCGACGGCTTCATGCCGGAACTGCATGAACGCACTTCCGAGGCTTATCGCGGCCGGCTCAAGCCCATTCCTGGGATTATTGATTTGGTTTCGTCCCTCGAAATCCCGATGTGCGTCGCCTCAAACGGCACGCGAAAGCAGGTGGAATTCAGCCTCTCGCTGACCGGCCTGCTTCCTTATTTCACGGGACGCATTTTCAGTTCCTATGACGTTGGCGTATGGAAACCGGAGCCCGACCTATTTCTCCATGCGGCCAGGGCCATCGGCGTAGCACCGGTCGAGTGTGCCGTGGTGGAAGATAGTTTGCCCGGCATCGAAGCGGGCATCCGCGCCGGGATGCGCGTTTTTGCCTATCAACCAACGATGATGGATGAGCGAATTCCTGGAGGGGTGACGGTCATTCAAGATATGTCCGAGCTTCATGCGGTGCTGAAGGGTTAGACTGGAGCAATGGTTTATATTCAAATCTAAGTATGCCCTCACCTCACCCTAACCCTCTCCCCTCCCATCGGATGGGAGCGGAGAGGGAACAGCAACGTTCGCAAATTATTTTCCAACGACAACAGAGGTGAAGTCCGTTCCATATCCAAAAGCCAGAGACAGGCGGGACGCCTGTCCTACGCCAGCGCTTGCTGAATCAATTTCTTCTCGCGTTCGCTGTAATTCAATTTTAACGCCTCGGCCCGCGCGGCTTCAGTCATTTTCTCCCACGATTTTTTGAGCGCATTGACCATTTTATCGTCAGTTGTTTTGGCGGCGAGGTCGGTTAATTGAAATTCCAGAAAGACGAGACAAAGGGCATCTTCGAGCAGACGGCATTCGGGGTCGGCGGGAAAATTCTTTTTAAGGTTCAAGTCCTGGACGCAGCGGATGGTTTCATCGTCATAGCCGACTTCGCGGAGGATCTCCCCTGCCCTCTGCGCATGAAATTTTTTCAGGTCAGCGCGCCATTTCAAATAGCCCGGTCGCGTCATGGGATAATCACCGCGCGGAATCTTCCAGCGGCACAGATGCTGGCAGCGCGCGGCGAGGCGCACGGCTTCCGAAGGATTAGGATTCAGGCGCAGGACCCAATCGGTCAGGCGCTGGGCATAGAGCAGTTCACGCGGCTGGCCGTTTTCCTGGTTGGGATCGCGGGCGTTTTCTTCGTCAAAGCAGCGGAGTGCGGCGTCGAATTTTTGCGAATTGCTCAAGTTAATTGCCTGTCTCTGGCTTTTCGATGTCAAACGGACTGCACCCTCTGTTGTCGTTAGAAAATAATTTACGAGCATTGCTGTTCCCTCTCCGCGCCCATCCAATGGGAGGGGAGAGGGTCAGGGTGAGGTGAGGGCAGGCTTTCTAACCCGTCCCGCTCAGTGACTATGACCACAGCCGCAGCCGTCGCCGCAGGAGCCTTCTTCCTTGAAATCGGCTTCCGTCGGCACGCGCCCGAGCTGGAGGGTCTTGTGGATGTATTTCTGCACGGAATTTTGGATCTCATGCAGTTCATCCTGCGCCTCGAGAAAGCCGCGGGCGACGGGGTTTTTGAGCAGCGCGTCGCGCTTTTGTTCAAAGTTGGCCACTTCCTGCCCGTCCAGCGGCTGGCCGGAGTGCTGTTTTTCGTGCAGCGACTGGCCGGTGCGGTTCACTTCGTCAAACTGGCCGCGGGCGGAGTCGTTGGACAAAAACGCGTCAATGCGGCTGCGGATGGAGGTCCATTGGGGTTGCGCGACGATGGTTTCGCAAAGTTCGCGCGCCTTAGTTTCAATAATCGTTGACATATATTTCCTGTGCCAAATTAAACCATAATTCTGGAAAAAAAGCAAATGCCGACGAACAAGAACGCTGAAGGCGTTCAATCTATCAGCCCAGGGTTAGAGCGCAGCGACTACCCTGGGTTAACTATCACACCAACCCAAAACACAAGAGCAAACACGAAAAGCATGGAGATTGTGATTGGATCATGAGTGTTATTCGAAGCGTTCATACTGCTCAGGATTAAAGCTGCGCCACGGCATAACCCTGTGCAAGTTCGAAACATCATTTCATGCGACTTTAGCACACCCCCCGAAAGAGTTACAAACTCGTGTTGACACGGTTTTCTGAAAACCGTTAAATCACGCAAATCCTATATGCAACCAGTTCATCTCGCTTGGGTTGATTACACCATTTTAATCGCGTACACGTTCTTCGTCATCGGCATTGGTTTTGCCCTGCGAAAACATCTGAAAAGTTCCTCGGACTTTCTGACCTCGGGCCGTTCCATTCCCGCGTGGGTCACGGGCCTGGCCTTTATTTCCGCGAACCTCGGCGCGCTGGAAGTCGTCGGCATGGCCGCCAGCGGCGCGCAATATGGCGTGGCCACGGCGCACTTTTACTGGGTGGGCGCGATTCCCGCCATGCTGTTCCTCGCGGTCTTCATGATGCCTTTTTATTACGGCTCCAAGGCGCGGTCGGTGCCGGAATACCTCAACATGCGCTTCGACGGGCGCGTGCGTTGCTTCAATTCCATTTCCTTCGCCATCATGACGGTGTTTGCCTCGGGCATCTCGATGGACGCGCTGGCGCGGATGTTGACGTTCCTGCTCCCGTGGAAACATGAATATAATCTTGGCAGCCATGTTTTTGGGAGCTACGACTTTTACCTCGTGGTTTGTTCCGCCATCGTGCTGGTGTACGTGCTGAAAGGCGGGTTGACTTCGGCCATTTACACGGAAGTGCTGCAGTTTTTCATGATCGTGCTCGGGTTTACGCCGGTGGTCTGGCTGGGGTTCAAAGAAGTCGGCGGCTGGGACGCCCTCAAACAAAAACTCTCCATCGTAGCGCAAAATCCCGCGGCGCTTTCGCTCGGCGACAAGGCCTACAGCCCCGATGCCTGGGGCCATGCCTGGACACCCATCATCGCCGGCCCGGCACATAACCCGATGGGCGTGGGAGTATTTCCCATCGTGTTCGGCTTGGGTTTCGTGCTGAGCTTTGGTTATTGGTGCACGAACTTCCTCGTCGTGCAACGCGCGATGGCGGCCCGGAACATGGGCGCGGCACGGCGCACGCCGCTGATTGCCGCCGTTCCCAAAATGCTTTTCCCGGCGATTGTCATTCTACCGGGCATGATCGCCGTGGCCCTGGCTGTTATCCCAGGCAAAGATTACCGCCTGCCGCCCGTGGCGATTTCCGCGACAGCCATGAGCCGGGCCATTAATGATGTCAAAGCGGCCACCCCGGACACTGCCGCCGCCGCGGAGGAAAAAATAAAAGCCGACGTGAAGCTGGGCATGGACCCGGCCAAATTGACGGCGATTATCCAGGCCAACAGCACCTCGGCGTTGTCGGACGATGATTTGAAGGTGAAATTGCAGGATGCCGTGACGGACACCTATTACAACGGCGTAACGCTTTCGTTGATCGAGCGGTATTGCCCGGCAGGTCTGCTGGGCTTGGCGCTGACGGCGCTGCTGGCGTCGTTCATGTCCGGTATGGCCGGAAACGTCACGGCGTTTAATACCATTTGGACGTACGACCTTTACCAGGCCTATCTCGCGCCGGGAAAGAGCGACCGCCATTACTTTGTGGTGGGGCAGTCCACGACCGTGGTCGGCATCATCCTGAGCATTTTCTGCGCGTATTTCTCGAGCCATTATTCGAACGCGATGAACGTCATCCAACTGGTCTTCGGCTTTGTGAATGCGCCGCTGTTTGCGACGTTCCTGCTGGGCATGTTCTGGGCGCGCACGACAGGCACGGGCGCTTTCATAGGATTGATTTTGGGAACGTGTACCTCGGCGGTGTATCATGGATTTACCATTTACACTGGCGGCACGCCGGGCCTCCAGGGCGCCTACCTCTGGCACATGCTCGGACACGCCGTCCCGGACGCCTGCGTTTTGCCCAGCAGCATGGCGCAGAATTTTTGGCTGGCGAGTTTTGCGTTCATCAGTTGCTTTATCTTTACGGCGGGCATTTCGCTGGCGACGGCGCGTACCAAGACGAACGAAGAACTCAAAGGCCTGGTGTATTCGCTCACGCCCAAGCTCAAGGACGACGAGACCCACTTCCTGCTGCGCCCGGCCGTGCTGGCCACGATTTTGCTCGTCTGCTGCGTCATCCTGAACATTATTTTCTGGTAAAATTTAAAACCTAAACGAAATTAAATTTATGGGACTCGATATTCGCTGGCCAATCGGCCTCATGTTTACGCTCATCGGCGTGTTGCTCGTCATCTCCGGCATTAACGGCGGCGCGTCTCCCCGCCTGCCGGGCGTTGATATTGATCTTATTTGGGGAATCGTCCTGTTGATTTTTGGCGGCGCGATGCTGTTCGGCGCCATCTCCGGAAAAAAACAGGGCCCGCCGAAGTAATTCTGACAGCCGTAGCAGGTTTACGATGTGAGTCTAGTGCTTTAACTGTTTACTTTTCAGCCAAACGATTAACAAAAAGCCCCCGAATCCTGCCAGCACGATAACAAGCAATACAGTTACATTTACCCATTTCATCCGTCTCGCGAGTTGCTGATTCATTTTATCATAGCGCTTTCGTTCCTCTTCACCTTGCTTTGCCATCGATTCCGCCGCCCTTTTTTGGATCACTTCATTAAGAGAAGGGAAAACATGAACGGCCATTTTAGAACTGCCAGTTTTTAAGACCATTTCGAACGGCGACATCTTGACCTGCACTTCGATGATGTCTGAAATTATTATTCTATTTCTTTCGCGTCCCGCCCGTTTTTCAATAATTTCGTCCCCGGTAAATTCGTATTCAAGCCAACGGTCTCTCCAAAGATTCGCCGTTAAGGCAAATAATCCCAAGGCTCCTACCGCAAAAAGCGAACGAAGCGGCTAAAAAATAAAAAAGAACACCAAAAAAAGCGCCGGAAATAAAATGCCGAGTAGGAAAAATAAAATATTGTCCCGCACCCGGTTTGATTTTGTATCCTGAAATCGTCCACGGATGCTCCTAAGAAATTCCAGATCTTCTGGAGTCGGCGGTCTCATATCCTTCGAATATTTATTATTTGCCAGCCCATTCGGTGATTTTAGCTTTTACTTCTTCAATCGGCCTGCCTTCGCCACGATCCAATTCGTCCAGGCCCTGTTGGACGGCCTGACGAAACTCCAACTCATGAATAGCGTCGCTCAGAGTTGCATCTGGCGGGAGTTTTTCGGCGACGTCCATGAGAATGTCTTTGGCGTTCATGACCTCAATGTGGTCTTAAACCAAAAGAAATTTCAACCCTGTATCCACGTATTTTTAACGACGATCACGAAGTCAAAATTGATTCGCTTATAATGGGTGTTTTCTGCATCCTCCCTGCCATGAAATCCATGACGGGTTATGGGCGTGGCGAATGCGCCCGGGACGGTTTCAAAATCACCGTCGAACTGGGCGCGGTCAATCGCCGCCAGTCCGAAATTTCCGTGAACATTCCGCGCGAGCTGGAAATGCTCGAAGCCCCCGTGCGCGATGCCATCAATGCCCGCATCGGCCGCGGCCGGGTGACGGCGCGCATCGCCGTTCACGCCGCGGAAGGAAAAGCTTCCGCCCGCATGCATATCAACAAAGGCCTCGCGGAAGCCTACGCCACGGAACTCGCCAAGCTCGCCAAACAGTTGAAGATTTCCAGCGGCGTAACGCTCGACCAAATCGTCCGCGCCCCCGGCGTTTTTCAAAGCGACGAGGAACTGGTGGAGGCGGACAAAATCTGGCCCGCCGTCGAAAAGGCCCTCGCCCAGGCGCTCGCCTCCCTGGTGAAAATGCGCGAGCGCGAAGGCACTCATTTGGCCGGCGACCTTGCCGCGCGCATTGGCATCCTGCGCAAATCCGTGGATAAAATCCGCAAGCAGGCGCCTCTGACCGCTGAAAATTACCGCCAACAATTGCTTGAACGCATCAAGAGCGCGGGCCTCGAGAGCATCGCCCCGGATGATGAGCGCCTGCTCAAGGAAGTCGTTTTGTTTGCGGATCGCTCGGACATTTCGGAAGAATTGACC
>Ga0206900_1224_pt1 | contig 11691 bp, 8 predicted proteins | sample Alteio_BWOrgHeat_46_FD_153235 | JGI IMG/M metagenome (GOLD analysis project Ga0206900, IMG submission 153235) | Enriched cells from forest soil in Barre Woods Harvard Forest LTER site, Petersham, Massachusetts, United States -... | ecosystem: Environmental > Terrestrial > Soil > Temperate forest > O... | reverse complement strand
GAATCCGCGAACTGAATGACGTGTGATCTGTCATGATCCATTTCACGGTTTCGTAATCGAAAACCATCCATCCGTTGAACGGCGGTGGGACATGCAGAACCGGCGACTCCGCGCGGAGGCGATCGTAGACAGCCCAGGGATTCCGCCGGACTTCCGGCGCGAAGAGATCGATCACTGCCGCTGGTCCGTCGGCAGAAGGATGGGAATGCCCATGACCGTGGATTTTATCGGTAAATCCACCTCGGGAGATAAGGGTCGATAACCCGGCCGAAGTTTTTTTGATAGCCTGAGATTTGGCCACCATTGTTCGCTAACCCGAGCGCTCCGCAGGAGCGCTGACCTAATCATCCTGCTGGCCAGCGGCCGGGCCCGGAGCCGTGTATTCAACTGCCGGAAATAGGGAGCGAACGAAATTGACTCAGAAGCAAGGACTGATTAAGGCCCGTGTGTCCTTCTCCGCCCACGAAGAGTATCGGGTGTTGTTGGACGGCGGTCTCGAAAGCGCTGCGGAGCCTGCTGGCTCTCTGCGGACGTACTGCGAGTTGCCTGTGGTGGGCGACTGGGTGTGGGTGCGCCCGGCCGCCGGGCTCAACCTGATAGAAGCAGTGGAACCCCGTCAGACGGCCTTCATTCGCAGAGCGGCCGGACGCGCCCACGTCCCGCAGTGCGTGGCCGCTAACATTGATGTCTGTTTTGTGGTTTGCGGGTTGGATGGAGATTTCAACCCGCGGCGCATCGAACGCTATCTGGTCTTGGCCTGGGAGAGCGGAGCCCGGCCAGTTGTGGTGCTCAATAAAGCCGACCTTTGCCCGGAACTGGAGTCAACGGTAGATGCTGTGCGGAGCATTGCGAGCCGAGCGGACGTGGTTGCGATGAGCGCGTCGTGTTCGGTAGAGCCCCTGAGGTCCTGGCTGCAGCCGGGCGTTACGGCGGCGCTGATCGGCTCTTCCGGCGCCGGAAAGTCGACCATTGCCAATGCCCTGAGCGAAAGCGCGCTGGCTACGCGCGAAGTTCGCCAGCACGACTCCCGCGGACGCCACACGACAACTGCGCGAATGCTGTTAGCTCTGCCCGGCGGGGCATGGCTGATCGATACGCCGGGGATGCGCGAACTGGGTTTGGTGGCCAGCGAGGCCTCACTGGATTCAGAATTTTCTGAAATCGCGGCTCTGGCCCGGCAGTGCCGCTTCGGCGATTGCCGGCATGAGCGAGAGCCGGAATGCGCAGTGCGGCAAGCTGTGGAGGAGGGCAGGATTCCCGCGGACCGGTGGCTGAGTTATGCGAAGCTGCGGCGCGAGGCGCGCCACCACGAGCTTGAAACAGATGCGAGGGCAAGGCGGGCCGAGAAACAGAAATGGAAGGCGATTCATAAAGCCAATCGGCGGCTATACCGGGAACGAGGTCATTAGCCGCCTCTGAATTCCGATTAGCGGGTCATCGACAAGATCCTGCGTAACATCCCTCGGGTACGAAAACGACGCGCTCGGGACGAGTCTGGCGTAAGCTTTTAAGAACTGGAGGGCAGCGTGAGGGCCACGCGACGACAGATTTTTTGAAACCCAGGCGCCAAAGATTCTGAACGATGACGGAAAAACTGATTTGGCGTGACCTCAAAGTGCGTGCGGTCCAGGTTCCGCTGCGGCGGCCGGTCATATCCAAGGTTGGCGTGTTTGAAAAAATGCCGCTGATCCTGTTGGATCTCGAAACTGAGCAGGGCATAGTCGGCCGTAGTTATCTTGTGCTCTATCTCAGCTCGGCGGTGCGCTACGTCATCCCTGCGATTCGTGACCTGGCGGATGCGCGCAAGGGTATGCCCGTGGCGCCCTTCGACGTATACGAACGGGGCCGCAAGGCGCTCGGACTAGTCGGCCTCGAAGGCGTGTCGTTAATCGCGGTCTCCGGTATCGACATGGCGGCCTGGGATGCCCTGGCGAAAGCGGCCGGCCAGCCGCTCGCCGCTTATCTCGGCGGCAGTGTGGGGCCAGTGCCAGCCTATAACAGTAGCGGCTTGTGGCTTGGGCCGCTCGACGGCTTAGCCGATGAATCCGCGGCTCTTGCCGCAGAGGGTGGTTTCGGCGCCTTGAAGCTGCGCATTGGCCGCGACGACCTCAACGACGATTTGCAGGCGATCAGGGCGGTCCGCGAGGGGGCCGGCGAAAACATTACGATCATGACCGACTTCAACCAGGGGCGAACGCTCGGGGGCGCCCTGGAGCGCTGTCAGGCACTCGACGACCAGGGGCTGTACTGGTTCGAAGAACCGATCGCCTACGACAAGTTCAATGGCTACGCGCGCCTCTCGCGTGCGCTCAAGACGCCCGTCATGCTGGGAGAGAACTTCTATGGACCGGAGACCCTGGCGCGTGCGATCAGGGAACGGGCGGGTGATTACCTGATGCCCGATCTGGCCCGGATCGGCGGCGTCACCGGCTGGTTGCGGTGTGCGGCCATCGCCGGCGTTCATGGCATTCAGATGTCATCCCATCTTTACCCGGAAGTTTCCGCGCACTTACTGCGCGTCACCGAAACCGCGCATTGGCTGGAAATGATCGACTGGGCGGACCCGATCGTCGCCGAGCCGTTCCGCGTCGAAAATGGTCAATGCCAGATTCCGGATGTCCCGGGAAATGGCATTGCCTGGGACGAGCAGGCTATCGAACGCCACAAGTTGGAATTCTAAACGTTAAAGAACAAGATCGACGGCCGCCCTCATCGAGCCTGCGGCGCCTCCCCATCGCCGGATCGCAATCCCGCTGATTCGTGTACCATTCTCTTCACCCGCCGTCGGCGTATCAAATGATTATGGGGTCATTACGCTACCGGTTACCCGGATCGTCACGATGGTGATGTCATCATCGACGTCTTCGCCTTGGTCTCGGGCTGCCCAGCGTTCCACCTCCTTAAGTAGCCGGTCGGCCAGTTCACTGGCCGATCCATTCTTCTCAGTGGCAAGAAACGGTCGCAAGCGTTCGGTTCCAAACTCCGCGCCCTGCGGATTATTGGTCTCGGAGACGCCATCCGTATACAGCAACACGCCGTCGCCCGGCCTCAGCGGGACTTCGACCGACGAGTAGGTCGCAAAATCGAACTTGCCCAGGAACAATCCGTTTTCGAGCACGTCTCGCACTTCCGGCGACGTTGCGCCCCACATCAGCAGCGGCGGATGTCCGGCGCCCGCGTACGTGAGTGTGCGCCTCTCCGTATCCACAAATGCGTACGCCGCGGTGACATAGTGATGCTGGAACTTGCCGCACAGCGCCTGGTTCAGCCCGTGCAGAACCCGCGCCGGATCGTCGGCGTGCGCCGATTGGGCTGCCAGAGCGATTTTCAGCATCGACGCAATCAGCGCCGCGGGCATGCCGTGCCCCGAAACGTCCGCGATGAGTATGCCCACATGCTTGTTGTCCACGACCACAAAGTCGTAAAAGTCGCCTGCCACCGAAGTCATGGGAAGATAGCGAGCCGCGATGTCGAGTCCATCGATCTGCGGCGGCGTCTCCGGCAGAATCGACTGCTGAATCAGCCGCGCCGTTTCCAGTTCTTTCTGAATGGCTGCCAACTGCTGCGTCAGCTTCTCGCGCATTTCACGCAGCGCGAGATGAGTGTGGACGCGTGCTTTCATCACCGCCGGAGAGAATGGCTTGTGAACGTAATCAACCGCGCCCACTTCGAACCCGCGCGTCTCGTCTTCCGCCTCCGTCTGGGCCGTCAGAAAGATTACGGGAATGTCGCGCGTCGTCCGGTCGGCCTTCAGGCGGCGGCACACTTCGTATCCATCCATCTCCGGCATGACCACGTCGAGCAGAATCAGGTCCGGCTTCTCGCTGCCTGCGGCGATCGCCAGAGCCTTTGCGCCGTTGGTGGCGACCTTAGTCCGGTACGTGTCTTTCAACGCGCCTGTGATCACGCTGATATTGAGCGGCGTATCGTCCACTACGAGAATGAGCTTTTGTTCGGCCGTCATGATCCCTCAGTCGAGTTTCAGGGAAAGTCGATCGGCGATTCCGGATACGGCGCGCAACGCGCCCGCGTAATCGAAGTCACCGACCATTCGGGTGAGGTCTTCGATTTCCGCCCGGCTCAATACCACGGAGAACCTGCCCTCCGCCTCCGTGATGACTTCGGCGGCTTCCCCGTCATCCGCCTCCAGAAGCTTTTTCAGCCGCGACAAAGGCTGTAAGACTACGGATGGATCTCGAGCGCCGTTGGGCGTCGCCCCGACTTTTTCCGCTGACGGAAGCGCCGTTTCGATTGCGGCCACGGCGGCGCGGAGCACCCCGTCCATCTCGGTCAGTGCGGGCTCAACCTCGCTCTCCGTCTTGATCGCGGTTTCGGCGCCGCCGGCCGCGGCGGCCAACGCGTTCGCCCCCAGATTCGCCGCCGCTCCCTTAAGGGAGTGCGCGATCCGTTGCGCGGCGGCCGAGTCACGCGCGTTCAGCGCCGCGCGTATTTGTTCCGTCGCGCCGACTTGCGACTCAGCAAATCTCCGCAGCAGCGACAGGTACCTCCGGAGGTTCCCGCCGGTTCGCCTGAGCGCCGTTTGCGTGTCGATGCCCGGAATCTCCGGCGAAGAGGAGTCGGCAGCTGGTTTTTCTACCGTGACCACAGGCGCGACGTTCGGCGACGGAGCGCGCGCAGGAATCCAGCGCAGCAACGCCTCAAGCAGCTGGTTCGGATCGATCGGTTTGGCCAGGTGATCGTTCATTCCTGCTTCGAGGCATTTTTCGCGATCACTGGCCATCGCATTCGCCGTCATCGCGATAATGGGCAGATCCTTCAATTGCGGTTTTTGCCGGATCACGCGCGTGGCTGTCAAACCGTCCATCACCGGCATCTGCATGTCCATCAGAACGATGTCGTATTTGCTCTCGTTGAGCATCCGCACGGCGGTTTCGCCGTCAGCGGCCGCAATCACCGTAACCGGAGCCTCTTCCAGCAACCCGGTGGCGACTTCCCGGTTGATTTCGTTGTCCTCGACCAGCAATACGCGCGCTCCGCGGATGCTTTCCAGATTCAACCCGGCAGACGTACCGGCGTGAGACTCGGCGTGTGTGCGTTTCCCGGTACTCAGGATCTGCGCCACCGAATCGAACAGGATCGACGGCGTGACCGGCTTGATGAGTATGCTCTCGAACGATGCCGCCTCAGCCTGCTTCATCACGTCTTCGCGGCCGTAGCTGGTCACCATAACGAGGTGCGGCGGCGCGGGCAAATGGGGCAGCGCGAGAATACGGTGGCCCGTCTCTATGCCATCCATGCGCGGCATTTGCCAATCGACGAACACCGCATCATACGGCTCGCCGCGATCGGCGGCCTGCCGCACGAGTTCGATGCCCTCTTGTCCGGAAGGTGCCTCATCTACGTGCAAGGTCAGGTCTTGCAACATGCCTGACAGGACCTCGCGCGCCTGCGCGTTGTCGTCAATCACTAAGACTCGCCGGCCTCGCAGGTTGGGCGCCGCCACCCTCTCTGTCTTGCCTTCGCCTTTGGCCAGATAAGCCGTGAACCAGAAGGTACTGCCTTCGCCCACGTGACTGGTAACTCCCACGTCTCCACCCATCAGCTGCGCCAGCCGTTTGGAGATCGCCAGCCCCAAACCCGTGCCGCCGTGTTGACGCGTGGTTGAGGCATCCGCCTGCTCAAACGCCTGGAACAGACGTCCCATCTGCTCCTGCGTCAGCCCGATGCCTGTATCACGCACAATGAAGCGCACCAATTGTCCTTTGTCGTCCGACTCCTGCAGGCGCGCGGTGACAGCTATCTCGCCGTGCTCGGTAAACTTCACGGCGTTGTTGCAGAAGTTGATCAGGATTTGACCCAGCCGCAGCGGATCGCCTCTGGGATACATATCGACCGCCGGTTCGATGTGGAAAATCAATTCCAGTCCCTTCGCCGACGCCTTTTCTGTAATCAGATCGCTGACGTTTTCCAGCACCTTCTCTAAATCGAAATCGATGCTTTCGACGGTGAGCTTGCCGGCCTCTACTTTGGAGAAGTCCAGGATGTCGTTGATGATGCCGAGCAGGTGCTGACCCGACTGCCGAATCTTACGTAGGTAGCCTCTCTGCCGATCGTCCAGGTCCGTCTTGAGGGCGAGGTGCGACATGCCGATGATGGCGTTCATCGGGGTGCGGATCTCGTGGCTCATGTTGGCGAGGAAATCCGATTTTGCCCGGGTGGCGGCTTCGGCCGTATCCCTGGCAACGGCCAGTTCTCCCGCCTGCGCCTGCGTACGTTCCAGCAGTTCCTGTGTTTTGAGGTTGGCGGCCAGAATCGTAGCGCTTAACGCGACCGTCGGTAAAAGCGCATCGAGCAATGCGCCCTGCCTTTCCGAGACAGGCGCCGCGGTAGCCAGCTCGATCACCGCAATTACGCCTTCCTGGTGGATGACCGGCAGGAAGAATACGCAGGCCGGTTCGACGGTTCCGACTCCGGTTGCGATCTTCAGCGGCTTGCTGTCCGACGCCGTGATCCTCAGGCTTCGCCGCTCCTCCGCCGCTTGGCCCACCAGCCCTTCTCCCAGCGCATATTCACGGGGCTCGGACGCGACATCGGCCGCGAATGCGCCCATCCGCGTAAAGTGCGTCTGGGCCTTGTTTCCTACGTAGAAGGCGCCAAAAAGCAGGTCGAAATTTTCCGACAAGGAGGACAGTACGGCATCTGCGAATACGGCAAAGTCTCCAGCCATTTGCAGCCGGTGCGTCATGGCAGGCACCTGTGCCTGGATCCAGGCATGCGTCTCGCGTTCACGGGCCGCCACCTGCAAAGTCTGCAAAGCGCGGCTCATCTCCCCAATTTCATTGGGGCGATCGAGATTCCCGACCGGCTGGTCCAGCCGCCCTTTTGCGACGTCCAGGATGCGGCTGCGGAAGGACAAAACCGCCTGGACGACTTCGATGCGCACAATCAGCTGCGCGATCGCGAAGGAGATCAAAAGACCGAAAGCGATAACCACCCAGGTGGTTCTGATCGTTCGAGTCGTGCTGGCCCTCAACTCCCCGGCTTGCTGATCGACGCGGCTGTGTGCCGTCTGCTGTAATCCCAGCACCGCCTTGCGGGTCGCTGACCATTGCGCGTCGAACACCTCGCGCATGAGCTTCATTGCCTTGTCATTCTGCTGGGCTTGAGTGGCTGCGCGCACGGGCCGGGCCTCGGCGACCTCCTGATTGAAGAGCGCTGCGGCGGCATCGATGTCTGAGGCCAGGTCCGGACTCGCGCGTCTGGCTTCGTCCATAGCGCTGTGGAAATCGCTCACCGTCTGCTCGATATCGCCGTCGATTGCGCTCATCCTGCCGGCATCGAGTTCCGCGATTTCCTTGTAAAGAAATAATCCGAGCTTGTTGTTGTGCGCCTGAGCAAGAGTGATGTTCTGGAGAGCCTCGACGTTCTTATCGAGCAGACTGCTGTAACGGGCGTCGATGGTCCTCATCCGCTCCGAGGAATAAAGAGCTGCGATGACGATCATGATCACGAGCGGCAAAAGTGCGATCAGGACTTTTGTGCGGATCTTAAGGTTCGCCAGAAAACCCATCTCTGCTCTCCTTTCCCGATACGCGGGCCGGCATCCGTCGAGGCGAATCCGTAATCAGGCGTTCACTCGGAAAGCGCTCCGCGCCAGCCGTTCCAGAGGCCCCGCGCAAAGCACAGTACCTGCTTGTGGTCGGAGATGCCCGCCGTCCTACCCGTGATGTCCCGCACTCTCTGCTGCGACACACTCCTCCGTCGGTGACCTGATGACCGGTTCAGCCGGGCGCGTTCTTTTTTTGCTCCATTGGACGCGCCGCCCCTTTGCGCAAAACATCTTCTGAAACGTGGCTGAGGGCTCTCCCGGCGAGAAGAAACGGGCAGGAAGCTCATTCATCTGCGGCGCTGTCGTGGGGTCCGCCGGATGGATCCCTCGTCTATTGTTTGTCGGCGCCTCATTCTTTTACCGCTCGCCTGAACCGGTCAGGCGCAGACCGCATGCCTGCCGGGCAACACGGCCGTTGTGACCCATGAGGGCTTGGCCGAACCGGTCGCCGATGGCGCTCATGTTCTCAAACGTGAGCAACCTCACGATCGGGACGCTGCGCTAAAGATCACGATCAGCGGCATTCAGGCTACGGTGGCCCCGTTTGTCGCGGTCGCCTGAAAACGGGTAAGCGACATAGAGCACATCCGTGCGCCGCAAACCGCGGTTTGCGCGTTTGCAGACACGTCTTTACTGCTATCCTGCTGGTGCGCAGGCAAATGAAAAGCATTTGCTGTTTCTGGATTCTGATCCTGGCGGTGATCTTTGCGACCGTCGACCAGGTGCCCGATCCGCCTTACACCAAGCCGGACTTAAGGCGTATTGTGATCTCAAGCCCGCATGAGCTTCCGGCTCTGGCTGTTGATTGCGTCTCGTCTCGCGTGTCCTGGAAGTTGGGCGGATTCGCTGCCCCGCCGCTTCCTCTTGACGAACCATCGTTTCCAATACATCAGCCGGATGCAGTCGTGCGAGGGACCGATTCCTCTCCTCCGCGATCCGCTTCCTGGCAGCATCGTTCCAGCAGAGCCTAAAAAAGACAGCAGGCCAGTGTGGACGTCCGCAACGCGTGCGCTCTGTCCGCGTCCTGTGTCATCAGGCGCCTATATGATCCACGCTAATGCGGGCGTAGCGCCTGCGCCAGTAAAGGACGTGTCGTGAAAACCTCTGAAGTCATTAGCGCCTGGAGGAAGATCCTCAAAGGCGAACAGCCGGCTCTCTCGATTGAGATCACGCGCGAATGCCCGCTTAGATGTCCGGGATGCTATGCATACGAGGCGGAGCATCTGGGCGGCGTATTGCTTCGGGATCTCCACGACCTCAAGGGTCAGGAGTTGATAGACGGCATTATCGAGTGTGTAGATGCCTTTCGGCCTCTGCACCTTTCGCTCGTCGGCGGAGACCCTCTGGTTCGTTATCGAGAACTGGAAACTCTCGTTCCGCTGCTGGTCGGGCGCGGAATTCATGTTCAGATTGTCACGAGCGCGTTTCGGGCGCTGCCTGTGGCATGGCGCGCCGTTCCGCGCTTGACTGTGGTGGTTTCGATCGACGGACTACAGCCGGAACACGATTTGCGCCGCGCGCCCGCCACGTACGAACGAATCATTCGAAATATCGCGGAACAGAGAATTACGATTCACAGCACGATCACCGGACAGATGATGAAACGGCCCACCTATCTGCGGGAATTTCTCGACTTCTGGACTCCCCGGACCGAAATTCGGAAAATCTGGTTCAGCCTGTTCACGCCGCAACGGGGAGCCTCCGGTCCGGAGATTCTGAGTCCATCGGAACGCGAACGCGCGGTCGCGGAAATGTTGGTCCTGAGGCGCGAATTTCCCAAGCTCGACATGCCGGAGGGCCTCATCCGGCAGTTTGCGCATCCCCCGCGCGACCCGCGGGAATGCGTGTTCGCTTTGACGACCCGCGTCCTCTCCGCCGACCTGAAGACGCGGGTTACCCCGTGCCAGTTTGGGGGCGATCCGGACTGCGGTTCGTGCGGATGCGTGGCTTCAATGGGGCTGGCTGCTGTGGCAGCGCACAAGCTCGGGGGAGTGATTCCTGTAGGCGCGATCTTCAAAGCATCTCTGAAAATCGGTCGGGCGCGCGCGCATAGCGAACGCCCGCCTTCTCCCGTCGAAAATCCGCTCAGAGTTCTGCAGGGGCCGGACAGGTCACGATGATGACAACTCAAATTCCGCTCACGGACTGCTCGGAATTCAGCGATTACGCCAATTCACCGCGGAAGGCAGGCAGAGATCCGATGCTCACGCAGGGAAGTACGGGTAACAGTTCCCTGAAGAGGGGCGACGGATGGTGGATTAAGTCGTCGGGACCCTGGATGGGGACCGGGTTGGGATCCCGCCGCGCTTTTCCGCAAGGCGTTTCTTGAGACGGCGATGCATGAGGTGATCCCGCAGGCGGCCGTGATTCACGTGCATTCTGTCGACGGAATCGCGTGGGCAGTCCGCGCGGATGATTCCGTTACCGCGCGTTTGGGGGAGTATTCAATCCTCGCGGCTATCACCGGACACTCCGCATGAGACATTCCCGAAGACGACCACATCCACTCGCTTGCCACTGAGTGTTTCTGCCGCTCGCGAGTAGGTTCGCTCGTCAGACCGATCGCGCTAAAATGCCAGATATGGAGAAAGTGTCTGTACGATTAGAGAAATCTGGCAGAATCCTGATCCCGGTCTCGATTCGGCGGAGACTAGGCCTGAAAGAAGGAGAGTCGGATGTGCTGCTCGAGATCGACGATGATCAGCCGGTCAGAATCAGGGGCCGAGCCCAAGCCCTCAGAGAGGCGCAGGCTCGGTTATCGAGCTATGTGCAGCCGGGCAGACTGATATCGGACGAACTGATAGCCGACCGCAAGGCGGAAGCACGGCGCGAAAGCGAAGCATGACGCCGAAGCGTGCCTACCTGCTGGATGCCTCGGCGCTGCTGGCCGCTCTCTTCGGCGAGCCCGGCGGCGAGGTGGTAACCGGAATTATCGATGGCTGCGCGATCCATGCTGTGAATCTGGCGGAGACGGTGCGGAAGATGTTGCAAACCGGCGTGCCAGTCGAGGAGACGGAAGCCATCCTCGGGAGCCTGGACTTAGACGTCAACTCGATCCTCAGCCCAAAGGAAGCTTGGGCGGCCGGGCGGCTTGCCTTCAGCGCGCGGGATTTCGGATTGTCGCTGGGCGACTGCGTTTGCCTGAGTGTCGCGGCGCATGCCGGACAAAAGGTGGTGACTGCGGATCGCAGGTGGTCTGAGATCGATGGCTTGGGTGTCGAAGTCCTTCAGGTTCGCTAAGGCGCGCTCGATTTGTAGCGCTCGCGACGCCGCAGTCCATGCGGCCTTTCGTCAAAACAAATAACGGATTGACCGGAGGCTAGGCAAAAACATGCCCTCGAACCGCGAGAAATTCGCTACCCAGGTCAATTCCGGCTTCCTCTCGGCATGCGCGGCACTGCGGTATTCGGGCGGGCGGTAGGGGTCCGCGCGCAATTAGGTGGGCAACGTTTCAGATGAAACTGACGAGCAGATCACAGAATAATCCCAAATTCTGTCCCGCCGCTTAACCACCCATGCGGCAATGATTTAATCCATATCCGACCACCCTCGCGCCGGGTCTCCCACCTCCATTCCCGCTCACCCCCGCGTTATCCTCCCAACACAATGAACCGAGAACGTTCCGAGGCTCAAAAAGAAGCCGCCCGCCTCAGCGGCGCCCAATCTCACGGCCCCGTCACCGAAGAAGGCAAAGCCATCTCCGCCGCAACGCGCTCCGTCACGGCCTGGTCGCCAACACGATCCTGTTCCCCGGCGAATCCGCCGAGGAATTCCAGCGCCTGCTCGCTGGCCCTCATGCTCGCCGAAGCCATAGTGGTCGCGAAATGCCCGCAGATGCGCGCCGGGGGACTGACCGCCGCGGCCCACACCCGCGAAATCCACGCGCAGGACGAAAGACGCCCCGAAGCCGCCAGCCTAGACATGCCCACCCGCGCCTGGGCTCGCCCGCGAGGACGATAAATCCGGCAGCACCCTGCACCGCCTCCATCAGCACGAAAGCCGCTTCGCCCGAGAATTCCTCCGCAACCGTCAGGAACTCCTCGACCTGCCCGCGCTCGCGTCAACCCGTCAATCTGAAATCCGGCACGCCGAAAAGTGAATTTTCGAAATCGAACCCGACA
>Ga0206900_1223_pt2 | contig 11702 bp, 12 predicted proteins | sample Alteio_BWOrgHeat_46_FD_153235 | JGI IMG/M metagenome (GOLD analysis project Ga0206900, IMG submission 153235) | Enriched cells from forest soil in Barre Woods Harvard Forest LTER site, Petersham, Massachusetts, United States -... | ecosystem: Environmental > Terrestrial > Soil > Temperate forest >... | reverse complement strand
TGAAGAACGCGGGGTATGATCGGCGCGTGGACACGGGCTCAAACCGCGCCGGCGTTATCGCGGGCACGCACGAGATCGGGTTCGATTCGCCTGCCGATACCATCACCCTGAGGCATACGGCACGCAACCGCGAAGGCTTCGCGCTCGGCGCGGTCAAGGCGGCCGAATGGGTCGCGGGCAAAAAAGGTTTTCACGAGTTCGGCGAAATTCTGTTTTAGAGGAGGTGGTACATGTTCACGGGATGCGGAACGGCCATGGTTACGCCGTTCCGGATGGATGGATCGCTCGATGAACCGACGCTGCGGCGTCTCATCCGGCGGCAGATTGAGAGCGGGATCGATTTTCTGGTACCCTGCGGCACGACCGGCGAGAGTCCCACGCTTTCGCGCGAAGAGCATCTCCGTGTGGTCGCCATCACGATCGAGGAAGCGCGCGGCAAAAAGCCTGTGCTCGCGGGCGCGGGCGGCTACGACACTCACGAAGTGATCGAACTCGCGCGGGAATGCGAACGCCTCGGCGCGCAGGGAATTCTTTCGGTCACGCCGTATTACAACAAGCCGACGCAGGAAGGGCTGTACCAGCATTTCAAAAAACTTGCCTCCGAAGTACCCCTGCCGATCGTCGTCTACAACATTCAGGGCCGCACAGGCGTGAACGTGGAAACGCCGACTCTGGCGCGTATGGCCGAAATCGAAAATATCGTTGGCGTAAAGGAAGCCTCCGGCAACATCTCGCAGATGGCCGATGTGCTCCACACGCTGCCCGGGCGATTCACAGTACTTTCCGGCGACGATGCCATCACTCTGCCATTGATCGCGCTTGGCGGCCGCGGCATCATTTCTGTCGTTTCGAACGAGATCCCGGCCGAAATGACGGAACTTGCGCGTCTCGGCAACGCCGGCGATTTCGCGGCGGCGAGAAGAGTGCAGCGCAAGTATTTCCCGTTAATGCAGGTGAATTTCGTGGAGGCCAATCCCGGACCGGTCAAATGGGCCATGCACCGAATGGGTCTGCTGGAGCCTTCCTATAGGCTTCCCATGGTTCCGCCGTCCGAGGCGAACAAGAAAAAGATAGAGCAAGCGCTCCAAGCGGTTGGACTCGGCGCCACCGCGGGGGTTCGCTGATTGCAGCAGGAAATCGAGCAACTTTTCGACAACAAACCCGAACGTTACCTCGCCGAACACTTCGCCCTCTTCAGCCGCTTCAAAGCCGCGTTGAACGCCGGAGACATTCGCGCCGCGGAACCCGACGGTTCGCAGAGCATTGGATGGCGCGTGAACGGCTGGGTCAAGAAAGGGATCCTGCTGGGCTTCCGGCTCGGTTCGATCGTCGACATGTCAATCGACACGAACCGCTTACCCTTTCTCGATAAGTCCACGTATCCCGTACGCCGCGTCACCCCGGAGGACGGAGTTCGCATCGTGCCGGGCGGATCGAGCATTCGCGACGGCTGCTACATCGGCAAAGGCGTCACGTGCATGCCGCCGATGTACATCAACGCCGGCGCGTACGTGGGTGACGGCACAATGGTCGATTCCCACGCGCTGGTCGGCAGTTGCGCTCAGGTCGGAAAGAACTGCCACATTTCTGCCGCCTCTCAAATCGGAGGGGTGCTGGAGCCCGTGGGCGCGCTGCCGGTGATCATCGAGGACGACGTGCTGATCGGCGGGAATTGCGGCGTCTATGAAGGCACTGTGGTCAAAAAAGGCGCCGTGCTGGGAACCGGCACGATTCTGAATCGCTCGACGCCTCTCTACGACCTTGTTCGCGCAGAGGTTTACCGCGCGACGGACGACGCGCCGCTCGTGGTGCCGGAGGGCGCCGTGCTCGTGGCGGGTTCGCGCGCGGTGACGAGTGGTCCGGGCAAGGAATGGGGCATCTCGATCTACACGCCGATCATCGTGAAATATCGCGATGAAAAGACCGGAGCGAAAATTCAACTCGAAGACTTGCTGCGATAGAGTCTGAGGGATGCTCATCCCCGCTTTGATCCTGTTGGCCGCGCAGGTTCCGGCAACGGACGCGCGGCTGACTAACATTCCGAACACGGACACCCACTTCGCGCTGCCGAGCTACAAAACCCTGGCCGAGTGGGAAAAGCGAAAGGCGAAGCTGCGGCAGCGGATTTTGTTCGCCGCGGGCCTCGATCCGACGCCCGAAAAGACGCCCCTTCATCCGCAGATTTTCGGGCGCATCAAAACGAAGGACTGCACAATCGAAAAGGTCCTGCTCGAAACCATGCCCGGTTATTATCTGGGCGGAAATCTCTATCGGCCATTGCAGGACACCGGGAAACATCCGGCCGTACTGAATCCGCATGGTCACTGGGCCTATGGACGCCTCGAAAATCAACCGCTTTACTCCGGCCCCACGCTGGGCGCGAACCTCGCGCGGCAAGGCTACGTGGTGTTTGCATGGGACATGGTCGGCTACAACGACACCATACAAACGCCACATGCCTTCGGATCCGACGTCGAGAAACTGTGGGGGTTCGGCCCGTATGGTCTGCAGTTGTGGAACTCGATCCGCGCCGTGGATTTCATTCAGCGTCTTGATGATGTGGACGCCTCGCGGATCGCGATGACCGGCGCATCGGGCGGCGCGACGCAAACCTTTTCGCTCGCCGCGGTCGACGATCGAGTGAGTTTCTTCGCGCCGGTCAACATGATCTCGGCATACATGCAGGGCGGGGATTTTTGCGAGAACGCCCCCGGCCTCAGGCTGGGCACAAACAACGTCGAGATCGCCGCAATGATCGCTCCCAAGCCGCTGCTGATGGTTTCCGCAACGGGAGACTGGACGACAAACACTCCGACGGAAGAGTATCCGGCAATCCGGCGCATCTATGAGTTGTACGGGAAGCCGGAGAACGTCGAAACAATCCAGCTCGACGCGCCCCACAATTTCAATAAGGAGAACCGCGAGGCGGTGTACCGGTTTTTCGCGAAGCACGTCCTGAACGCGCATGATCCGAAAGCTTACGCGGAGAAGACCGCCGACATCCAGCAACTCGGAAGCATTTTGGCGCTGGCAGGGCGCGCGATGCCCGCAAATGCAGTCAGCTATGACCAGCTATTCGCGGAATGGAAACGGCGCCCGACAGCGCCCACCAGGGACGCGCTGCTTCTTGCCCTGGCCGCCGAATGGCCCGAGCAAGTCATCGATGACGGTCACGCGCTGAGCCGTCCGAACGTGGGCGACCGCGTTCCTTACATTGCCGCGGAAGGCAAAGGAACATCAGTCCTTGTCGTCGGCGGATCACGCCAGGATATTCCTGCAGGCCAACCCGGTATCGCGATCGAGGTCTTTCGCACCCGCGATCATTCCGCGAAACATTTCGAGAGCTTCAATCTCTCCGACGATCAACTACGAGTGCAGGATATTCTGACAGCCCTGTCATGGCTGCACAGCAAATATACCGGTCCGATCGAAGTTGTTGCAGTGGGGAGCGCCGCGGGAGTTCAGGCCACCTACGCAGCGGCCATCGCTCCCATCGAAATAAAACTAAAAGCGGACACGAGCGCATTCCACGGCACGGACGAGGACTTCGTGAAGTACTTCAATGTGCCAGGGATTCAAACGGCCGGAGGATGGGCCGCTATGAGATTGCGGGCTCCGTAGCCTGAACGGCCTCTGTGTCGAGTACCGCCGCGGAGCCGTGAATCACGCTGGCGATCCGCACGGCCGCGAGGATCGTCTCCTCCGGAACGCCCTTTTCCCGGAGGACCCTTTCGTGCGAGGCCACGCACGAACCGCATCCGTTAATAGCAGAAACCGCCGTACACCAAAGCTCGAAGTCGATCGGGTCGGATCCGTGTGACCGAATCACCTGCATTCGAAGCCGCGCCGGGATCTGCTGATACCGCTCGTTGCCAGAGAGGTGTTGAAAACGGTAATACACGTTGTTCATGCCCATAACCGCGGCGGCGGCCTTTGCGGCATGAAGAGCGTCCGCGGAGAGATGCTGGCCAGCTTCGGCCAGCACCTCCGCGATCAATTGAGGATTCCGCGCCGCTACGGCAGATGCAACCGCCGTACCCCAGGCCTGCTGCTCGGTCAGTTCTGCCTGCTTTAAGACGTTCTGAAGGTTCAGCTTGAGGTCTCGGGCGTAATCCGGAAAAAGATCGTACAGCTTTTCCATTGATGCGTCCCCTTAAACCGCGAGGACGGGTTCACCTTTCTGCCAGTTGCATGGGCAGAGTACGTCCGTCTGCAGAGCATCGAGAACTCGCAACACTTCCCCCGGATTGCGCCCGACGGACAGGTCGTTCACGGATACGAAACGGATGATCCCTTCCGGATCGACAACGTACGTCGCACGTTGAGCAACGCCGGCATTCGGATCGAGGATGCCGAGCGCCTGAGTCAGTTCGCGCTTAATGTCCGCGAGCATAGGAAACGGCAGGCCCTTCAGGTCCGGATGATTGTTGCGCCACGCGAGGTGAACGAATTCGGAATCCGTGCTGCCTCCGAGAATCTGCGCATCGCGATCGGCGAATTCCCGATTGAGCTTGCCAAACGCGGCGATCTCAGTCGGGCAGACGAACGTGAAGTCCTTCGGCCAGAAGAAGTAAACCTTCCACTTTCCTTTGTAGTCCTGGTCGGTAATCTTCTTGAACGCGTTTTTCTGATCCGTAGATACGGTCGCGTCCAGTTCAAACGCAGGGAACTTCTGTCCAACTCCAAGCATTCTGTTTTGTGGGTCTCCTTGATGGTCTTTCTATGAGGTTATTTAGGTTCGTACAGGCGATCGATTTTGGCTGCCAGAATAAAATCGCTCTCGGTCAGCCCGTCGATCTTGTGGGTAAAACTCGTGACCTCGACCTTGCCCCATGCGAGCAGAAGGTCGGGGTGGTGGCCCTGTTCTTCTGCCACCGCGCCCGCGCGGTTAACAAACGCAAGCGCCGTTTTGAAATCGGGAAATCGATAGCTCTTGTGAAGGTGATGCTCGTTCACCACTTCCCAGCCCGGGACCTCGGGCTTGAGCGCATCGAGTTGAGCGCCTTTAAGGGCGGGAACGCCGCCCCGGCACGGAACGCAGGTTTTATCGGCTAGCGGCATTTATGGCAGTCCCCCCTCAAAATCACTTCACACGTTCGGATGATTCGGCCCTTCGATTGGCTTCGTTTCAATGGCGGCGTTTCGAACCAATCGATATCTTCGACGGCGCCGCACTGATCACAAATGAAGTGGTGATGCTTCTCCAGGTTCGCGTCATACCGAACGGCCTTGCCGTCCAGCGCGAACTCGCGCACCAGACCCGCTTCCACCAGCGCATGAAGCGTGTTATAAACCGTAGCCCGTGACGCGCGGGCATGACGCCGGTTCAACGCAAGCCAGAGATCCTCGGCGGTCGCGTGATCGGGCCTCGTCAGCAGATGCTCCATAATGAAAAACCGCTGCGGCGTGCGTCGAACGCCAAGACGAACGAAGGCTTCGTCGATCATTCTTGCCGCATCCGCATTCGACATAAGTCTAAACTTAGAATTAATTCTAATTTAGCATGCCGAGTTTACAGAACGCTAAACTTGCTTGCAGGATGAAAGTTGCGGTGGCCCGCGCGGCCGCTTTTGGAGCCCTGATGGCCGTGGATCGCGACGCGTGGTCCGCCGAAGCGCTCGCCTCCAAATCTGCGCATCTCGATTCGCGCGACGCGGGTCTGGCCTCGGACATCGTTTACGGCGTTCTGCGGCGGCAGGGCGAGATCGATGCCGAGGTTCAGGCGTACTCGAAACGCACGCCCCAGAAACTGGACGCCGCGGTACGCATCGCCCTCCGTATGGCGATTTATCAGATTCGGTTTCTGGATCGAGTTCCCCCGCATGCGGCGGTGAATGATTCCGTGGAACTCGTGCGCCGGGCGGGCAAATCTTCGGCCGCTGCATTCGTGAACGCGGTTCTGAGACGCGCGCTCAGAGAGCCTGTGCGCGTAGCGGAGACAGAGTCAACGCCGGCATGGCTTCTCGACCGATGGGCAAATCAATATGGACGCGACGCGGCGCTGGCAATCGCGCATGCCAGCCTGGCGCCGCCGGGCCGGTTTATCCGAGTCAGGGGAACCCCGCCGGAATCCGCGGTTGCAACCGATGTCCCGGGATGCTACCGGCTCGATGCCGCGAGTCCGGGCGATTGCCGCTTTCAGGACATCGGATCGCAGGCCGTCGTTCCACTGCTCGACCTGCAACCCGGTCAAACATTCCTCGATGTGTGCGCGGCCCCAGGCAACAAAACCGCACAGGCGCTCGAAACATCCCTGCAAGCGATCGCATGCGATCTGTATCTCAGCCGCGCCCGCGGCCTGACATCGCTGGACATTCCCGTAGCTGTGATCGACGCCACGCAACCGCTGCCGTTCAACCGCCAGTTCGATCGAATTCTGGTGGATGCACCGTGCACAGGTACAGGAACGTTATCGCGTAACCCCGAGATCAAATGGCGGCTTCACGAGAGCGACGTCGCCGACCTTCAACGCCGCCAGATCGCAATCCTCGAGAACGCCTTGGCGCTCCTCCGCCCGGAAGGCATTCTGGTTTACTCAACCTGCTCCCTCGAGCGCGAAGAGAACGAAGAAGTCATCGCGGCATCGGGCGCAATAGTAATCCGCGCGATGCAACGAATTCCCGGTCGCGACCAGGGCGATGGTTTCTTCGCCGCGGCGCTACGCAATTCTCAGTAAGCCCAGCGCCAGAGACTCGCGCCCACCGTGTAGCCCGCGCCAACCGCCGCATACAGAACCAAATCGCCCTTTTTGAGCCGTCCCGATGCTACTGCGTCGCCTGTCGCTAACGGAATCGTTCCCGCCGTTGTGTTCCCATAAGCGCCGATATTGATCACAACCTTCTCGTCGGGCAAGCCGAGGCGTTCGGCAGTCGCAGTAATGATCCGCCTGTTCGCCTGATGCGGGATGAGCAGCGTAATATCGTTTGGGGTCAGACCGTTACGTTCGAGCAGCGCGGTGCAGTACTCGCCCATCTTTGTGACCGCATATTTGAAGACCTGCTGGCCCTCCTGATGAACGTAGTGCATCTTGTTCTGCACCGTTTCGACGCTGGCGGGCTGACGGCTGCCGCCTGCCGGCATGTTCAGGTACGGCGCGCCCGAGCCATCCACCTCGCCCATGAAGTCGATGAAGCCTTCGTCGGAACCGTTTTCGGCAGGCTCAAGCAAAAACGCGCCCGCGCCGTCGCCGAACAGAATACAGGTGGAGCGATCCTCGTAATTAATGATGCGGCTCATCGTGTCCGCGCCGATCACGAGCACGGTTCGATGAAGCCCGGATCCCACAAAACTGGCGCCGGTCGTCAGTCCATACAGAAACCCGCTGCAGGCAGCGATAAGATCGAATCCCCACGCGCGCGTCGCCCCGATGTTCTTCTGAACAAGGCAAACAGTGGAAGGAAACAGCATGTCCGGGGTAACGGTACATACGATGATCGCGTCAACGTCCTCCGGCGACATGCCAACCCGCGACAGGGTCACTTTCGCTGCGCAACTCGCCAGGTCCGAGGTCGCCGCCTCAGGTCCGGCAATGTGGCGCTCCGAAATCCCCGTGCGACTCACGATCCACTCGTCGTTGGTGTCGACAAGCTTCTCGAGGTCCGCATTAGTGAGAACCCGGGGGGGGACATAACAGCCGACAGACGTAATCTTCGCTCTGATGGGAGTCATCGTATAGGAGAATCGGTAATCTTATTATGGTGGATCGGGTATGCAAGCCGAAGGGTTCCTGACGTCGGTGAATGTCGCGAGTTCGCTGTTTTTCGAAAGCCCTCAGGCGATTTTCGAGAGAGTGCACCGGGAGATCCGCCCGCGTACCGCGGTCCCGCCAATCAGGCTTGAGTTTAAGGCGTTCGCCAACGCCGACAGCCACGTGCGCCTCGAAAAGGAACAGATCGCGGTACGGATCACGGACCTTCTGGAAGGCGCGCCCGCGCCCGTGATTGAGGCGCTTGCGCATATCCTTCTCGGGAAACTCTACCGCAAGCCCGCGGCCCGGCAGTACGAATACCGATACCGGCTTTACCTCAACCGCAGGGATATGCGCCGTCGCATCCATCTCGTACGGCAGGAGCGCGGACGAAAGAATCATCTGGGCGCCCAGGGTGCGGTCCACAACCTCGATGCGATTTTTGAGGACCTCAACAGCCAGCATTTCGGAAGCATGATGGCGCGGCCCGCGCTCGGCTGGAGTCATACGCGCTCGCGAACGCGCCTGGGCCACTTCGATCCCTCCCACAACATGATCGTGATCAGCCGCATCTTCGACGATCCCCGCGCGCCGAAGCTGGCGCTCGAATACGTCATGTTCCACGAGATGCTGCATCTGCGTTATCCGGTGGATCACTCGGGATCGCGCCGCTGCGTCCACACCCCGGAATTCAAAGCTCACGAACGCGAGTTCCCGAATTACAAAGAAGCGAAAGCCCTGCTCAGGAAGATGTGGTGATCGCCGGCGGAACTACCGGAAGGTCGCGTTCAGCATGCCGGCGAGACGATATCCCGCCTTCGCGAGTTGTTCATTGATCACGGGAAGCGCCTTGTTCACATATTCGTCGTTGATCGAGATATGGAGCGCCGCAACCTTGTCGCGCTCGGCCGGGCAGGAAGCTTGCGGGTCCGGCTTCTCGACGGGAATTGGCGGCCTCAGATCCCCGTAGACGACCGATTTGGCGATCGCGTTTCCTTCCCAGGCCCATGCCCCGGGATCGGCTTTGGCGGCGCCCCATTCAGGCCAATGGCTCGCAAACTGCGCGTCCAATTCGGCGGCCAGCGCAGCCTGGTTCATCTTGCGCTCTTCGAGTTCTCGCGCAATGATTCGGTAATCCCAGACTGCGTGAAGATTGACCGGCTTTGCCTCGTTGTAGAAAGTCAACGCCGTGCAGTTTCCGCCGTGGTCGTCGTTGTCCGAATCGTGGAGAGGCTGGTGGATGTCTCCGACGAAATGGATCAGATACCGAAGCGCCGTGGCCCTCTCGGGCGAGGGTCGGGAAGCGTCGCGCAAAATGGCCCATTCATACGGGATCGCGTTGGTAATGCAGCCGGGCCGGTCTTTGCCGCCTACCGATTCGCCAATAGGCGGGCACCAGGGCTCAAGACTGGCATGCCCGTTCGCCGTTAAAGGGATGTCGATGTAGTGCCACGTTCCGGTCTTCTCAGCGTTCTTTGTATCGTCGGCCCAGGTTGCGTGGCTGGCCATCAATTGCGTCGGAGCGTCCTGGCAAAATGCTTTCACCGTGGGGTCGATCGGGTTTGATCGGAGGAGTTGGTCGACCGCCGCGGAAGCGGCCGGAGTAAGATGCGCCCGCGCGATAAGGGCTACGATCTGATGACCTTCACAGCCCCACCCGAAGGCACGCGTTACGGAACAAAGAAGTATTGCGATGGCGGGAACGAAACGGCGCATCTATTGCCATTGTAAGAGTCGCTGGCATATCGCCTTACTTGTGACGCCGCAGCGTGAACGCATCCGGGCGGCAGTTATCCGACTCGAGCTTCTTCCAGTCATCCTGCGCATAAATCAACTTCCCGGTGATATGGTTCGAGCGTTCCGACGCAAGAAACAACGCCAACTGAATTTGCTTCTCAGGGGCGATTCCGCCGGTAAGACGCACGCGTTCCGCGGACTCGAGTTCCTCCGGACCCGCGGCCTGACCGGCCCGCAGGATTTCGTCCGTCATGTTGCTGTAAGACTCGCCCGGAAAAATCGAGTTGATCTGGACATTGTGGTCGCGAACCTCTTCCGCAACCGTCTCGACGAACCGGGCGACGGCGGCCTTACTCGCGGCATAAGACGCGAACCCGGAACGGGGCGCCGCGGCGCCGGCGCACGAGATGACCAGTATCTTTCCGGAGCGGCGGTGAATCATCTGTGGGAGCACCGCCCGGCATGCGTTCATCACGCCAATAACATTCGTTTCGAACACCTCGCGCCACTGACTCGGCTTCTGATCCGCGAAGGACCCCACGGGCCCCAGAACGCCGGCGTTCGCGATAAGGGTATGAACGCCGCCCCAAACCGTGTTGAGACGCTCGACGGCTGCGGAGACCTCGTCGAAGTTCGTCACGTCGGCACGCAGGCGCAAAGCCGTTCCCTTGGCGTCTTCGATTTCGAGTTTGGTGACGTCGAGCTCCCCCTGATGGCGGCCCAGAAGCCCCACTCTGGCGCCAGCATGAGCGAATCCTAACGAAAGGCGCTTGCCGATACCTCGGCCAGCTCCGGTTACCAGGACCGTTGCATTCTGCGGGGAACGCAAAAACGTATTCTATACCGCCTGAAGGGCGTCTTCGGCGTGTTCCGGGCGGCGCAGTGCTTCGTCAATGCGGCAAAGACCGTCCGGTCCGGCGGGAATATTGTCCGGGCGTCCGGTCAGAAAGGGTTGCAGGTCACTCGCCCTCTTCGGCGTAGCGAACAGGAACCCCTGCATTATGGGACACCCCGCGGATACGAGCGCCTCGCGCTGAGCCTCGGTCTCGACCCCTTCGGCGATTACATTAAGCCCCAGTCCGTCGGCGACCCCGATCATCGCCTGTACGAGGCGCCGGGCAGCCTCGTCGGTATCGATCGATTGAACGAACGTGCGGTCCAGTTTGATGGCATCGACTTTGAGGCGGTGCAGATAACTAAGCGATGAGTAACCGGTCCCGAAGTCATCGATCGAGAATGCAACGCCCAGAGCGCGCAGCCGCCTCATGTGCCTCTGCGCCACATCGCCGCTTCCAATCAGAAGCGTCTCTGTCAATTCGAGGTCCAAAAGTCGGGGAGAGATATCGTATTCGACGAGCGCATCCTCCACCCGGTCTGCGAAATCGGCGCTGGAGATCTGAACCGGAGATACGTTGACCGCAACAGAGATCTCGCCATGCCCCGCCGTCTTCCACTCGGCTATCTGCCGGCATACCTCTCTCAGTACCCACAAACCGAGCGGAATGATCAGCCCCGACTCTTCGGCAATCGGAATAAATCGGGTCGGCGGAATAGCCCCGAAAGTCGGCAGACTGAGCCGCAGAAGGGCTTCGACGCCGACGAATTCCCCGTTCGATTTCACCTTGGGCTGATAGTGAACTTCAAAGCGATTCTCATGCAGCGCGGAACGAAGCTCATGTTCCAGACGAACGCGGTCCAGAGAATCGTTGCGGGCGCTGAATACCTGAGCGCGGTCACGGCCTGCGCCCTTGGCGCAGTACATCGCGGCGTCGGCGTCGCGCTGAAGGTCGTCCGCCGATTGTCCGTCCTCAGGGAAATAGGCGATCCCCATACTGGCGCTGATTGTTAAAACGCGCCCCTCCACCGGCATCGGCTGGCGAACAGAATTGAGGATCCGATCCGCCAAAGCCTGAGCATCCGCATCCGATTGAATATTCGCGAGCAGAATGTTGAACTCGTCACCGCCGATTCTCGCGATCGTATCGCCGGGACGCAGCGCCTTTTTCATGCGTGCGGCGATTTCGCGGAGCAGAAGGTCTCCGACCCGGTGACTCATGGAGTCGTTGATTTGCTTGAACCGGTCGAGATCGACATAGAGCACGGCCAGCCGCTGCTGTAGAGTCCGTGCCTCCAGAACCGCGCGGGTCAGGCGCTCTTCGAACAGCACCCGGTTCGGCAGGCCAGTCAGGCCATCGTGGTGAGCCTGAAATTGAAGATCCTCGTACAGACGACTGTGCTCGATCGCGATCTGCGCGAGCTGAACCGCCTGCTCTGACAC
>Ga0206900_1201_pt2 | contig 11725 bp, 13 predicted proteins | sample Alteio_BWOrgHeat_46_FD_153235 | JGI IMG/M metagenome (GOLD analysis project Ga0206900, IMG submission 153235) | Enriched cells from forest soil in Barre Woods Harvard Forest LTER site, Petersham, Massachusetts, United States -... | ecosystem: Environmental > Terrestrial > Soil > Temperate forest >... | reverse complement strand
CTCACGGTCACGGGCGTTCCGATTGTCGTGCAGGATCTCGATGACTCGCCCGCGTCGCGAGACTTCATCGATGCCTTTCGCGCATCAGTCACGTTTTATGTCATTCCGTGGTCTACGGCATTGCCGCCCGAACAGGCCTTCGAATCCACCAAAGCGCGCGCGGCTCTGATCGTTCCGCAACACTTCGGTCGGGATATGTCGCGCGGCGCCACGACGCCCGTTCAGTTGCTGGTGGATGCTTCCGATGCGAACACGGCAAAGCTCGTTCAGGGTTATGCGGGTCAGATCGTAGCCAACTATCAGCCCGCCGCCGCCCCCGTGAAAGCCGATATCCGCCTGTGGTTCAATCCCGGGCGCGAATCGAAGAAGTTTTACGGACCCGGCATCTTCGTCCTTGGGATTTCCATGTTCCCGCCCTTGCTCGCCGCTCTCGCAATGGCCAAGGAGGGGGAGCAGAAAACCATCCTTCAGGTCTACGTGTCGAGCATCTCGGCGACGGAGTTTCTGTTGGGCAAGATCTTCGCGTTCCTCGTGATCGCTCTGGCCGAATGGTGCCTCTCGATGATGCTGCTCGTGACCTATTTCGGCCTGCGCCTGGTGGGTGACCCGACGCCCCTGCTCGCCGCGACCATCCTCTACGCTTTCTGCGTCGCGTCGTTCGGAACGCTGCTGGGCGCCGCGATTCCCAACCAGGCGGCGTCCATCCAGGCGGTCGCTCTCGGCGGTTTTCTTCTTGTCTTTCTGCTCTCGGGCCTGATCTTCCCGGTTTCGAATATCCCGCCCCAACTACGTTGGATCTCCGGCCTGGTGTGGGGCCGTTACTACATCGAAATCGTCCGTGACGCGCTGCTGCAGGGCGGAGGCTGGCCCGCCATGTGGTTCAACGTCGTGATGATCGCCGTCATCGGCGCCGTCTTCTACCTGCTGGCCTGGAAAAAGATGCGGAGGATGCAACTCAACGTATGAATCCCAGATTGCTCGCTCTCATCCGGAAGGAATTCAACCAGATTCGCCGGGACCGGCGCCTCGCGATTTCCCTCATCGTGCCGCCCACTCTTCAGTTGCTTCTGTTCGGTTTCGCGCTCAACGCCACCGTGGACAACCTGCGCATGGGCGTTGTGGATCTGAGCCAGACGCCGCAGAGCCGCGATCTGATCGCCGCGATGACGCAGAGCGGCGCATTTAGCCTCGGCGGGCGTTACGCTTCCGCGCAGGAGGAGGGCGAAGCAATCGCGCGCGGCGATCTCGATGCCGGCATCGTGATCCCGAACCGGTTCGCCGACGATCTGGAGCGAGGACGCCAGACCTCGGTCCAGATCCTGCTGAACGCGATGAACGCGAACACCGCCGCCATCGCGCAGGGCTATTCCGAAGGCGTGCTGCAGAACTGGAATCAGGGGCTGCCGCGCGGCGGCGTGAATGCGAACTTCGCAGGGTCCGATCTCGCGCCGGTGGCGCGCACCGGGCGCGTCCTTATGCACCCGGCGTTCCTGTTCAATCCGGGCTTGGTCACATCGTGGTTCATCGTGACGGGCACGTTCGGCGTTCTGCTGATGCTGAACGGCTCGCTGATTTCATCCGCGGCAATGATTAAGGAACGCGAAGCGGGCACAGTCGAGCAGTTGCTGATGACGCCCGCGGGCACGGGCGAGATCGTGGTGGCCAAAATCGCCCCCCTCGTCGTTCTGCTGGGCGTGACGATCGCGGTCGCCACCACGGTGATCCGCGTCGTCTTCCATGTCCCGTTTCGCGGCAATTTCGCTCTGGTGTTGCTGGGCGCGCTGCTCTGCGTGCTTTCGGGGATTGGCATCGGAACGTTCATCGCGACGTTCACCCGGTCCGCGCAGCAGGCGCAGCTGATGAGCTTTTTTGTGAACCCGCCGCTGGCATCCCTTTCCGGGGCGCTCACGCCGATAGAAGCCATGCCCCACTGGATGCAGCCATTGACGGTGGTGAATCCGATCATGCATTTCGGCGTAATCACGCGCGTGGTGTTGCTGAAAGGTGGGGGATTCGAAGCGGTCTGGAGGAACCTTGCGGCTCTGGCTGTGTTCACGGCCGTGCTGCTTTCTCTCAGCGTGATGCGCTTCCGCAAACAACTGGGGTGATCAGGATGAAAAACGCGAAGATTCTGCTGATGATCGCGGCGATGCCCGCCATTTTGAATGCGCAGTTCGGCGCGACCGCGCCGGCGACGAACACCACCACCGCGACGCAGTTGCCGCTTTCAGGACGCTCCGGCCAGTCTGGTTCGGCCGTAGCGACTCAGACACCGATTCCCGGCGCGACTACCAGCGTGAACACGCTGAACACCAATATTCAGGTGACCGGTCCCTACTCGGGCAGCGCTTCGGGCACGGCAAAGGCTCCGTTTTCGGGGAAGCTTACGTTGAAAGATGCGATCGGGCGCGGGCTCTCATATAACCTCGGCGCCGTCGGACTTACTGCGGCCGTACGTCAGTCGCAGGGCCAGGCGCGGTCTTCCCGGAGCGCGCTTCTCCCGAATCTCAGCGGCGCGTTCCGCGAGAATCTCCAGACTGAGAACCTTCAGGCGCTCGGTTTTCGCCTGCCGATTCTTCCCGCTCTGATCGGCCCGTTCAGTTACTTCGATCTCCGCGCCACTCTGAACCAGACGGTCGTGGACATAACCGCGCTCAACAACTACCGCGCGTCGAAAGAAATCGTCGCCGCGAATCAAGAGGCAGTGAAGGATGCCCGCGACACCATCGTCCTCGCGGTGGGCGCATCGTATCTTCAGGTCATCGCGGCGAAAGCGCGTGTAGATTCGGAGCGCGCTCTGGTAGAGACGACGGATGCCGTCTACAAGCAGACCGCCGACCGGCGCAGGGCCGGGCTTGCGGCGCAGATTGAAGTCAATCAGGCGTTGGTCAAGGCGCAGACGGAAAAGCAGAGGCTCGCGACGCTTCAGAACGATCTCTCGCGGCAAAAAATCAACCTCGCGCGTCTCACGGGCCTTCCGCCGAACGACAATTACGAACTCGCGGATAACATCGGTTTTTCCACGCCACCGGTTTTAACCGTTGATGACGCGGTGAAACAGGCGCTCGACTCGCGCCCCGATCTGAAGTCCGCCGCGGCTCAATTACGCGCCGCCGAACGCTCGCGGTCCGCCGCGCGCGCCGAACGGTTGCCCTCCCTGGCGTTCTCGGGCGATATCGGCGAGATCGGTCCACGGTTCAATCAGGGCGTCAGCACCTACACGGTTTCCGGACTCTGAAGATCCCCATCTGGCAAGGCGGACGCGCGGAGGGCGATATCGAGCAGTCGCAGGCGGCGCTCGATCAACGCCGCGCCGAGCTTGAGGACGTCAAAGGACGCATCGAAAGCGACATCCGCAATGCGTATTTTGATTTGCAGGCCGCCGCGAGTCAGATTGACCTTGCAAAGAACAATCAGGACGTGGCGAAGGAGACGCTAAGGCTCACGCGCGAGAAGTTCGACGCCGGAGTCTCGGATTCCGTAGAGGTCACGCAGGCGGACGAAACGCTCGCTTCAGCGAATCTCGATTACATAACGGCGCTGTTCGCCCATAATCTGGCGAAACTGAGCCTCGCCCGCGCCCTCGGCGGAGCTGAGAACCGCGTCGCGGATTATTTGCGCGTTCAGCCCTGAAACGCCCCACCGGTCCGGGCGCCATGAGCCGCCTTCTGAGTCCGAACGCGACGACATCCCTCACCATCAGGCATCAACGTTTTCAGTGGGGTTTGTCGCAGGCGTATTATCCTCGCGCCGCATCCTTCCGGAAGGGCTCAATGGAATGTCCGGCAAAGGACTTCGGGATTTCGAGTAGATGGTTAGCGGCAACGGAAGCGCACGCCCAATCCAGAATGTCCCTGTACATTTCCATGCCGGCAATGTTGCCATACCAGTGAACACTCGTTTCTGAAGCGATCACGATCACATTCGGGACATCGCAAGGTCCGAGGCATCCGCTGATCGTGAGTTGCAACCGCTTGAGCAGACCTCGCCGTCGCCACTCCGCCTTGAGCCATTCCGTGGGCACTTCCGGCCGGCCGCGGTCTACCGCCCCACAACAACATCCCCGGCAGACGAGCACCTGACCGATAACCAGGCGCTTCGTCGTCAGAATGGTTGCCTCTGCCATGGAAAATCATTCTCGTCTTGCGACAAAACAAAATTATACTATACCCCAGTATAGTATAATTTATGGATGTATTCTAATGGCTCACATCAGCAACGATGGCGGCAAGAAGCTCCTGGCCCGCGTCAGACGCATCCGCGGACAGATTGAAGGAATCGAGCGCGCGATTCAGGAAGGCAATGACTGCTATGCCGTTTTGCAGCAAACCGCAGCGGCCCGAGGAGCACTCGGCGGGTTGATGGCGGTACTGATTGATGGGCATATCCGTCACCACGTGCACAGCGCGACCGAGCGGGAGAAAGCGACTGACGAGCTAATGGAGATTGTCCGTAGCTACTTGCGATAAGGAGAGGGCTCATGCCAGAAGCAAAAATGCCTACTGAAAAGGCGGCGAAGGAGCAGTCGGCTGAGGCGCCTGAACCGGCGGGCGTTTCAATCCGCGTCCACGAACGTCAGCATGACCACGATGCCCATCCTGATCAGGAGGACGAGCATGGGCATGAACGCAACAACATCGAAATCTTCGACCTCGTCCGGATCGCTGTAACCGCGATCGTGGCTTCTCTGGTTTGGTTCCGCGTATGGGAACCGTTCCCTCAAGTCAGCGTCATTGGCATCGCAGGCGTTTTGTTTAGCGGTTGGCCGATCTTTCATGAGGCGTTTGAGAACCTTCGCGAGCGGCGCATGACGATGGAGCTGTCGATGACGATCGCGCTGCTCGCCGCGCTCGGCATCGGTGAATTCTTCACCGCGCTGATCATCACTGCTTTCGTATTGGCCGCGGAGGTATTGGAAGGGCTGACGGTAGGCCGCGGGCGGCGCGCGATCGGCGATTTGCTCGACATGCTCCCGCACTCGGCCTGGATTGTTAAGGCTGGATCGCCACCGACGGCGGTTCCCGTGGGCGAGCTTCTTCCCGGCGACAGGGTTCTGATCCGCCCCGGAACGAGGATTCCCGTCGACGGTCATGTGCTTTCAGGAAATTCCAGCGTTGAAGAGGCCGCCATCACCGGCGAGTCGTTGCCGCAGGATAAGCTTCCCGGCAGCCGGGTATTCGCCGGGACGCTGAACCAGACCGGCGCTTTGGAAGTTGCCGTTGAAAGTCTTGGCCGCGATACCACGTTTGGGCGGATAGTTGAAGCGGTCGAAAAGGCCGAGCAAACGCGAGCGCCCATTCAGCGGCTTGCGGATAGACTCGCCGGATATCTGGTGTACTTCGCTTTGGGCAGCGCGGCGCTCACGTTGCTGATTACCCACAACCTGCGGTCTACGATCTCGGTCGTGATCGTGGCGGGAGCGTGTGGCATCGCTGCGGGGACTCCGTTGGCGATATTAGGCGCAATCGGCCGCGCCGCGCGACAGGGAGCAATCATCAAAGGCGGCATCTACCTGGAGCAACTGGCGAAAATCGATACTGTGCTGCTCGACAAGACCGGCACTCTCACGTACGGCAAACCCCTGGTAGCATCGATCGATCCGGCGTACGGCTACGGCGCTGACGAACTTCTGGAAATCGCCGCCGCCGCCGAGCGCAATTCTGAGCACCCCCTCGCGCTGGCTGTTATTGCAGCCGCGCGAGAAAAGAAGCTCGCCATAGAAGAACCTTCCTCCTTCGCCTATACGCCCGGAAAGGGCGTACATGCGATCGTCGATGGTCATCCGCTCGTTGCCGGGAACGCGGCTTTGCTGGAAGAAGCTGGCGTTTCGTTTCCGGCCATGACCACGGCTGCCGGAACGCGTGTTCTCATCGCGCGCGACGGGCGGTTCGCCGGTGCGATTCAGATTGCCGAGCAGGTACGGGAGGGAGCCATCGAAGCAGTCCGGGAACTTCGCGAACTGGGACTCCAAATCGAACTTCTTACCGGCGACACGGAGGCATCCGCCAATGCGGTAGCGGAAAGGCTCGGAATTCGTCAGGTTTCAAGCGGTCTGTTGCCGGGAAAAAAGTCGGCGCGGGTGGATGAACTGAGGCGCCTCGGCCGAACCATTGCTATGGTCGGCGACGGGATCAACGATGCGCCCGCGCTCGCCCGTGCCAACGTCGGCGTGGCGATGGGGAGTGGGACAGAGGTCGCCCACGCCAGCGCGAACGTACTGCTCATCGGGAACGATTTGAGGAAATTCGCCGCGACGGTGAGGACTGCTCGCTGGTGCCGTACTGTCATTCTTCAAAACTTCTACGGGACACTCGCCGTCGATGCGCTGGGCATTGTCTTAGCGGCAATGGGAATAATTAACCCGCTGCTAGCGGCTTTCGTCCACGTATCCTCGGAGTTGACCTTCATTCTTAATTCAACTCGTCTGCTCCCAAGGTCTTCACGCCGGGCGCATTTGTCATGAAGATTTCCATTTCCGCAGACTTCAGCCCAGGCGAATCTTCCGACTTGCGGTCTGCTTCAATTTGCCGCGCCGGCAATGTTAATCGTTCGTTCGAATGCTGACTAATGATCGGGTAACGGCCGACGAAAAATGGTGTATACTCCGCCAATGCGTAAGTCCTTTCTCATTGTGTTCTCGATCGCCGGGCTCAGTTTGATGGTCTTCGGGCAGGATGAAGCCGATTACAAAACCTGGATGAAATCTGTTCCGCCGCTCGTCGGCGCAATTCGAAATGCGCCGGACAACGATTCTGCGGACGCGACAAAACTATCGGATACGTTCGACAAGATGGCGGGTTTCTGGAAAGCGAAGAGCGCGTCAGATGCTGTAGAGTTCGCCGAAACCGCCCGCGATGCGGCGAAAGCCATAGCCGCAGGCGCCGACAAGGCCGGCAACCTGCAGAAGATTCAGGCGCAGTGCGGGGCGTGTCACCGCGCCCATCGCGAAGGAGCTGCGCCCGACTTCAAGATCAAATAAAACCGTGGGCGCATCGACAGCGACACCCGCCATGCATTTCTCGATTTGAAGGCCGCCGCGAGTCAGATTGACCTTGCAAAGAACAATCAGGACGTCGCGAAGGAGACGCTAAGGCTCACGCGCAAAAAGTTCGACGCCGGAATCTCGGATTCCGTAGAGGTCACGCAGGCGGTCGATTGGATGTAGGCTTCGGGCCGCTAAACACGCCAGCGTTTTTGATGCAAGTTGACGGAAAGTCGCTAGCCTTGAATCGACGAAGGCACGGGCGCCTCGCTTGTCCTTCAGGATTCGAGGCCGAGAATCGGAGTGTCCAGCGCCCTGGCAGCCCGCACCGGATCAAAATATTCCCTTAGAAACGCGATCTTGCCTGCCGCGGTGCGTAGGAATAGCACATAATCCTGGCGATACACACGGCCCGTAGACTTAATGATTCCCTCCCCTTTCACTTCGGCGACTGCGCCTTCCGGATCGGCTAAGGCGTACACTTTTAGGTCAAAGAAGCGGAAGTTCTGCACAGCGCCGACGAACCATGTTGCGTGACGGACCGCTTCCTCCCGCCCCGACAGTTGCGCCGGATGGCCCAGCGACGGCGCGAACGCGAGTTCCCACACAATGTTGTCAGCGATTAAGGTCTGCCAGCGCGCATTGTCCTCGACGAGCGTCTGGACGTGTTGCTGCAACAGGTCGGAAGCGGTAGTCATCTCGTTGCCTTCATAGTCGAACGGTAGCAGTTCATGATACTTCTTGTTGGCTATCCGGCGACCCTGATTCGGATTCGCAAATAGCGAATGTGGATCAGTACGCCGACTGGCATTTGATGCCAGAAGTGAGGCCGTTGGATGGAACGGCCACATCGCTGTACGACGCCCGAGATCCCTTTAATCGGGGGCCGGGCAATTCGCGACATGGAGTACCAGACCCTGTGGGCGACGCAAATCAGCATCGAGCGTGATACGGCCAGGTGCGTCACGCTTCGGTCCGGGCTCCGGGCTAATCAGCTGCCGGTAGGAATAATGCCAGCGTTCTCAACCATGAGCATCACAGTGCGCTCGAGGGCGCGGGTGCGGTGGAGGACTCCTTTCGGGACGACGAACCCGCGGCGGGGGCCGAGTTCAACGGTCCGCCCTTCGAGGTCGATGAGGAGCGCGCCTTCGATTATGTAAAAGAACTCGTCGTCCTGATCGTGCTTGTGCCAGTGATATTCGCCCTGTACGACACCGAGACGAACTACGGAACCATTGACCTGACAGAGCGTTTGGTTGTACCACTTGTAGCGACAGGCATCGGCCAGCGCCTTTTCGTCGATCAACTGCAGAGGCTGAAAGGCGATGTTCAGCCGGGTTTCATACGGGTAGATTTCAGAGTTGTCCATGATCGTTTTTCCGGGGCTCAGGGGCCTTCCCACAAATGCATTGTGACCGACGGGTGGCGCGTCGTTCGTTTCAAACGATGATGTCATCCACGGGGCACTTTATCGCCAGTACTCCGGCTTCCTTGTAACCTGCGCCAATGCGCATCGCGGAAACATGTCAGAAGCTGCGCAACAGAAACTCCCTCGTACTGGCCAGAACTTTCTCTTGTATCGCGCGTTCGGGCGCCACACGCGCAATCGCAACGGCCCCGACCATTGCTGAAAAGATCACAAAAAAGGCGCGCTCCTTGTCGGTAGTTCGCCGTCCGGGCATAAAGGGAAGCATTCGATCCCGATAATTGACCATTTCGCTGAATACGCGACGTCTCATCTTCTCGTCCACCCGCGCCAGTTCGGGAGCAAGCGCCGTCAGCGGGCAGCCCCGCTCGGGATGGGCGCAGTATTCCGCGCTGAGGTAGGCTCTGATAACGGCCTTCCACGCCGGCTGTGAGCGCGACTGTTCGGCCGCGCGAGCCAACCGGTCGGCGATATCCTGGAAAGCGTCCCGCAGCGACTCCATGAGTAGCTCATCCTTGCTGCTGAAGTGCTTGTAGAAGCCGCCATGCGTCAAACCAGCATCACGCATCACCGCGGCGACAGCTGCGCCGTTTAAACCCTCGGCCCGCACGCGCTGCGAGGCATCCTTCACAATCTTTTCGTGGACTTCCGCCTTGTGCTCGGGCCCGTAGCGCATGGCTCATTATAGGAAGCTCGCCATCATCCCACCGTCCAGCGGCCGAGTTCTGCGAAAAAAGCCGAATCGATCAGATGATACGTATCATCCCATCGCCAGAAAGAAGATTTCCCAATGTCCCAACCCATTCTCATTACAGGCGCGGCAGGCGGCTCACAAGGCTCAACCGGGCGCGTCGTCGCCGGTCTCCTGCTCAAACAGGGAATTTCCGTACGCGCCTTCGTCCACAACCTCGACGCCCGGTCTGATGAACTCCGCCGGCAAGGCGCCGAGATCGTCGTGGGCGATCTCCTCGACCCCGCTTCGGTTCAGACGGCCATGCGAGGCGTGAAGCGCGCGTTCTTCACTTATCCGGTTACCGACCGGTTGCTGGAGGCTGCCACCATCTTCGTCGCTGCCGCCCGCGGCGCAAAACTCGAATTGGTGGTGAACAATTCGCAGTTTCAGGGTACGCTCGACGACGCCGCCTTTCGCGATCTTCAACACGCGCCCTCATTCCGCAACCTGCAGCACCGTTTGGCGGATCGCATCTTTGATTGGGCTGAGATTGGAGCCGTCCATATTCAAGCGCCGCCTTACTACGAGAACGTCCGAGCGCTTGTCAGCGGCAGCGTGGCTGAGCACAACACCGCCTTTCTGCCATGGGGCGCTGACACAACGGTGATTCCGCTCGCCGGCGCGGAAGACGTATGCCGCGTAGCCGCAACTCTTCTGGCTAACCCGGGAGTCCCGACGCAGACTGTGTATCCGCTCGTGAGCGAAGCACTCACCGTGAAGGAGATGATCGAAACTCTCAGCCGGGTGATCGGACGAACGGTTCGCTACGTACCTATCACGGACGAGCAATGGGCCGACGCAGTGAAGGAGCGGATTAACCCTCATGCGCTTGACCATCTGAGCCACCTTTGGCAGTACTACCGAACGAACAGGCAAACTTATCACACCACGGATACGGTGCGCGTCGTAACCGGTCGCAATCCAAAAACGCTGGAGGAGTTCTTCCAGGCGAACATCGACTCCATGACCAGCGGAGTCCAGTAATGCCGGCCCACATCATCTTCCTGCTCGATCTGGTCCTGGGTTATGTCGCCTGGGTGCTTTGCATTCGTGTTTATGGAATGCCGAAGCTTCGGACGATCGACCAGGTCACTGCGCAACGCGCAATCGCCACACTACACAGCTTTCGCTTTTTCGGGCTTGCCTTTCTGCTCCCAGGAGTCGTAGGGCCCAATCTGCCCGGCCGCTTCGCCGGGTTCGCGGCTTACGGGGATTTCGCAACCGGAATACTGGCGATGCTGGCGCTGATGACCGTAAGAATGCGTCCCCTGTTTTGGTCCCTCGTCGTCGCCTTCAATCTCGTCGGAGCTACCGACATCCTCGTAGATTATTATCACGGCATTCAAACGGGTCTCCCCGCGCTGGCAGGACAGTTAGGCGCCGCCTATGCGATCACGATCATCTATGTGCCCTTGCTATTGATCACGCACGCGATGGCGCTGTACTGGCTGGTGCGCCCTCAGCCTAACTCGATTCGCGCCGTTGCTCATGACGCGATTGCGCCCTGGAGTCTCTTTTGGCGGGAATAGCGTGAGTGGCGGAGGTTGGGGATCCGCTCGCCTCCGCAAGAGTACACCGGTCGGCCTTGGCCGCAGTGGCGAGCGGATCACGGGCGATAAGCAATTTCCTGCAGCAGCGCCCAAGTCCTCACCTGCGAGGGACCCCGATCACCCGAGGCTAACGGCGTAGTGTTTGCAAACCAAGTTGACGGATTGTCGCCAAACCGACAAGCTATTGGCACTCGGCCAGCCTTCCGTCCCGGTCAAAAGAATCTATGCCTGTCTTTCTCAATCGACTCAACTACTTCGCCGCATCCCGGCGCAAACCGGCGCATCCCGCCCGTTATCCTCGAACCGCCAGGGAGATACATGAACGAACCCATCTCAACCGGACCAACCGGTCCCCGCACCGAAGACGGCAAAGCCCGCTCTTCCCGCAACGCCACGAAGCACGGCTTCTATGCCGAACGCAACTACATCCTTCCCGACGAGGAAGACGAATTCGCCCGGCAGCACACTGCGCTCATGATCGAACTCTCGCCGGCCGCCATCCTTGAACAGGTGCTCGCCGACGAAATCATGACCGCCACATGGCGTCTTCGCCGCTGCGGTATCGTCGAAGCGAAATTCGCCGACGCCCCCGAGCCCGACGAAAAAGCGCAGCGCGCTGTCGACCGGGCCCGCGCCCACTCGCACACCATCCTCCGCCGTTCCACCGCCGAACTTCGCCGCCTTCAGACCGAACGCGCCATTCGCGCCCGACTCGGAACCACCGGCGTGACGACGGGGCTAGCCGACACGCTCGCAATCCACCGCGCCCTGAACTCCGCGGCCTTCGTCGACGACGCGCCCGAAGGCGAACCCGCCCACGCGAAACCCCGCGAACCCATCACCATCAGGAGTCTCGAAGCCCTGATGGCGCAGGCGGATAAACAACTCTGCGCCCAGGTCCGCGATGACAGGAGTTCGTTTCGTAAATCGCCGAATTCGAGCGTTATTGCGTCCCCGAAAGTCGGCCGCAACGAGCCCTGCCCCTGCCGTTCCGGGCTCAAATTCAAAAGATGCTGCGGAAATCCCGCCGCCGT
>Ga0206900_1221_pt1 | contig 11788 bp, 10 predicted proteins | sample Alteio_BWOrgHeat_46_FD_153235 | JGI IMG/M metagenome (GOLD analysis project Ga0206900, IMG submission 153235) | Enriched cells from forest soil in Barre Woods Harvard Forest LTER site, Petersham, Massachusetts, United States -... | ecosystem: Environmental > Terrestrial > Soil > Temperate forest >... | reverse complement strand
TCTGACCGTCGTCGGTTTTGTGATTCTCGTTGCCGCCGTATTCGCGATCCCGGCGCTGCGGCCCTACTGGCTGCTGTTTCTGATTTCGTTCGCGGCCGTTATCGGGAATCTGCTCTCTCCAATCTGGCTGTACCAGGGCCTCCAAAAGATGGAGCATGTCGCGATCCGCGATTTCGCGGCGAAGCTGATTTCCATCGCGGCATTGTTTTCGTTCGTTCACAGCGATCGCGATTACCTGTTCGCGGCGGGCGCGCAATCCGGCGGATTTCTGCTTGCGGGGATCGTCGACCTGATCACCGTACCCTGGAAGCTGCGGGTACCGTTTCGCTGGCCGGGAGTGGCCGCGGTCAAAGACGAACTGAAGCGAGGCTGGCCCACGTTCGCGTCACTGGCGATCTCCGCGTTCAGCACGGTGACGAATCAATTCATTCTCGGGCTCAAGGGGCCGGCTTCGGAGGTCGCGTACTTCGCCGCGTCGAACCGGATCATCTCGGCGATGCGCATGATGGTGAGCCCGATATCGGCCGCTGTGTATCCGCATGCGAGCCAGAAGGCAGCGGACTCGGAAGCAGGCGTGATTTTGTTCGTGCGGAAGTATGCTGTGCCTTTGTCTTTGCCGTTTCTCGCGGCCGGGCTGCTCATGCTGGCGGGCGCGGGTTTCATTCCGAAGTTTCTCGGAGCGAAGTACGAGCCCGCTGTGCCCGTGATCCGACTCATGGCGTTCGGCCCACTGCAGTATTCGCTGATTCAGGCGTACTCGACCTATTACATGCTCGCGTGCGGATATGACAAAGCGTGGATGAAGATCATTCTGGTCAACGTTGCGGTAAACTTCGCGCTGCTGGGCGTGACACTGACGTTCCTGCGCGGCTCGATTGCGCTCGCGGTGACGGGTCTGGTGACCGACACCGTTGCGGCGCTGCTTTACTGGCGCTTTTACGCACGGAAAGCGAAAGTCGTTCTGGCGCAGAAGCCCCCTTCGGAAGAGAGCCTCTCGCTTGCTTGAGCAGATTGCCGGGCTGACGCTGGCGGTCGCGGCATTCCCGCTGTTTTTGTGGGTTCCGGGGGCGGCGCTGGGGTACGCGGTCAATTTGCTCGGGTTCCGCACCCGACCGATTCCGGTTCGGCTTGCGCTGGGGCTGCTTTTCTCGCTCTGTTGCTGTCCCATCCTGACGTACTTCCTCGTTCGCTTTTGGGGCTTTCCCGCGGCATTCGGGTTTTATTTCCTGGTCTGGATTGCGGCGCTCGGCCTTGCGATTCGGAATCTGCGACGGTTCGTGCGGGCGGCGGCGGAACTGTTTACTCGCCATCGGGGCGTGTTGGCTGTGTGCGGCGTCTGGATTTTAGTCGGGGCGATATCCGAGATCGATTTTCTAATGCCCGCGGGCGTGATGCGAAGCCTGAACACCGGCGATGCGGCCGCGCATGTGGCGTTCACGAATGCGCTGAGCCGAACGGGCATTCCGCCGGTGAATCCGTTCATCTTTCCGGGACATCCGGTTCCTCTTTTCTATTACTACTTCTGGTACATGATGTGCAGCCTGGTGGATCAGCTTGGGGGCTCGCTGGTGGATGCGCGCGCGGCCGTACAGGCAGGGGCGATCTTCTCGGGTCTGGCTGTCTTTGCCGCGATCACGGCGTACGTGGAATTCTTTGGGCCGTTGGTCGCGCAGGGGCGTAGGCTGCGCACCGGCGTTGCGATCGCGCTCGTGACGATTACCGGGCTCGATCTCTTGCCGTGGATCTTCGAAGATTTTATGTTCCGCGTGTTCCACAGGGGTGACGGCGCGGGGCTCAGCATCGAATGGTGGAACGAGCAGGTGACGGCGTGGCTGGGCGCGGTGGTCATGTCGCCGCATCATCCCGTGGGAATGGCGATTTGCTTTTCCAGTCTGCTGCTCGCGGTCGCAGCTGCCTGGAGGACGGAGGGTCGCCAGAGGATTTGGGTGATTGCGGTTTCCGCGCTTGGTTTCGCTTCGGCGGCGGGCGTGTCCCTTTATGTGACGTTCGCATTCGGGGCGGGACTCGGGATCTGGATCTGCGTGGCGTTGTTTCGCGGCTGGCGGAAATACGTCTGGCCGATTGCGATTGCCGGCGTGATTGGCGGGCTGCTTTACCTGCCTTTCGCGACGGAGTTGCGCAGCGCTTCTCATTTCGGAAAATCGCCGGTCGCGCTGACGATTCGCGCTTTCACCCCGGTGGATTACTGGCTGCCGTCGATCCTGCGTTTTCTGAAGCAGCGGCCGGATGTGATCCTGCTGCTGCGGCTGGTGTTCCTGCCGCTTAACTATTTTCTGGAATTGGGATTCTTCTTCGTTTGCGCCGTGTTTTATTGGCGCTGGCGGCGGGCGGAGCGGCGTCCTCTTGCGCCGGAGGAAATGCTGCTTGCGTGTCTGGCTACGGGCAGTATTGTGATCTGCACGTTTCTACGGTCCACGTTTCGATGGAACGATCTGGGATGGCGGGGATTCCTGGTCGCGCAGTTTGTTCTGCTCCTGTGGGCTGTGCCGGTTGCGATGGATCTGCTCGAAAAGCGCGGAACGGCGGCGTTGCCTCGCCGGCGATTGCTTCTTTGGACGTGCGCGCTGATCGGGTTCGCCGGAACAGCCGGAGAACTGGGAAGCATGCGGATCAACTTCGAAGGCCCGCATGGTCCCGATACGCTGGGCTGGCGCGCAGCGTATCAATGGGTGGACCGGAATACGCCGCCCGACGCGGTCGTGCTGGTCAACGGCGATGTGGCGCTCGATCTGTTCAGCAGCCTGTATGGGCATCGTCAGGTGGTCGCGGTGGGACGGGCATACGCAACGTTTTTTGCGGTGGGCGACTGGTCGGAGAAGGTGCTCAGCGATACGGCGGAGTTTTACCGGCACGACCAGCGGCCGTCCGATGTGGTGGATTTCTGCAGGCGTTATGGAATCACGACTGTGGTTGTGCTCTCGGAAGATCCGATATGGGCCGACCGCAATTCGTGGGTCTGGCGATTGCAGCCGGCGATGGCGACCCGGACGGCGCGCGTGTTCCGCGTGGACGACCTCGCGCAAATGCGGAATCGAATTTAGCGGCGTCGTTCGGGAATGTTCTTCGCCACAATCGCGGCGGATGCGCCGATCACCCAGGTGATGAGGAACGCGGTCATCGGATAGCGGCGATGCGGGCCCTTCAGGGTGGGGGGCGCCCACACAAGCAGCGCGAAGATGGCGAGCATCGCGGCTTCGATGTATGCGGCCAGCGTTCCGAGCACCAAGAACAGGATGCCGAGGCCGCATGCGATCTGTCCCAGGCCCGTCAGGTAAGCCCATCCGATTCGGTACGGCAGCCAGGCGGGAACGAAACCGGCGGTAGCGTCGGCGTAAACGAGGTGCGAGAGGCCGATCGGAATGAGGGCGATGCCGAATAAGACGCGGGCGATGCGGATACCTTCTTCGCCGGTGATGCGGCGGAAGATGATGCTGTTATCGAGATCAGCGAGGTTCGCGAACAGCATCCAGGCACCTGCGAGCAGCGCTAAGATTTCGCAGAACCCCAGCCAGACCGCTTCCATGCCCGGCGCTGCAAGTACGGCCGGAAGCTTGAGAAGCTGCCAGAGGAGGAGAAACGGAAACAGAATTCGAGCCGCTATGGGCGCCGATGCGCGAAAGAATAGGCCGGCGCTGACCGCGATCATGAGAAGGCCGGAGAGCAACGCGAGAACTTCGCGGCCGGGAATAGATTTCGGTACCGGTTGCCAGTCATACGCGAAATCGCGGGAGATGACGGACAGGATTCCGAGGGCTGCGAAGCCGATAGCGAAGATAATAGCCTGCGGTTGCTGATTGCGTGTCATGCAGCGCTTTGCGATCGGCGCATGGCGCCTATCATAGCTGAATCCTTCTGTATTTTGCGCGATATGCTGGGCGTTCTACGTCAGAGAGGTCAGATGAAGATGGAACGGATTTTCTGCGCGTCTTTTGCGCTGCTGCTGTCTGCGATGTCTGCATTTCCTCAGGGAGGACGTCGAGGCGGAATTCCCAACGCGACGCCAGAGCAGGCAGAGGCGGTTGCGCAGATGAATGCGGGGCTCGCCGGGTTAAATGCGGCCGTATCGGCGGCGCGATCCTCTCTGGTTACGGCGGAGTTCTCGGGCGCCAGCTCATCCCTGCGGGAGAAGGCTTCCGCGGTGGGGAATGCTGAGTTCGCGTTGGCAATCGCGCGAGCCGGTGTTTTCGAGAAGATGCAGTCTTCCTCGAACCGGCTGAACGCCGAACAAACGGCCGCGCTGGCCGCGCTTCCCGTGAGCGGCTTCGGGCGTGGCGGGCGCGGGGCTACGGCCGTTCCTCACACGACGTCAGCTCAGGGCGAAGTATTGTATGCGGTTACGAAATCGACGGCGGCTCTGAGCCGAGCGCTGGATGGCGCTCGCGCGGAGTTGGTCAAGGCATCACTCACGCTGCCGGTGAATTCGGCGAATCTACGGCGAGAGGCCGACGCGGTGACGACCGCTGAACTGGCCTTGGCGAAGGCTCGGGCCGATGGTTTTTCCGCGATTCAGGCTTCCGGGAATCGGATTGACGACGAGCAGATCGCAGCCGTGGCAGCGATGGGCGGCGCGTTCGGAGCCGGCGGATTCTCCGAACCGGAGCCGATGGATTTCAAAGATCATCGCGGCTACATTTCGCTCTTCGATGGCGTCAGCCTTAAGGACTGGGATGGCAACCCGAAATTCTGGCGTGTGGAGAACGGCGCGATCGTCGGCGAGTCGACGCTTACGAATCCCAGCGGCAACACCTATATCGTCTGTCGCGGCATCGAAGCCAAGGATTTTACGCTTAAGTTCGAAATCAAGGTGGAGGGGACGGGCGGCAGCGGTTTGCAGTATCGAAGCCATAGCGGGATCGAATGGTCGCGGCCTATTGCTGCGAACGTCATCGCCAACACGGGCCCGGTGAACCTCGCATGGATGCTTACCGGACCGCAGGCGGACTTCTGGCCTTCGCAGATCTACAGTGGGCAGGTTTATTCGGAGAATACGCCGATGGGAATTGAGGCGTATCGGGGACAGGTGGTAGAGGGCGCGGGGCTCGGCGCGCGGCGGCTGATGGGGACGATCGGGGATCGAACGGAACTCGGGAAACTTGTGAAGATGAACGACTGGAACGAGTACACGGTCATCGCCCGCGGCAGCATGGTTCTTCACATCCTGAACGGACAGTTGATGGCGGCGTTTGTGGATGACGATCCGAATTCGTCGAACAATAAGTCGGGTTATTTCGGGATCGAGATTGAGGCTTTAACTAAGATTTCCGTGCGGAATATCCGGCTGAAGAAGCTGAATTAAGGCGCGGTCCACTTTTGACCGTCGGCGAACCGGACTTCGGTAACGCGCGACTTATATCGAACCGGCTTTCCCGTCGTCTGATCCTTGGGGAGCGAGCAACCGCCGGGTATGTTCAGGTCGCTGGGGCTCTTAACGGTCACCGACAGGGAGCAACCCAGGTTCTCGAAGCCTCCGTTCAGATAGCGCGTCGAAACCTCGAATCCGACGATATTCTGGGAAGTCTTATTTACGACTAAATACGAGATAGTGGCCCCGTCGTCCGTAGTTTTCAGAGACACGGGCTCAGTATCAAAGGCACATACAAACGCAGGCGCGGCTAGTAGCAGCATGGCCAAAGCCAGCTTCATTACGAATCCCCTCTTGACTGAATCTTCTCGCGGTCAACCGGCAAATGCAAGCGGCTGAAGACTAGAACTAAGAGTTCTGACGATACTCAAACCAGGCGAAATCCGCTGCTCGTCCTGAGCCTGACATGTCCTGGCAAGCCATTCCGACAAAGGCCCCAGTGAAGTTTGGCAGCCCAGGCGCCGTTGCTTCATCGGAAAGAATGCTGGCATCGAAGCTCTGGGGGAGCCAGCGCCATTCGGCTCCTGGCGTTCTGTACGCAAACCGAAGGGTGTCCAGGCGAATCTCCGCGCGCAGTTCCAGCGGGCCCGGGAACGCGATGGGGATGGGATCGGTAAACGCGTCCGCCATCGGCTGATCCGGCAATGCCGACATCACTCGCAGGTGTTTTCCCAGAACCTCGTCGCGGGAGAGGTAGAGATAGTGGAATTTGGCGGTGTTGTAGTAGCAGACAAGTCCGGCCATTTGCTGGAAGTGTTCCGGGTCGAATTCCATGTGCGTCTCCGCCGAGCATTCGTGGGATTGTTGTCTTCGCGCTACGAGCGATTGGCGAAACAGGCTGCCTATCGTTTCCCGCCCGAATAACCGCAGGTATCCGGGGCGGTCCGCCAGGCTGAAGAGTTCGGAAGGATAGGGCGAGCGCAACCATTGGAATTCGGGTGGTAACTCGGGCCGGTCGAATGTCGCTCGCGAAATTGTTATCGGCCACGGGTGTTGCTCGACTGCCGGCGCGGGCGTGCTTATGCTCGGAAGCGATGTCCCGGAGGAATGGTAAAGCCAGCCATCTTCTTTCCAGACCATTTTCTGAATCGCGGTCTCACGGCCCAGCGTGCAGCGGCCGCGACTGGGAAGCGGACGTCCGCAAAGGTGGACCATATACGTCTCGCCTGCCGGAGTCTCGACTAAGTCGGCATGTCCGGCACGCTGCAAGGCAGCTTCGGCGTGGCCGCGCGAAGTCAGAACGTACTTGTCCGGATGCAGTTCATACGGCCCGTTGATATGTCGCGAACGCGCCATGGTGACCGCATGTCCCCATCCTGTGCCGCCTTCCGCGGTCAGGAGATAGTAATAGCCGCCGCGCTTGTAGATATGAGGCCCTTCCGTAAACCCGATCTCCGTGCCGCGAAAAGTCACCTCGCGCGCGCCGATCAGTCGACATTCCGCCGGCGAGTATTCCTGCAGGATGATGCCCGCGAATCGGTTCTGTCCTGGCCGGTGATCCCATAACATTTGCGTCAGATATTTGCGACCGTCGTCATCGTGAAAGAGTGACGGATCGAATCCGCTGGAATTCAGATAGACCGGATCAGACCATTCGCCCTCTATGGCAGGCGACGTGACGACGTAATTGTGGAAGTCGCGCAGCGATGCTCCCGACGTACCGGCGGTGGTGGTCCGGCCGTAGCGCTTCACGTCCGTGTAGACCAGCCAGAACAAGCCGTCGGCGTAGGTCAGACAAGGGGCCCAGATTCCGCATGAATCGGGATCGCCCAGCATATTCAGTTGTGACGCGCGACGGAGCGGCGGGCGCAGAAGCCGCCAGTGAACCAGGTCGCGGGAGTGGTGGATCTGTACACCGGGGAACCACTCGAACGTTGACGTAGCGATGTAGTAATCCTCGCCCACGCGAACAATGGATGGGTCCGGATGGAAGCCGGGCAGAATCGGATTTTTGATCTCAGGCATTGGCCGACGCGGGATCCTTCACGAGGGTCCACAGGAGCGCGGCGCCGGCGAGATCCAGAACGCCGAGACAGACGAAGAACGGAGAGTATCCGATGGTAGTTACGAGACCACCGATGGCGAGCGAAAACAGAAGAAGCCCGAGATTGCCGAAGACACCCGCCATGCCCGCAGCGGTGGCGACCTCACTGCGCCGGAACAGGTCCGACGACATCGTGATCACGGTTACCGAAAGAGTCTGGTGCGCAAAACCAGCCAGGCACAGGAGAGCAAGCGCGGTATAGGGGCTCTTCATGGTTCCCACGAACGCGACGCCGCACATGATGATCGCGCCGAATGTGAACGTCGCGCGCCGCGCGTTAATCAGGGTGAGCCCGCGACGCTGGAACTGACGGCTCAGGAAACCGCCGAAGATGCAGCCGATATCCGCTGCCAGAAAGGGAAGCCACGCCGTCAGCGCAATCTGTTTCAGGTCGAAATGACGCACGGTCGAAAGATAGAGCGGCAGCCAGAACGTCAGCGTGCCCCAGGTAGGGTCCGCAAGAAAACGGGGGAGCGCAATGCCCCAGAAGTTCCTTTGCCTGCCGATGCTCAGTATCGACGGCCGCGTCGTCGCCGCAAGGGCGGCTTCCTGACCGCTGGCGATATAGACCCGTTCCTGCTCGCTGAGGTTGGGATGCGTCGAAGGCGGGTGATAGAAACGGAGCCAGAGAAGTACCCAGATCAGTCCGAGCGAGCCTGTGATCACGAACGCGAACTGCCAGTTATAAAACAGAATGGCCCAGGCGACCAGCGGGGGAGCGAGCATCGACCCGACGGATGCGCCAATGTTATAGATACCGCCAGCGAAGCCGCGCTCGTTCGCGGGGAACCACTCGGCAGTGGCCTTCATACCGGCGGGATTGGCGGAGCCTTCCGTGAATCCCAGCGCTCCACGCAGCCACGCGAACGCGGGCCAGCTATGCGCAAACGCATGGGACATGTTGATCAGCGACCAGGCGACCGCGAAGAGGGCGTATCCGGTCTTCAGCCCCAGAACGTCGAGCGCATATCCGCAGATGGGCTGGAGCATTATGGCTCCCTGAAACGCGGCGTTGATCCATGAATACTCCTGGGGACCGATATGCAGATCCTTAAGGAGAGTCGGCGCCGCCACGGAGAGGGTGGAGCGCGTCAGGTAATTGACGATGGCGCCGAGCATGATGAGCGAGATCATCCACCAGCGCAAGCCGGGGAGACGAGACTTTGGCATTTAGTTCGCGGGAAAGACTATTGAAGCGCGCCCTATTATTTCACAGACGCGGGTAAGATTCGAACCCTGCTTTCAGACTTCGTCGTACAGCAGGACGGGGTAGTCCTTCGTCGAGTTAAGCGTTCGCTCGACCGTGGGCCAGACCTTTTGATGCTCAGGCGATGCGATCCATTTCTGACGCAGTTCCTCGCTTTCGTAGATCAACTCAAACCGGTAGTTGATCGGCTGCGCCGGGCCTTGCAAGACTTTCCGCAGCCGGAGCATCTTCACCGAAATATAGCCCGGGTGTTTCCTGGCCTCCGGGACGAAGATATTGTGGAAATTATCGAGCATCTCCTTCTCGCGCGACGGCGCGACTTCCATCTCAACAAACAACTGAATCGGCTTCCCGTCGGCGGCCTGACTTGCCCCCGAGGCCACGGCGCCCGCGGCGAGCAATTTCACATGAGTTCGCCTGTTTATTCTTTTCATTTCTCCTCTATGCAGTCTGTGCGCATGATAGCCCCGCGTCTGGCGGTGCGGCCCGGTTTGGATTCCCAGTGTAATGGCAATAGAGAGCAGACGCAATACGCTTGCACGGGGCAACCTTGACGATGGCTTAACCCGGACCTACTATGACCATTAGCGTTGGAGACAGCGCCACAAAAGGAGAGCGCTACCATGCCGAACCGCTGTTTTCGGGTACTCCTGTTGTCGATGGGACTTCTGCCGACGACTGGTTCAGCGCAAACGACCGCCGTGCCGCTTGCAAGCCGGATCGGGCACTACAATCTTTCAAAGATGCGTCCGAGCAATGCCGTACATGGCGGCGCCGGCGGCATGCAGTTCGGCAATCTGGTCGATCCAAAGTACGTCACGGGAAATCTGATTTTCTTCCAGCGCGGAGTTCTGAATCCGCATAGCAGCATCGGCGAGCACTATCACAATCGCTGCGAAGAAATGTTCATCATTCTCGATGGCGAAGCCGAATTCACCGTTGACAGCCATACCTCGCTGATCAAGGGACCGGCCGCTGTGCCGGACCGAATGGGGCACGCGCACGCCATCTACAATCCGACAGACAAGCCCGTTCAGTGGATGAACGTCAATGTGGGGATGGGGCCGAACTACGATGCATTTAATCTTGGCGACGGGCGCGTCGGCGCGGCGCTCGATGCGCTTCCCCAGTTTCCGAGCGTGCGGTTCGACCGGGCATTGCCGCGGCCGGTCGAGGCGATGGATGGCGGCAAGGGCGCGGCGCTGTACCGTCGCGCGCTGGAACCGACGATTTTCTCGACGCCATGGGCGTACGTCGATCATCTGTTGTTGCCTTCCGGAACCAGCGTTGGTCAGCGCGCGCTGCCGACGGTCAGCGAAATCTATTACGTGATGTCGGGCGAGGGTACCGTCAGGATCGGCGAGGAATCGGCTTCGATCCGCGCGGGCGATGGCATTCCGGTGGATATTAATCAGGCGCGCTCGTTCCTTCAGACGGGCGCCGAACCGTTGGAGTTTTTAATAGTCGGAGTGGCGAAGGATATGGAGGCCAAGGTTGCGCTGATGAATGCGAGACCTCCGGCCAGAGGCGGAAGAGGCTCGTCGGCGGCTGGAGGGCGCGGAAATGAATGAGAAGGAAGATCAGAACGGATGGGGCGGAATGCCTTTCTGAGTGAGTAGGCGAAACGCAATCTTCAACGGGTTGATCTTCGCCGGAACTGGCCGGGGCCCTTCCGGTCGGTTTCCGGTTGTCCCAAAAGACCGGAATGAATCGGGCGGCGAGCACAGCTGGCCCAACTGGCAGGTCTACATGTCGAAATACGCGCCACTCCTGTTCCAATAGGAAGTCGAGTCATGCGAACAATCGTTTGCTTTCCGCGCGCTGTTGACAGCGCTTGCGGCGCCGGCTCGGCACTGCGTGACTTCACCATTCCCCTCGATTCGAATTAAAGTCGCCAATCAGGAGCAGGCCGAGTACGTAGCTGGGAAGTCATCATCTGAAGCCGGTGTCCCGTGACCTCAATGCGTTCGAGGGCACTTGGCATCTCCCGGGCAAAATGGAGCGCTATGGATAGACGCGGCTCTCTCACGAATTCGCTTGCGGCCACCTCCGCGGTCCCTTTGTCTGTCGACGCAAGTTCGCTCCTTTCGAGCGCCGCTCCCGCCAACGCCGATTCGAGAGTCGCGATCCTGCTCGTCGATACGGAAAGGTCTATGGCGTCTATTGTCGGCGGATTTATGGCCAGTTCCTCGAGCACATCAATCATTCGGTCGAAGACGGCCTGTTCGCCGAACAGATCCGCGGCGCCGGGTTCGAGGGTAAAGACTTCCATACTTATTGGGAATCGTTTGCCGACCGAGGCAAGGAGGAGATCGCTGCGGTTGATTTCCAGAACGGCAAGAAAGCATCCGCCTCCCTGTAGACGGAGGCGCTGAGCGTGACCGCGCAGGGATTCGGCAGGGCGAATCTACTTAGAGCAGGGTACAAATACGAGGGTTCGGTCTGGATCAAACTCGAGGAAAGCTCCCTCCGGCCTCTTCCCATGTCAGGGCGATGTCAGGAACCCGAACAACTCCCTGCCGAATCAGGGCGAGCCGGGCCAATCCGAAAGTTCGGCAGTTTCCGAATCTGAACGAGAAACTTTCGCTCACGCGCGAATTCCCAATTCACGAGAAGCCAAAACTGGAATTTCGTGCAGAAGCGTTCAATGGTTTCAACCGCAAGCGCTTCGGAACAGGTTCGAGGCAACTCCAGAGCCAGACCTGCGGGCAGCCCACCGGTTCCGGCATCCAGGTCAACACGCCCCGGCAACTGCAGCTGGCGTCAAAGCTATATTTTTGAGACAGGATGAATTTGTAGCTCTTTGCTCGTGCTGGCGGCCAGAGCTTCTCAGCGGGAAGAACGGGCGCGATCGAGAAGGATTCTATGCTGAGTCCGCTCGCGGAATACGAGGATCGGGGCGGCCTTTGTTTTTGGCCATAGTGTCAAAAAGGATTCGAACGAAGACCTCTTCTGCCCACTGACAAACCGTTTGAAATAAATGGGAAGGATTGGTCGGGGCGAGTGGATTCGAATCACCGGCCTCCTGGTCCCGAACCACGAGACGACGAAGCAAAGAGTTAGCCGAATTGCGCATGATTGCTCGCTGTTGCTCATAAATTCTTGATACTCAAGGCAATGGAGTTCCTCCACCTGTGAATTGAGCAGCCATTCG